>Ga0310697_10004155_pt1 | contig 14364 bp, 12 predicted proteins | sample 172DNAGHGlowgp2_FD_203883 | JGI IMG/M metagenome (GOLD analysis project Ga0310697, IMG submission 203883) | Sheep rumen microbial communities from Palmerston North, Manawatu-Wanganui, New Zealand - 1728 DNA GHGlow gp2 (v2) (version 2) | ecosystem: Host-associated > Mammals > Digestive system >...
CCAATATATTCTGGAATTCTTTTCGCTCAAAAAAGCAATTAAGGAAGGCGGACACATATTCTGGAAGATAATCTTTTTGGTTTAAACGTATAATAAACAATCCCGAATTTGCAATAACTGGCCCATGTCTCAACCACTCTTCTTTTACAACCATTGATACGAATTTATGTCTGATTGAGCAAAGAATATCACCAGGATGTAATAATCTATCATCAATCAAACCGACTTCTTTTTGTGTTACCCGTACAGCTTCTTCTATGCTTTCTGAAAAAACATCTTTTGGCTGCATAACCAGTATTTCACCGTTTGGCACAACAGGGACCTTTCCCCGAAAATCCCTACCAAGGCTCACAACTGATATATCACCCAATTTTTCAAATTTTGACATAAAGGACTCCTATTTATGTACTCTTTGCATGTATTTTACAAAAAATTTTCAAAAAATCAATAAAAAGCTTGCAATATCAAAACTATTGCATTATATTAGTATTGCAGTACCATAACTACTGCATAATTTAGAACCGGTTTTACAGTATAAAAACTATTGCAAACAAAGGAGCGTTATATGGAAATAAAACGGGTATCAAAATTAAGTAGCAAAACAAAAGTACAAGAATTGCAACCGGATCCAAAAAGAAAATACAGGGTTCATGATAGCGATCAAAGCGAATTGTGCATTCTAGTCTACCCTTCTGGTAAAAAGAGCTGGGAATTTTATAAAAAGATTGATAAAAAAATCCAAGACACAAAAAAAATTGAAGAGAAAGTACTTGGGAATTTTCCGGACTTACCATATGAAAAAGCCAAAACAGAAGTACAAAGACGTCTGCTTGAGCTTGCTACCAAAGCACTAAATCCAAATGCTAACTTTCGTTCAAAAGTAGACCCGAACACCACTTTGGCTGAATGGTTTTATAACGAATACATTCCGAAATACTGTTGCGACAGAGATCCAAAAACAAATAGCAAAGACACGGGGATGTTTAGAAATTTATTAAGTAGTTTACATATAAAACCTATCTTTTCTATTCAGAAAGCTGATTTAAACCAATTACATAAACAGATAAAAGATTGTGGTCTAAGCCCACAAACAGCAAATCGCGCAATAGGTATGTTAAAAGCAATGTTCAACATACTAATAAAGGAAGATTTGGCTCCTGATACATTTAGAAACCCTACTATGGGTATAAAATATTACCCGGAGGCTGCAAGGCACGAGTTTATAACCCCAGAACATTTGCCATTTTTTATGGAAGAATTGGAAAAATGGCCAAACCCAGGATTCATAAATTTCGTCAAACTAAGTTTGTTTTCTGGTCTAAGAGAGAACGAAATTTTACAATTGAAATGGTCAAATCTGAAAAAGATCGATCTAACAACACAAACTGTAACACCCGATGAGATTGTGCACATTGAACAACCTAAGGGACACAATAGACATGGTGCAAGAGATTTTGCCGTATCAGCAGAATTTAAAAACGTATTGAAACAAATGGCTGCAACAAAACACAAACCAGAAGACTGTTTATTTCCTAGTCGGGATAACAAAACAAAACATGTAAAAAACTATACACACGTGTGGATTAGATTTTTAGAACGCCTAAAGACTAGATTGAAACAAGAAGGAATTGAATTTTACGATCCTATAGACGAAGAGCCTGATACATACGTACACTATGAGATCAACGGGAAAATTGTTACAAGGAAAAAACGCAAAAATCATATGTACAGAATCCATGACCTTAGACGTAGCGTTGGGGCTTATATGGTCAAGGCAGGTAAATCTTGCGAACAGATAGCCAAAGTGTTGGGAAACACACCTGCTGTTGTACAAAAAACATATTCCCCTATACTACAAGAAGACCAACAGGCCTATCTTCAATCTGGAATGGCAGAACTTACTGGAGCCATGAAAATGAAATAATGCACATTGTTTCGCATGTAAACTTAGCACCCGTCATGGGTGCTATTTTATTTTCTATTCATTTTATGAAATTTCTGTTATAATGGATGGAACATTTTATGGTGGCCGGCATTTTTTTCAATCCTACCAGAATCCAACTAATCACATTAATAAACATTAATAAATGATAATAAAAAATATGTTTCCATTATAAAAATCTGTTTCAAAGATGTTGCTGGCAAAAAAACACAAACGCGTAAAAAACCTTGATTTACAGTTTGTTTTATTACATCACTTATATGATTTTTTCGCAACGGATTTACAGTAGCATTGCTACTGTTAATCCGTATGTCGCTTTGCTAGGTGAATTATACATACAAAAACTGCGGATTTCCGGGAAAATTTGATAAAACGTTGATCATTTATAAAAGCATAAAAATGGCCATTTTTACAAAAAACATCCCTAAACATACGGACCAGTCCGTATGTCACAATAAAAAAACTCTTAAAACCCGCAGAAAACAAGCAACTGCGGTCCGTGTGTCTGCTACAAATTTTCTATATTTATGGCAGAATACCGCCAAAAAACAAAAAATCTACATATTAGCTACACAAAGCAAATTACACAACATATACAATAAAAAAAACACGCCTCATAGGGCGTGTCATTCAAAAAACGAACCAACGATACTACATTTACTAATAGTCTATTTATTTTTTATATAGTATTTTAAACAATGGACACGATTTAATTGTTAATGTAGAATATTAACCGTGAAACAAAGAATATACCTTTTTATGTATATAATTGCCGGATTTTTATTCGGCACTTTATATACTCTTTTGTATGTTTTAGACACACGTGGCTATAAACAACATGAACACGTTATGTATTAACCGATAAAAAACTTGCTTTCTACTATAACTTTGATACCATAAGAGTGGGTATTCTGCGGGAAAAAAAAGAAAAAATTATATATCTTTTTTTCATAGGAAGCGATTCGGATAAAAAAAACAAAAAACATATTATATACCGCAGATTTTCAATACATATTTCTAATAACAGTTGAAACAATTGACAAAATCTTGTGATAATATTACTATGAAAAACGTCTTAGAAAACTACAAGGAGGTTTTTCATGACTCACAGTGAACTTTGGGCTGGAATTTGCAATTTGGCAGACAGCTTTAATATATCTTGCTCTCGATTGGCGCGTATATCTGGGCTTGATCCCACGACTTTTAATCGCAGCAAATACAGCACACGACACGGGCAACCAAGATGGCTTAGCACTTATAGTCTGGCATGCGTTTTGGATGCTACTGGTCTGACGTTGGCGGAATTTGCGACATTTTTGCCGTCTGATACACACGCGCATCCAAAATATAGACATTTTCCAAAAGATAAATCTGTTCCGGCAAAAACACGCGATTAAATAGCGACACCCCGCCCTTTGGGCACCCCTCTAGTACATGAGGAGGGTATGGGGGATAAAAAGGAAAATATCTGGAATGCCACCCTCCCCACCACTTCGTGGTCCGCCCCCGCCCCAGGCGGGGAATTTTTAATTCCCAGCAACCCCGAACACCGCCGCACGGAAGGGCGAGTCGTTCCGGACACCGGAGGCGCAGCGGTACGCGCAACCGGAGGCACAAGAGTCCGCGGACCCGTAGGCGCCGCTGCCGGACACCCAAGCAAGGGACGAGACATTACAAGAAGAGCCGCCAGTTGGTGTATAACTTTCCGCATGGCACCAACAATATTGTCCCGTTGAACTGCTGCTAAATGTCCCGGCTGGTTGTATTGCGTCACTTTCACAACTGCCCCATAATGCCGTCATTGCTTGCTCTTCTGTCATTGTTTCATTCATCATTCCTGCCATTATGGTATCCCATATCGTTGGTTGGGTACTATTACAACTCGCGGTGCCTTTTACTACACCGTGGCTAAATTCTACCTTCCATTCATGCAGACTCAGACCAGTATCAGCACATGTTGCACTATCACAGTCGCCATTTTCATCGCATGTACCACATACATCGCCCTCATAATATCCATGATAAGCGCTTGATGTTCCGTCGGTTGCTGCCAATGAACTCGTTAAACCACACACTGGTCCAACAAAACATGAATTAGATGCCGCTTTTATCTTCCACCCTGCGAATGTATATCCGGTTTTTGTTGGTGCCGTTGATGGTATTGTTAAACCACTGTCGTATGTACAATTGTTCGCCGCACTTTGGACGGATAATTGTGTATCACCATTGTACCATTTTAATTGTATTGTATTTGCTTGCCAGCCCGCTTGTAAATTCGCAGGTCCGGTATATGTGCTTAATACATCATATACGCACATATTATCACCGGTATCACTTGGTGAGATACCTGTTGCAAACGCCGGTACCGTCAACATTACCGCCAGTGTTGATATTATTGTTTTTTTCATGTTCCTCTCCTTTTGTTTGTCATCCCGAGGGAGTGCAATCAATAACCAAGCTTGCTGTTATTGTTGCGCGACCGTGGGGTCCCAGTCTCAATAATGTTGTCTGGCAAAGCCAGACCCTCTATCGACCTGGTTTGCCGCGGTCGTCTGCTGACGAACAGCAGGCTGTCGTCAGGACAGACTCCCTCGCAATGACAAAAGTCTTTCGACTTTTGTAAAATCTCACACACAAACCGCCGAAATTCTGGCGGTTGGAGGTTCAGAACAATTTAAAGCGAAATTGTGCGCCTATTCATGCAATTGCATTTATTTGGCGACCCTCCAACCCATAATAGTTGGAGATTATGTTTAACGTCCATTCCGCGGACGCGCTTTAAACCAGGTTCTGACACCTCATCGGTAAAAATCTCACCGACGTATTTACTATAACACAAATCACAAATGAAAAAAAGTAAAAAATTTATCTTTGACGTGATTGCGCGATATATTTTTTTCGACCATACGCAGCAAGCCCGACAGCCCCAGTACCAATCATAAAGCCGCGTGCAACTTTGCCACGATGTGCGCGACGGTCATCGCGTTTTTGTTGTGCATCACTAAGGGCTTCTTTGGCGGCATTCGTTTCGTTGTATGCCAAAGATTGTTCCAAGTAATGAACTGCTTTGTTATATTTTCCCAATGCCAAATATGCCATGCCAATATTGTAATTTGCAGCACCGCGTTGTTTATTTGTTTCTGCCAATTTTAATGCATCTTTGCCTGCGTCCAATGCCTTTTCGTATTCGCCGTTGTTATACGCAATAAACGAAGCATCATTTTGTGAATCACAAGTCTTTTCAAAACTTACCGTATAAGTATTTTGCGTTGATGAACAATATCCCTTTTCCACTTGGGACACCAAGTTAGAGTCTATTGAATTCAACACATCACGCAAAGTTTTATTTGAATTCTTTTCTCCGTCTTTGGTGACAGGATTCTTGGACCATTCTTGAAATGCTTTCAAACCGTCTGGATTAGTTTTCCAAGTTCCGTCTTGTTGTTTGGTAAACAGAGCAGATTTTTGCTTTCCGATTATGCACCAAAAGTCATACATACTTTTCATTGGCAAATCTAGTAAATCTTTTGGCGCGATATTCCCCATAGCCATTTGCCCTTCGAGCCAGCGGCGCCATTTTATACCGCCACCTTCGCTGGTCGGGGTAAAACCGCCCAAGGCATTTGCCCAATCTTCGGAATTTCCATTATCTACGGCGCGACCAAAACTTCTTGGGTGTTTAATCGGATATGTTGTAAATAATTCTTTCACTTGACTAACCGTCACGCTATCACCATATTGCTTGTACAATTCACGCAACTTGGCATTGCGTTTACAACAATATTCTTTATCGTTTGGATCTTCCATAAGGTTGCAACCAGAATTATAAATAACAGATGCCAAACACAAAGCCTTGCCCCGTGTATCTATGTTCCAACCGTCCATTCCTATTTCATAGCACCACATTAAAAAATATGTTTCTTTGTCTTCGTAAAATTTTACAGATTTTTCCCATGCTTCTTGAACTGTGATATGGCGAGTGTTTTCTGTGACAGATTTCCCATCCAAAACAGTCAACCCAAAACCGATGGTCCAAATACCTTTGCTGTCCAAATACGGTTTGCATAAACCCTTGTCATCCAGTTCGACACCTTCGACCAATATAGTTTCTAACATAATCTGCGGAGTCATTGGTTGCATGAAATTTTTGAAATATCTATATTTTTGCTTTTCTGTTGCAATCTCTGTCTTTTGTTTGTCGTCGTCTTTTGGTTCTTTGTCTTTTGACGAACAGCCAGACATGCCAGTCATGACACCAGCCCCCAACATAGTTCCAAACAAGATATTTTTCAAATTTGCCATTATCTGCTCCTTTTTACCGTCTAAATATAGCACAAAAAGCATAATTGTCAAGTGTTTACAAAAAAGGGATAGAACAATAAAGACATAACAAAAATATATTTGCTTTTTGCAAAAATATGATTATAATGTGGTCTGTTTCGGGGTGTAGCTCAGTCTGGTAGAGTACTTGGTTTGGGACCAAGGTGTCGAAGGTTCGAATCCTTTCGCCCCGACCAGAAAATTCAAACCGGCCATAAAGGTCGGTTTTAATTTTGTGTTCGTTACGAAATTTGGATTTGATACATCACAACGCAGTTGTCAGGTTCGACAAGCAGTAGATTTTGCAAGCACCAGCGCAGCGAAATCGTCACGATTGCCCCGCAGACACGAAGTGTCGAGGGAATCCTTTCGCCCCGACCAGAAAATTCAAACCGACTTTTGTGGTCGGTTTTAATTTTTTGCATAAGACGGAGTGAAAGGATCGGTCAGAGCACCAAAGTGCGCATGACCAATACGAGGATACACAACTAAAACCTTTGCAGGCAATTTTGCAAAGCAGTCGTCCAATGATTTATTTTTATATCAAATGTTTCTTTGATTTTGCTTTTATCCAAAACGCTATAGAAAGGACGCTTTGCCTTGGTTGGATATGCAGATGACGGAATTGGGTTTACCACGCACTGCAAATTTGACATTTTCATTATTTCGTTTGCAAAATCATACCACGAACAAACACCTTCGTTTGTGAAATGATAGATGCCTTTGTTTTGTGGTGTGATTTGCGGCAAAATTTGAACAATAGCCGCCGCCAAATCATAAGCATACGTTGGTGTTCCAATTTGGTCAGACACAACATTTATACTGCTTTTTTCTGCACCCAATCTTCGCATTGTTTTTACAAAATTGTTGCCATGTGGCGAATAAAGCCAAGCAGTCCTTATGATTACTGCATTTGTTGCGTACTTTAACACATATCTTTCGCCAGCCAACTTTGTTGTGCCATAAACAGAAACCGGATATGTTTTATCTTCTGGGGTATATGGTTTATGTGCCATGCCGTCAAAAACATAGTCTGTTGAAATGTGGACCATTTTTGCCCCAGTTTTTGCCAGATTGCTTGGTCCATCAATATTTATCTTTGCCGCCAATAATTTATCATCTTCTGCCTTATCCACTGCAGTATATGCAGCACAATTTATAATCGTATCAACATGATTTTTTTTGACAAAGTCTTTGACTGCATATTCGTTTGTTATGTCTAGTTCATCTTTGTCAGTTAAAATTGCGCCCGGCAACATTGGTGTCAATTCACGACCCAATTGACCATTAGCGCCCGTAATAAGGAACATCTTTTAATCCTTTGGCTATTCTATCTTTTTGCGAAGTTAAAACTTTGTCTGCTGGTATTTTCCAATCAATTCCAACATCGGGGTCGTCATAGCGAATACTAAATTCAGATTCTTTGTTGTATAAATTATCAACCTTGTATGCGAAAACGGCAGTCGGACTTAGCACAGAAAAGCCATGCAAGAAGTCACGTGGAATAAACAACTGGCGCATATTTTCATCAGATAATTCAACCGCAACATGCTTTCCAAAAGTTGGTGATTCACGACGAATATCAACGGCGACATCCAAAACCTTGCCATATAATACACGAACTAATTTAGCCTGGGCATCCATTCCCAACTGACAATGCAAGCCACGAATAACACCATAAGATGACATTGACTGATTATCCTGGACAAAACGATTTCTTATACCGTTTTCCATAAATTCTCTTTCATTATAACTTTCAAAAAAATACCCACGTTCATCTTTGAAAATTTTGGGTTCTATGATATAGACACCGTCTAGACCTGTCCTTATAAAATTAAAACTCATTTTTTACCCCTTTTAACACAGGCAAAGTATCAAAAAACTGGGGAATGTCAATCAAATATACATATTGACATAATTTTTATTTTATGACAATATTCCTTCATAACAAAAGAACAAAAGGATTCCCCATGAAAAGAATTGCGATTTTGACATCTATTTTGGCTTTGACCGCATGCGGCGGTGGTTCTGGTGGCGGTTTGTCTGCCACGGACAGTAATGCGCGTGTGACAAGCATGAATTCGTTCGTCGTTGTGGGTGGAAGCAACCCAACCACAAACCCAAATGCACGTTCTGCATCTCCTTTGGCTGATGGTGGAACGCGTTATGATTTGGAAAACGTGACATTCAAAACAATTCCAACTTCTGGCGAAATTTCTAGATTGATATTTCATACCGATAGCAACGGAAAAATCGTTTCCATTGAATATCCAGACGCAGAAGCTATTATGGCAGAACATGAGGGCTCAGAAGTGCCTGTCGGACAACTTAAGCGAAAGGGCGACACAAACATATTTGTTGAACGCACCGTTTTGGGCGAAGATTGTGGCGACCTTGCTGGAAAAGTGGTAGAAATTCCAACTGAATACGTAAGTTATGCTGATAAATTAAAATTGAAATATTCTGATTTCGGGGTACTTAGAAGCGATGTTGCCAGTACCGGTATCGCAGAAGCACAAATATGGGGCATCATAGACACACCTTTTATGGGTGGATATAATGTAAAAAAGGTTGATGATGAACAGATGAATAATTTGGCACAAAATGGCGATATAGCATTTAAAGGGCTTGCCAAAGGAACTGTTTCTTATCACGACTGGGATGCGGGTATAGACGGTGCTGATATAGCACTAGAAGGTGGATTGACAGATGAAGAAGCAAGACTTATCTTTGCACAAGACGGTTCACAAACTTTGACTGCCGATTTTAAAAACTGGGCAAAAATAAAAGCCGTGAAGTTTGCAGATGATACAAAACAATTCAAAATTATTGATAATTATACCAGCGAAGATTCCCCCTATTACATTGGGGCAACCCCTGATGTTTTAGATGGAAACCTGGACAATGAACATTCAATGGTTATGGAAACAGGCTATTACGGCGATGACAACGCGCCGAACGAAGCTGTTGGTTTGATTCAATACCAACATTCTTGGGGAGATCCATACTATGTTGCTTCAGAGGATCGTTGGGACGTAGAAAATCACGTGAATGTTGATTTGGGCTTTGGTGGGACACGACAACCAGATAATCAAGACTAATGATAAAAAAGCCCTGGAAACAGGGCTTTTTATTTCACCATTTCACCGACAAATATACCATTGTCAATATCTGTTATTTTAATATCGCGTATTGTCTTGTTCGGAATTGATGCCTCCCCTATTCTAATTTCTATATCATCAGGGGTGCGACCAATATTGTTTTCTTCGACCAAGACTGATACAATTTTTCCAATTTGTTTTTCCATAAAAATTCTACGATTTTCGTTCGCGACTTCGGATATTATCTGAACGCGCTTCTTTGAAACAGCACGATTTATCTGATTTGGCATTGCGGCAGCCACCGTCCCCGGACGCGGAGAATACGGAAAAGCGTGAACATGTATCAATCCCATTTTGCGAACAATATCAACTGTTTCATTAAATAATTCCTGTGTTTCGCCCGGAAAACCGCAGATTATATCCGCACTGAACGAAACAAAACCGTCTGATAATTTTACTAGTTCCATCAATTTTTTGGAGTCATGACGACGGCGCATAGCCCGCAAAATCGTATCTGAACCAGACTGCATAGAAAGATGTAAATGCGACATAAAATGCGAATCTTGCCGCATCAAAGCGATTATCTTTGGCACTTCTGGCGAAGCGGGATCAATTGACGAAAGGCGCAAATGCCCTATTTCTGGAACATCAATCAATAACCTTTTGCAAATATCAGACAATAATACCAATTTATCGTTTTCACGACGAACATAAGAAGCAGTGTCCACACCGGTTAAAACAATCTCATAAAAGCCTTTTGCGATTGCATCTTTGACATCTGCTAAAATATCGGTATACGGAAAAGATACATTTGGTCCGCGCAAAAGTCGTGTCACGCAATACGTACAATCGTGATTACAGCCGTTTTGCACCTGAACAAATTTTTTGGAAAGTTTTGATTCATTATCTTTGAAAGCATCTATTTTTGAACAAAAATCTTCAAAATTCGCCTTTTTTACTGCATCAATATAAGATGATAATCTCATCTTTACCGCATTGTCAATGACCAGCGCACGCGGCACAGATTCAAACAGCGCCTGATTTCTGGTCGCACCACAACCTGTCACAAAAATCAGCGCATTTGGGTTTTCACGCGACAGTTTACGCAGACTTTGGGCACATTGACGTTCTGCCTCTGCTGTGACGGAACAAGTATTCAAAACTATCACATTGTCAAAGGTCCCCTTTAACATTTTTGATATTTTTTCACATTCTAGCGCATTCAACCGACATCCAAAAGATAAAGTCTTGATATTCATTTTTTGTATTTTCTGCTTGCTTTTTTGGTATTCATAATGCATTATATCGTGGATAAAAATGATTTCAACAAAGGATTTAATATGGCTCGTGTGACAAATTCTGATACTTTGCCTTTTGTGGAAAGCAGATATGAACTGGGGATGTTGGCTTCGCAGCGCGTTCGTGATTTGAACGGTGGTGCAGAAGCAGTTGTAGAAAAAAACAACGATAAACTGACTGTGGTTGCGTTGCGCGAAATTGCCAGTGGTAAATTGAATGTGGACGATGTTCGTCATGAATTTGTCCAATCTTACAAAGATGCGCCTGCTGTCGTTGATGAAGATGCTGCATTAGATATAGCCAGCGAAGATCCTATGTTGCGCGAAATTGATGCAGAATTGGAAAATTCTTTGGTTGATGATTCAAATGACGGTGTCGAAGATGCTGGCGACGATATGCCAGATGAATCTGAATCAGACGAAGAATAATCTTAGCAATTCGGAGACGTCGCATAGTTGGTCTAGTGCGCCACATTGGAAATGTGGTATACTCGCAAGGGTATCAAGGGTTCGAATCCCTTCGTCTCCGCCACGATAGAAAAAGGTCCCCTTTTGGGGGCATTTTTTTATCGTGATGATGATGTAGATTCGAACCCGAAGAAAGGGTTCGACCCGCCGTAAAAAGGCAGACGGAAGTATGCCGGTTTGCCAAAGGCAAATTTTACAAGGGAGTGAAGCGTAGCGAAACAATCCCTTCGTCTCCGCCACGATAGAAAAAGGTCCCCTTAGGGGACTTTTTTTCTTTTATTTTTTTATCTGTTTTGATATTCTTTGCGAAAGATGGGGAGGTTTTATGGAATACCTTGATACTTATGATGAATATATGAATAAAATTGGCTCTGAGAGTCGTGATATTGTTCACCAAAAAGGCTTGTGGCACAAAACAGTTCATTGTTGGATGTATGATGATGCAGGAAATGTGTATTTTCAAATTCGGGCTGATTCTGGAAAGTTATATACTACTGCATCTGGACATGTATTGAAAGAGGAAAATGTTAGCAATGCTTTCAAGCGCGAGATACGTGAAGAGATTGGTATTGATACAGATGTTTCAAAAGCGATACCTTTGGAGATTGTGTTCTGGCGTCAGGACAAGCCATATAAAAACTGGTTCGACCGTGCTTTTGCGCATATTTACATCAATAAGTTGCCATCAGATGTTATAAACTTCCATTTTAAACAAGACGAAGTGACCGGTTTAGTTCGTGTAAATGCGCGCGACTGTCTTGATTTATTATTGGGTAAAAAAACGGTTATAACAGCAACAAAAATTACCGCGGACGGTTTGACAGAAACGGATATAACAAAAGAAGACTTTTTAACAGCAGAGAATGAAACAGCCGCAGTAAAATACGGTTTTGTATTACAAAGCATTATTCAACAAAAACCATAATAGAATAACTGCTCATTACGGCGAAAATTCTTGATACTTTTGATTTGTCTTTTAATGCAAAGGTCATTATGGATATAAAAACAAAAGCACTACAACTGTTAAATCATAAATGTTTATAAAAAAACATTGGAAAAAGTTGATATAATTGCTATTATCATTGGCGTTATGATAAAAAAGTTCCTGATTTTTTTGATATGTATCGGTGTTGGCACGGCCTGGGCAGCAGAATTTTCAACCAAGGCTAAATCGGCATACCTGCTTGACTATGACAGTGGCGATGTAATTGTTTCCAAGAACGCAGATGTTCTGATGCCACCTTCATCTATGCTGAAATTGATGACTTTGACTGTCTTGTTTGACGAAATTAAATCGGGCAGATTGAAAATGGAAGACATATTAACGGTATCCGAAAACGCAGACTATAAGAACCCGCTTTGGTATCCCGCTAGCAAGATGTGTTTAACCACCGGTCAGAAAATAACCGTCAAAGATGCTATACTTGGCATAATTGTGTTGTCTGCCGGAGACGCTTCTGTGACTGTGGCAGAACATATCGCAGGAAGCGAAAGTAAATTCAGCGAAAAAATGCAGAAAAAAGCATCTGAGATTGGTATGGAAAAATCGAGTTTCGGAAATGCCAGCGGTTTACCACACGAAAACAATTTGATGACGTCCCAAGAGCTGGCAATGTTGGCAAAGTATATAATTGATGAATATCCTGATATTTATCCAATGTTTGCAACCAAGCGTTTTGAGTTTGCTGATACCAAAACAGACTGGTGCCGCGAATGGACCAAAACACATACTATGAATTACAATCGCTTGTTGTTTTCTATGCCGGGTGCAGACGGCCTTAAGACCGGACACACAGACGACGGTGGTTATGGCGTGGTGGCAAGTGCCAAGGTTGGCGGTCGTCGTTTAATCGGTGTAATCAATGGCTTTCGTGGCAAGGGTCATGATGGTTTGGCAGAAGAAATGAAAAAATTATTAAATTATGGTTATAAAAACACATTTACCAAGGTGTTCTATCGCACTGGCGATGTCTTGTTAACTGTGCCTGTGTGGTATGGTCGGTATCCAACGGTAGAGGCGACTGTTGCAGAAAATGTTGCGATAACGTTGCCAAAAGATTATTCGTTGAAAAACATTCGCGTTCTGGCGCGATATGAAGAACCAATCGCTGCACCGGTAAAAGTCGGACAAAAAATCGGCGAAGTAGTTATTGAAAACAACGGAGATATTGTAAAGCGTATACCAATGGTTGCAAAAAATCGTGTTCGCAAGATTCAATTCTTTGGTCGCGTGTTAAAAAATATTTCTGTGTTGATTTGGGGCAAATAATGGCAAAGAAAAAAGAAGTTTTATTTGAATTTCCAAACCCCATGGATAACGATTGTTTAGTTGGGCATGGGAATACATTAAAAACTTTTGTTGATGCGTGGAATAATCGGGAAAAACACCCCATTCATCCTGTTTGGATGTTGTGCGGTCCACGTGGCATTGGAAAGGCGACATTTGCTTATAAAATTGCGAAAATGGTTTATGGAAATGTCGGCGATTTTTTTATCATAGATTTGGCGCGCAATATTGATGAACGTGGAAATTTGAAACCTGATGCAAAATCTATATCTGTAAACACTGTGCGGGCGATGATTGAAAAAATGCAGATGTCTTCTATGTCCGGACAATGGCGTGTTGTCTTGATTGATTCTGTTGATGAATTGACGGTTGCTGCGGAAAATGCTGTGCTGAAATTATTAGAAGAACCACCTGCCCAAACCTTGTTTTTATTGGTGACGCATCAATTATCAAATGTTTTGCCAACTGTTCGATCACGCGCGCGCGTTGAAAAAATGTGTCCTCTTTCCATATCTGAACTTCGCGAATTGTGCACGCGCTTTTTGGGTGACGAAGAAATCAGTTCCGATATTTTGAAATTATCAAACGGCAGTTTCGGGAAAATTGCACACCTGAAAGCCTTTGGTGGGGACGAAATATATGAAGAATTACTGGACATTTTACGGAACAAAAATTCTAATGCCTGTGATATTATGAATGTTGCGGAAAAAATTGGTGCTGAACCATCACTTTACGGAATTGTATTGGACGCAATCGCTTATTTTAATCTGGCTGATTTGTATCCGGTCGCGACACGCGCAATATCTGATATAAACAGATTAAATTTGAAACCAGATATAACAATATTCAAAATCATCAATGAAATAAAAAAATGTTTATAGATACTCATTGTCATTTAACAGATGAATATGATGGTGGCGTGGACGCCGTGGTTTCGCGGGCAAAAAA
>Ga0310697_10004156_pt1 | contig 14361 bp, 12 predicted proteins | sample 172DNAGHGlowgp2_FD_203883 | JGI IMG/M metagenome (GOLD analysis project Ga0310697, IMG submission 203883) | Sheep rumen microbial communities from Palmerston North, Manawatu-Wanganui, New Zealand - 1728 DNA GHGlow gp2 (v2) (version 2) | ecosystem: Host-associated > Mammals > Digestive system >...
GACCCGGATCTCATCAAGGAAGAATCCGTCCTCCGTCACACGGCGGGCGTACCATTCACCCGAGCCGGGCTCCTTTTCATACAGGCAGCCGGGGTCCATGACAAGCGTGCTCAGATACTGCTTTCCGGTCAGGATCCGGAGCGCTTTGACGTCCATGCCGTACACATAGGATCCGGAATCGATGTGAAGCCGGATCGCCGTATTGCCGTCGCTGTTTTTCATGCGCGAGGCATATGTGACCGCAACCGCTTCGCCCGCCTCGGTTTTCAGCGTGTCTTTGCTGCGTTCGAGCGTTTTCAGGGTCTTTGCATCGACGAGGCAGGCAAGCTCCACGGGCTCCAAAAGCTGCACCCTCATGTACGGCGCTTTGACATAGAGGTTGATCTCGCGGACGATCCCGGTCAGCTCGGACAGGATTTCCTCGCCGTTCAGAAGTGCGATCGCCTGCCCCTCCTGTATCTCGTCGCCTTCGCGCACGTACCAGCGGGCATTTGAGATGTCCCGTTGCCTGAGATCCATATACGCATAGGCGTCGGAGGTACAGACGCCGGAGACCGTGACGACCTCGCTGACGTCCGTACGGCGCGCCCGAACGATTTCGCCGTACGCCGTTTCGCGGAAGACAGGCGCGGGCTGCTTTTCATACTGTTTCATTTCGTCGCTTGAAATGCGGTAGATACAATAGATCGGCGCAAGCAGCAGAACCACGATAACGACCCAGAATACGGCTTTGCCGATGCCTTTCCAGACTTTCATACAAACCTCCCATTTATTCCGATTTGAGCTGATCCGCGATCCGTACCTGCGTTGATCGATAGGCGAAGATCAGACTGAATACCACTGTAAGAGCGGCGGCGCACACGCCGAACATGATGAACGACTGCGGAGATACATAGACTGTCCATTGAAAATACTGTCCGTATTCGTTGGGCGTACGGTCATAGATGCATTTGTACACGATCAGGAGATCAAAGACCAGCGCGACCGAGATCAGGATATTCATGAGCATCACGCACAGCCCCTCGTACAGGAACTGCATCACGATGTGTCCGGCGGATGCGCCGAGCGCACGCTTGACGCCGATCTCGAATCTGCGTGCATGCAGCGCGTTCTCAAAACAGGCATACAGGTTGATGCCGAGAATGACGAGCAGCGCCGTGCAGATGATCGCTTTTGTGCGCGTATCTGCTTTCAGAGCTTCGTTGGCGCGTTCCTGCGCTTCATATACGGCGCCGGCTTTATGATTCGGGATCATGGAGTCGGCGAGCTTTGCAATTGATTCCGGACGGTCGGAAACGAAGATGATAAACGTACGGCTGAAAAGATCGGGATAATCCTTCGGATTTACGGCAGCCGATGAGAGCACAAGTTTCGGATGATACTGCGTGATGTTCAAAAACGCCTTGCCCTCCTGCGCGCCTTCGCCGTGCGTGATTCCGATGGCGTTTTCGCCCGGTATCGTGCCGACGATGCGGAATGCTCCTTCAAAATGTACATCGGGAGACCAGTCGGAGCTGAGCGTACATCGCAGAACGCCGCCGCACGCCTTGCCGACTGCCTCATAAAGCGGCTCGTCGACGATGATCTCGTCCGGTTTCAGGAAAATATCCTCGTGCGGCTTTCCGTCCAGCCAGGTGATCGGGATCGGATCGAACGAAAACATCGTGTCGGAAGCCGCATCGTACAGCTTCGGGACGTGCGCGGGCAGTGAGACGATTTCCGGCCAGCCGAAGCTGTCCGGCTTTTCGCCCGCTTCCGTGATCACGTTGGGAATATCGAGCCGAAAACCGGTGATCGTATAGTATAACAGGCTTTGCGTGTCGCCGATGTCCGCTGCTTTCTCGCGCAAAATGCGGTCGCGGTATGCGTCGGTTTCCGCAACGGAAAACACCAATCGCCGATCCCGCGCGAACACCTGCTTGTATTTGTTGTAATTCAGAGAATCGATACAGGCGAGATACCCCAAGAGCAGGGAAAAGGACAGAACGATCGTCACGGACAGCAGACGATAGCTTCGGATATTGCGCCGTACCATCTTTACGGCATGCGCGAACTTGCGTATCAATCGAATCCCTCCTTATGCGTCTCCACGCGGCAGAAAGCTTTCCGGCAAATCCGGCGAAGACTCGCCGTAGTACAATGCGCCGTACCGGTAATAGTCGGTCAGATCCATCCCCATAAACTGTATGAAATAGGTTTCGATCACATCGTTGCGCCGATGTGCATAGAAGGGGACGGGGTCGCTGTGCGCAAAGCCGTTGACCTCATAATCCAGTATCAGATAAAACGTTCGGAAGCACTCGTATTCCGCAAAGCAAGGATCGTGCAGGATCACGTCGATGTGCACCGTCTGACCGGACTGAAAGTCGAGCGGCATCTGCAGATCCCAATAAAAATCGTTGATCGTATTGCCGCCGGCATTCTCGCGCCGCACATGGACGGCGTCGGGGCTGATGTCCGAGCCGAAGATACGCATGCCGGTCACAGTCACGTCGTCGTGCCCGACCGTAAAGGACAGGGCATCCTTGAAAACCGCATAACCGCCGTCGAACGCAGAGCCTTCAAACGTCATCAGGCTGAAACTGTCCGAACGCAAGCCGTAGCCGTCTGGCTTCAGCTCCTTCGGCGTCGTGCTGTGGAAGCGCCATTCTCCGAACGGGATCTCGGTTTTTCGGTCTCCGAGCGTCAGAATAAGACGGTCTGCCGATTCGTCGGTAAAGCGTCCCTGCGGGAGCAGCTCAACGCGGTATACGAAGAAGACCGGAATCCGGTCGTCGGAGAACGCATCACATGCATCGCGCCATGCGTCAAGCATTTTCTCGTACGCCTCGATCTGCTGCTCGCGCGCCTGCGTATCCGGATCCATCACGGTCGGTTCTGTGATTGCACCGTACTGCCTGAAAAACCAGTCATAGTATTCCAGGATCTCTTTCTTAGCCGAACCGATCGCCTTCCAGTCCGCACCCTCGAGCATCATGACGTGCCGATCAAGGAAGCATCCGTCGTTGGCGGTCGCGCTTGCCTGTTCCGGATCCGCGTTCATCCGATAAACCGTGTGATACTGTTCGGTAAAGTCGCGCACATCGACGTCGAAATGCATTCCGACCGGCAGATCGGCGCGGATGCCTGAAACGTCGATCGCATGCTTGCTGATGATCCAGAAGTTCAGACCTCCCATGTACCAGTCCTCGTAGAAATCACAGTCCTGTCCGCCGAGAGAGACATAGATCTCGCCGTCGAAATACCCGTTGAATCCGGGCTGAAAAGCAGATGGCGCAAAGGTCTCTGCCGGCGTTGCGTTCGGCTCGGACGGCGTCGGCTCCGGCGTTTGCACCGGCGCCGCGGACGGCGCAGGCCCTGCCTTTGCACATGCCGACAGGAAGCAGAAAAGCAGCGAGAGAAGAACGATTGAGATCCGTTTCAGCATATCCATACTCCTTTGCGGTGATCCTCGGACAAGACTACTCTAACAGAACCTGCAGCGGCATGCAATCCTTCTGACGTGATCGGCCGCAATTCCGCCGTATCCGGCACTTGCCACGCGCGCAGGGAATGGGGTATAATCATATTGGGAGTATTTGGGGAGGTTCGGATGCGAATAGCGGTTTGCGACGACGATCTGCATACGGTTCAGACCATTACGGCGATGCTGAAGGAATACGACGGCAGCGCTGCGATCGACGGCTTCCTTTCCGCAGCCGCGCTTTTGGAACATGCAAAAACCGCGACGTATGACGCCGTTTTTCTGGATATAGAAATGCCTGCGCCGAACGGATACGACGCTGCCAAAACGCTGACCGCCGCTGAAAAGCATCCTTTGATCGTGTTTGTGACGCATACGAGCGCATATGCCGTACGCGGCTACGGAGTTGCGTTCCGGTATCTTCTGAAGCCGATCTCGCCGGACGCCGTAAGGGAGACGATGCAAGCCGTCGAGGAGGAGCTGCGATCCTACCGGATCACAGTTTCGTTTGACGGAACCGCGTATGTGCTGGACGTGCGCCGGATCCTGTATGCGGAGGTTTTGAATCACACGACGATACTGCATATGCAGGATGAAAATCTGACGTTCCGCGCTGCGCTCAAGGAGCTTCAGACACAGCTGCCGGCACGCTGCTTCGGCGCGCCGCACCAAAGCTATCTTGTGAATCTGCAGCATATCCGTTCTGCAAATCCGCAGGATATCGTCATGGTGAACGGCGATCGCATTCCGGTCAGCAGGAGACGGAGGAAGGCGTTTTTGCAGCAATTTCACGCCTATCTCGGAGGTACCCCGTGCGGTATGTGCTGATTGCCGCCATGGCGCTGAACATCGTGCTGCTCCTTCTGCCGACGGTCGTATATCTGCGCGGACCGAGGGAGATCGGCGGCCGCTTCAGGCTCTTTCTGCCGATCCCGCTGTGCTTTGCCGCTGCAGGGATCCTCGCCTTTGAGGTGTTTCGAAGAAACGATTCCGGTCCGCTCGCGGTTCTTCTGCTGCTGTGGCTCATCTACTGCGGCGGGATCACGGCCCTGACCGTGCACAGACTGAAACGCGCTCAGACCGCATTCCGGGAACAGCGGATGGTTGAACGGCATTTCTCGGAGCGGGAGCAGTATTATGACGAGCTGGTTGAAAAACAAGAGCAGACGAAAGCGCTTTGGCATGATATGACCAAATATCTGAAAGCGGCAGAAACAGAGAGCGGCGGCAGTCCCGCGGTCGAACAGGCGCAGCGTGTACTGACGGAAGCGACCGACCTTGTCGATGTCGGAAACCGCGTGCTGAATGTGATCCTGAATGAATACCGTGTACGGGCCAAGGCGAATCATGTCAGACTGGAGCTGCACGTGCAGGTCCCGGAAACGCTGTTCGTATCGGTCGCCGACCTCTATATCCTGCTCGGAAACACAATGGACAACGCGATTGACGCCTGTGCCGCGGTCCCGGTGGAGGATCGGCTGATCCGGCTGTCGATGCAGCAAAAGCACAGTGTCCTGTTTTACCGGATATCGAATCCGTACGAAAAGGGAACGGCAGGGAAAAGGCAGGGGATCCACGGCTACGGACTGAAAAATGTCCGCGCCTGCGCAAAGCGGTATGGCGGCGCGATCGAAATCTCCGACGAAAACGGATGGTTTTGCGTATCCGCGCATCTGAATGCGCCGGACTTGCACGAGTGAATCGCCCTCTGCGGAACGGACGATACAAAAAACGGAGCGATCCGATCGGGTCGCTCCGTTTGACAAATGCTGTTATTTTTCGTAGATGCGCGGGACGCGGTCGTTGAAGGAGAGCAGGATCTCGTAGGAGATCGTGTTCGCCTTGTCCGCAAGCTCATCCGCGGTGATTTCTTCGTTGCCCTGTTTGCCGATCAGTACTGCTTCGTCGCCGATCGCGACGCCCGGGACCTCGGAAACATCGACCATCATCTGGTCCATACAGATGGTGCCGATCTGCGGACAGCGGATGCCGCCGATCAGAACGTCCGCCTTGCCGGTGAGACAGCGCTTGTAGCCGTCGCCGTAGCCGATGGGCAGCGTCGCGACCTTCGTGGGACGGGACGCGATGAACCGGAGTCCGTAGCTGACGCCTTCGCCAGCGGGGATGGTCTTTAGATTGCTGATGCTTGTAACGAGCGACATGACCGGTGTAAGACCGCTGTTTCGTGTGCGGGAGGGATCGGTATGATAACCATACAGTGAAATGCCGAAACGGACCATGTCATACTGCAGCTCGGGATAGTCGAGCGTCGCGGCGGAGTTTGCGGCATGCACGATCGGGTGATAGCCGCGTGCATGGATCCTTGCGACGAACGCGTCGAACCGCTGCGCCTGCAGATGCGTGAATTCCGGGTCGGATTCGGACTTGGCAAAGTGTGTGAACACGCCGTCCATCGAAACGTGCGGGCAGGCGTCGAATGCGTCCAGGAGTTTGTCGAGCATAGCGTCGTCCGTAACGCCGATGCGGTGCATGCCGGTGTCGAGTTTGACGTGTACGTGTGCGGTCTTGCCGGAGGACTTTGCCAGACGTTCAAAAGCGAAAACGTGTTCCGGCGTAAAGACTGCAGCGGTGAGGTCCTTAGCTACGACGGCGGGAATGTGATCGGGATCGGTCACGCCGAGAATCAAAATCGGCAAGCGCACGCCGGCAGCGCGAAGCCGCACGCCCTCCTCGGGAATGGCAACGGCGAACATGTCGACCAGACCGGACTCTTCAAGATACTCGCCCACGGTGGTAATGCCGTGTCCGTAAGCATTCGCCTTGATCACCGCCAGGAATTTTGTTTCCGGCTTCAGCCTGCGCCGGGCAAGCCGTATATTCTTTGAAAGCGCGTGCAGATGAATGACCGCATGTGTGCTGCGAAGCATAGTTTCGCCCCCTTTTTTCGCAATAGATTCTACAAGAATGCATTGTAAAAGTCAATTCTTTTGGGCGGATTTGACCGAAATTTTACCCGGACATATAATATCGAAAAAATATTAACAATTTGTTCAAAAACTATTGCAATTTCAATACCTTGGTGCTAAAATGGGATATACAATACAAGATATAGGGGTTTCTATGGTCAGAATCATAGCTGGCACCGCTCGCGGACGAAAGCTCGAAACGCTCGAGGGCATGGAAACCCGGCCGACGCTGGATCGCGTGAAGGAGGCTGTTTTCGGATCCCTGCAGTTTCGGATCCCGTATGCAGCGGTGCTGGATTTGTTCGCGGGAAGCGGCAATCTCGGATTGGAAGCTGCGTCGCGCGGCGCAAAGCGCGTCTTGCTGAACGACCGCAATCCGGCATGTATTGCGATCATTCGCCGGAACATCGAGACGCTCGGGTTTTCCGGGGTCGCCAGGACGATGAACCTGGACTATGCGTCGGCGATCGATCGGCTTTCGGAGGAAGGCGAAGCGTTCGACATGGCGTTTTTGGATCCGCCGTATCGGGAGGGACTTTCCGAAGACGCGGTCAGAAGGCTTTTCGGATCGCATCTGATCCTTCCGGGCGGGGTCGTTGTACTCGAACACGCGGCGGACCTTCCGCCGAAGGAGGAGCCGGGCATATACCGCATCAAGCGGACCAAGCGGTTCGGCAAATGCGGATATTCACTCATCGAGGAGGACAGAGAATGAAGATCGGCGTGTATCCAGGCAGCTTCGATCCGTTTACGATCGGACATCTCGACATTCTCAGGAACGCTGCGGGACTGTTCGACACCGTGTATGTCGCGGTGCTGAACAACAGCGCAAAGAAGCCGGTGTTCTCGGTCGACGAGCGCGTGGAAATGCTGGAGCGCATCATCGCCGAGGAAGGGTTTTCAAACGTCCGGGCGGCATCGTTCGGCGGACTGCTTGTCGATTATGCAAAGAAGATCGGCGCGCAGTACATCATCAGAGGCTTGCGGGCGATCACGGATTTCGAATACGAATTCCAGATCGACGCCGTAAACCGGCACCTGGATCCGGAGATCCGCACGGTGTATTTTATGGCAAATCCCGCGCATTCGTTCCTTTCGAGCTCGAATGTGCGTGAGATCGGAGAAATGGGCGGTTCCATCAAAGAACTGGTACCGCATTGCAATTATCATTATTTACGGGAAAGGTTGGCAAGGCAGAAATGAACGGCGTACAGACTATGAAGATCTTCAGTATCCTCTCGAAGATCGAACAATTGGTGGCGGACAGTCCGAAACCGAGATTCAACAATGCGGGCAATCGCCGCATCGTCGACGAGGACGAGCTTTTGGCGCTCCTCGACGATCTCAAGGCGACGATCCCCGAGGATATTCGCAGAGCTTCTGGCATCATTGCGGAGAAGGAGAACACGCTCCGCGATGCAAACGAGCAGGCGGATCAGATCGTTTCGGACGCGCAGAAGGACGCGGACGAGATGCGCAGTCAGGCGCAGCAGGCGGCGGCAGACGTTTATAATCAGGCGATCGCCGAGTACGAAGCTTTGGTCACGGAAAGCTCCGTCTATCAGGCAGCGGTGAAACGCGCGGACGATCTTCGTCAGGCGGCGGAGGAAAACGCCGATTCGATCTGCAACGGCGCGCGCGCCTATGCCGACGATATCCTTGCCGATGTACAGCGTTATTTGAACGACTATATGAAGATGATCAACGGCAACCGCGAGGAGCTTGACGTTCGTCCGAGACCCGTTGCGCCGGATCTCCGCGTTCCGGAACCCGATCCCGCGCCGATCACGATTCCGACGCCCGAACCGCGCCGTCAGGAACCCGCGAAAAGACCGCAGGAGCAGCCGCAGCGCGCACCGCAGAAGCCGGTGAAGCCGGCGCCGCGCGCGGAGGAATACGAGGAGGACGAGGACGACGAGGAGCCGGAACCGAAGAAGACGCGCAAGAAGGGCTTCTTTGCCCGCATGCTCGGCATCGAGGAAGTCGACGAGGACGAGGAAGATTACGACGAGGAGGAAGACGAGCACCCCGCGCCCAAAAAGAAGCGCCGCAGCATCTTCTCCTTCTCCGACGACGAGGAAGAAGACGAAGAATAAGCCGTTCATACAGCATAGAATCCGGGGGAGATCGCTCCCCCGGATTTTTTCTTTCATGATTGCAGCAAATCGCGCCGGTCATTCGTGTTATGGGTGAGTGTTGAAACACGGATGACGCCGCAGCAATCAGACCCAGGGGAACGCAGGCAGGGCGCCTACGACCGGCAAGCCCCTTGACGAATGCGGCGACGCGAAAGGAGAGACAATGGAGCAGAAAAACAAACAGGCGGCAAGCGACCGTGAGATCGTACGGATCGTCGAAATGTATTCCGACATGCTGCTGCGTATCGCGCTGAATCGGGTGAACAGCATCGCTGAAGCGGAGGACGTCGTACAAACCGTGTTTGAGCGGCTGATCCGGCGCCGACCGCGGTTCGAAACGCGCGAGCACGAAAAGGCGTGGCTGATCAGGACCGCGATCCGCATCTGCATCGACGAGGCGCGAAGGGCAAGGAACCGCACGAGCGTTCCGCTGAACGAGGAGATCACGGCGGCATATTCGGAGGAGAGCTTCGAGCTCCTCGACACGGTGAGACAACTGCCGGAAAAGGATCGCGACGTTGTGTACCTTTACTATTATGAGGAATATACGACGGCGGAGATCGCAAAGCTCTTAGGAGAGCGGGAGAGTACGACGCGATCGAGACTGTCCCGCGCAAGAAAAAAACTCAGGGCAATCATGGAAGGAGACGCATATGAACAAGTTTTATAAAGGCTATGACAGCATTACGGCGTCCGAACCGTTCAAACAGCGGATGGTTCGCACGCTGCAAAGCGAAACGAGAGGGGAGACCGCGACAAGATCCATGCGGCTCCCGATCAGGCGGCGCACGCTTGCGATTCTGATCGCGGCGGCGGTGCTGGTGCTTGCAATCGGCACGGCGGCTGCGGCGACGATCATCGCAAAGAACTACTATTCACCGAGCTCATATCTGATGCACGACAAGGATGCACGCGAGCAGAATCAGAACGCCGTTCCCGACATCGAGGAAGCGATCGCGTCCGCCAAGCCGGAAACCGGCAATTACAGCATCGTGATGCTGCCGGAGATGGAGGACGCCGCGGAGCTCAACGCGTGGCGGCAGAAGATGGGGCAGCCGGTCTATTCCGAGGAGGATTGGGGCTGGATCCGCGAGATCCGACCGGAGATCGAGGAGGTTTTGGTCGACGGAAACGCACTGGTGTTCAACGTCCGTCTTCATACCGATCACGGCATGAGCTTTGCGTTTGGACACGAGGGAGAAGGTCAGCATCTCGACGCGCTTTGCGATGATGCGACGATCATCTTTGAAAAGAACGGACAGCGGTTCGAGCAGCAGCTGGGCGCCGGAACGGGGATCAACACAGATTCCGTTTCCGAGGACGGCGCAACGCTGTACAGCGAGGTCGAGCTTGATCTTCTGTCCGAACCGCTTCCGACGGAAGGACCCGTTCAGGTCACGATGACGATCGGCATCTACGATAAGCTGGTGGACGACATGGCGCATATCGGCGAGCTTGCGTATATCACCTATTCGTTCACGTTCGACGCCTCGGCAGGCGCGGATATTGCCGATCCGATCGTGACCGAGCGCACGCTGTCCGGTTCGATCGTGCTGACGCTGGAGGATCGGAACGGACGCGAATACAACGAGCGCGTTTCGCTGGACGGCGTGGTGCTCGAAGAAACGCTGAACTTCCGCAGCACCGGCGTCTATGTGACCTATCGGATCAAGTCTGCGCCGGAGGGCTGGACGGACGCGCATACCCTTGCGCTGATGCAGCCGTCGTTTGAATCGGCGGGACATTACGGACTGACCGTCGCCTGCGCACCGAAGGGCAGCGCAAACGAGGACGAGATCCTTCTTCCCGGATATCCGAGCGGGAGTGCCGGGAGAGAGTATGTCGGCATCCTGCCGATCTTCCCGTCGGATTATGAGCGGGTCAAGGCGGGGGACTATGAGATCCGGCTCGGGTACCGGTACGTCGCCGCGTTCAACGACACGCCGGTCGGCGAGGACTGGCATATTCCGCCGGAAGCCGGTGTGGATTACGGCTACGATCTCCTGACCGCCGTGGAACCGATCGCATCGTTCGATCTCAAGCTGCCGTAACCCGAACGAAACCAGGCGCCGGAGGCTCGTCCTCCGGCGCATTTCATCAAAATATGACAGTTCTGCAACAGTTCGGTCATGCGGAATCCGCAATTCTGTTGCATCCGCATGATAGGATCTTTTTGACCGAAAGGAGAATGGTATGAAACGATTGCTTTTACTGCTGCTTGCGGCGCTTTTGCTTGTCGCTTGTCAGCCGACGCCGGAAACGGAGTTTATCGTCAACAAGGGCGATCAGAGCGCCATGATCGACATGGCAAGAGGCGAGGACGTCGTGACCTCGTCGGGAACCGAGAGCGGAACAGAACCGCAAACGCTCGATTACCGCGCGCTGTACGGCATCCCGGAACGGCTTACGGATTCCTTTTCCGACCGGGAGGGCAAGGTGACCGTGCGCATCGACGCCCCGATCGAGGTCCCGACCGCGCCGCTGCCGATCGTGCGCGTGTTCGCAAAAGATTTCGATCAGGAGACCGTTACGCGCATCTGGAACGTGCTGATCGGCGATACGCCGATGTTCGAGATCGTCGACGAGGAGAACCTGAACCGCAGGACACGGATCAAGGAGGAGCTCGAATATCTCTATTCGCTGCTGGACGATCCCGAAATGATGGCGGCGAAGCTGTACGCGTCCGCCGACGAGGTCAAAGAGGACATCGCGCGTTTGCAGGCGGAATACAAAGCCGCCGAGGATGCAGCGCCGAAGGATCCCGAACGCGCGGACGGCACGCTGCGGCGGCGCGGGGTAGGGTTCTTTGACAAGCCGGATGTAACGACAAGACTCGGACTTTGGGCGATCTCCGGAGACGGCAGCGTCCGCTTCGAGGTAAATAACCCGATCGACAGCGACGAGCCGATCTACGAGCACGTCGACGGCGGTTGGAACGTGATCCGGAACGACAAGCGCGCGACGCTGCTCTACCGGCGCAGCTCTCCGGTGCTTGATGTGAATACCGGATCGAGGCCGCTGTTCATTCCGTTCGGGATCGCCGTTTCGGAGGGCGATCCGCTTAGGGAGGAGGCAAAGGCGTGCCTGTCCTATTCGCCGAAGGAAGCCGCGGACAAGGTACGCGCGTTCCTTGCGCAGGCGGGGCTTTCCGACGACTTTACGGTCGCCTGTATCCGGCTCGAGAACAACGCGGGCACGCTGTACGAGCGCAACGGGGACGGAACGGTGCCGAAGCCCACGCACTACGCCTATCACGTCGAGTGCGTGCGGACGGTGTCCGGCGCGCCGTGCTGCGTTTCCGAAGCGAACGTGCGCGAAAGCCGCGGCGGCGAGAGCACCAAGACCGCCTATGCGCCGAGTTGGTCGTATGAAAATATGCTCTTTTACCTTGACAACGACGGGATCTACTGGTTCGGCTGGAGCACGCCGCTGTCCGTCGCCGATACGCTTACGACGTTCAGTCAGCTGAAACCGTTCGACGAGATCGTTTCGATCGTCAAAAACCGACTGCCGCTTCTATACGTCGAGGACGTGAACCGGCTGCTGGAGACAGCGGAGAACCCGCCCGCGCTGCCTGCAACGGAGCTTTCGATCGACCGCGTCACGCTGGGACTTTGGCGTATCGCCGAACAGGACAAGCTTGGGCAGGGACTGCTGGTTCCCGCGTACTGCTTCTACGGCACATTGCAGGGAATGTGGTCTCCGGATGAAACGCCGCGCGTGGAGTACGACGATCTGCTGTTCGTGATCAACGCGGTCGACGGCAGCGTGATCGACCCGACAAAAGGCTATTGAGCGGCTTGCCGCAATGTTATCCGCTGCGCGGGTGATATATGCTCTTCGAGCATGTGAAGGTGGATTCTCCGATGGAGAATCTTGGATCATAACACCTCATCAGTCTGCTTTGCAGACAGCTTCCCCTCAAGGGGAAGCCTCAAGCCAAAAGCCTTCTCCCTGAGGAGAAGGTGGCAGCCGTCAGGCTGACGGATGAGGTGTCCCGAAAGAAAGGAAATATGTATGAAACGGATCATTATTGTATTGTTTGCAGCGCTTTTGCTTGCCGCCTGTCAGCCCACGCCGGAGACGGAGTTTGTGGTGAACAAGGGCGATCAGCGGGAGATGCTTGACATGGCGCGGGGCGAGGGCGTCGACACCGTTACCGTGGCGGGCGGCACGGAGGGAAACGCGACCCAAACGTATGATTTGCATATGATCTACGGGATTCCGGAGCGGTTGCAGATGGAAACAGAGAGCACGGACGGCGCGATTAAAATCTCGATCGACGCGCCGATCCTGGTACCCGAAGAGCCGATGCCGATCGTGCGGGTGAAGGCGGGCAGGTTCGATCAGAGGCTCGCAGCGCAGCTTTGGAACGCGCTCGTAAAGGACGAGACGATGTACTGCATCACCGACGAAGGACAGCATAAGCGTACCAAATCCGAGATCGCCGCGGAGATACAGGATCTGGTCGACTGGCTCGACGGTAAGAACGACGATCAGCAGTACGCGACCGAGGCGGAAACGCGCGAGGCGATCGCCGCTTTGCAGGAGCAGTACCGGAACGCGCCGGACGATCCCGAGCGGGACGAAAAGATCCCGTGCGACGGTACGCTGTACACCATCACGGTCAGCATGGACGGCACGGACGCGACGGCGACGCGCACAGGGATCATGGCGGGAAACGACGCGGAGGATCCGCGGAAAAGCGTCACCTTCCATCTGCAAAACGACACCGACAACGAGGAAGCGATCGTCGTGGACTACGGACACGGCGAATGGGGCGTGATCCCGGTCGACAAAAACGCAAGCATGCATTATTTGAGATGGAGCGACGCCATGTCCTGCGGGCATACCCTCGGGAACCTTTCAATCGAGCTTTCGCGCAGCGATCCGCTTCCCGAAGAAGCCGCGCGGTTCATCGGAACGACGCCCGCCGAAGCCGTCGAAATGACGGAAGCGTTTCTGCGGGAGGCGGGGCTTTCGGACGAGTTCGGCGTCACGCAGATCACGCTTTGGGACGACCGTTCGTCCGCGAATCATAAGCCGGATCCCTCGCAGTATGCGTATCAGATCCTTTGCATGCGCAAGGTAAACGACATTATATGCTGCTCGACGCGTAATATCTGGGAAAGCGGGGAGGACCTTTTTGCCCGTACTTATGTGCCGACATGGGCGTATGAGTACATCACTGTGGGAATCGACGACGAAGGTATTTTCAGCGTCTGGTGGAACGGCAAGCTCACGGTCCTCGATACATTGATGGACGCCGCGACCCTGCTGCCGTTTGAACGGATCGGGGAGATCATCAAAACCCGCCTTCCCGTGCAGTACCCGCACCCGACCTGGGAAAGCGACGGCGGCAACGGCTGTGTCGTCAGCGTCGACCGGATCGAGCTCGGGCTCTGGCGCGTGCTGGAGCAGAATGAGCTCGGACGCGGGCTGCTCGTTCCGACCTACTGCCTGTACGGGACCGCGCAGCGAAGGGAGAAGGACGGCACCCTGCGCGATCCGGAGGAGTATACGCTGCTGTACGTGATCAACGCGGTCGACGGCAGCGTGATCGACCCGACAAAAGGCTATTGAGGACAAAACAGCGCCGGAGGGTCGTCCTCCGGCGCTTGTCGTTTGGATTTCGTATCTGTTTACAGCTCGTCCCGAATCTTTTTGACAAACTCCTCGAGACGCTGTTCGAGCGGCGGCACGGTCGCGTCCATCCAATGCTGTCTGGAAAGATAGTACCGGAAGGACGGTCCGAGCTCCTTGTCGTCCAGCTTCAGCGGATAGAAGCGGATCCCGCGCTTCAGCTCCTGGAACCCGAGGTCGACCTCGTTCA
>Ga0310697_10004157_pt1 | contig 14360 bp, 8 predicted proteins | sample 172DNAGHGlowgp2_FD_203883 | JGI IMG/M metagenome (GOLD analysis project Ga0310697, IMG submission 203883) | Sheep rumen microbial communities from Palmerston North, Manawatu-Wanganui, New Zealand - 1728 DNA GHGlow gp2 (v2) (version 2) | ecosystem: Host-associated > Mammals > Digestive system >...
TGAGCAGATGGGTTTGAAAGTCGGTACTATCCATGCCGGCTACACCAACATGTTCCTCAGCCCGATATTCCGTGACACCCTCGCAGGGGTCACCGGGGCTACGATTGAACTGTATGATACCAACGGGGCGGACGGAGCGGCCAAGGCTGCCGGAATGGGTGCCGGAATCTACAAGGATCACGACGAGGCTTTCTCGACCCTGGAGCGCCTGGAGGTGGTCGAACCTTCCGGCGGGGAGGTTTACCTGGAAGCATACGAAAGATGGAAAGAAGAATTGAATAAAATCATAAACAATTAATTTACATTTAATTATGGCAAAAGAATATTTCCCGCAAATCGGCAGGATCCCTTTCGAGGGCGCGGAAAGCACCAATCCGCTGGCATTCCACTATTATGACGCAGAGAAGGTCGTGCTGGGCAAGCCTATGAAAGACTGGCTCAAGTTCGCCATGGCATGGTGGCATACGCTCGGACAGGCCAGCGGCGACCAGTTCGGCGGCCAGACCCGCGAATATGCCTGGGACCAGGCCGGCACTCCTCTGCAGAGAGCGAAGGACAAGCTGGATGCGGGATTCGAAATCATGGAGAAACTCGGGATAGAGTATTTCTGCTTCCATGATATCGATCTCATCGAAGAGGCCCCTACGATCGAAGAGTACGAAGAGAGGATGGGACAGATCACCGATTACGCCCTCGAAAGGATGAAGGAAACAGGGCTGAAGCTCCTCTGGGGTACCGCCAATGTCTTCGGCAACAAGAGGTACATGAACGGTGCAGCTACCAATCCTGATTTCAATGTAGTAGCCCGCGCCGCGGTCCAGATCAAGAATGCGATCGATGCGACCATCAAGCTCGGTGGAACGAACTATGTGTTCTGGGGCGGACGTGAAGGCTATACAAGCCTGTTGAATACCCAGATGCAAAGGGAGAAGGACCACCTTGCAAACATGCTGAAGGCGGCCCGTGACTATGCCCGTGCAAATGGTTTCAAGGGTACCTTCCTTATCGAGCCGAAGCCGATGGAGCCTACCAAGCACCAGTATGACGTAGATACTGAGACAGTGATCGGATTCCTCCGCGCTAACGGACTGGACAAGGATTTTAAGGTCAACATCGAGGTCAACCACGCCACTCTGGCCGGCCATACCTTCGAACATGAACTCGCCGTTGCCGTGGACAACGGACTGCTCGGTTCCATCGATGCCAACAGGGGTGACGCACAGAACGGTTGGGATACGGACCAGTTCCCTGTGGACCTGTTCGACCTCACCCAGGCAATGCTGCAGATCATCCGCAACGGCGGCCTCGGCAACGGCGGCTCCAACTTCGACGCCAAGCTGCGCAGGAATTCCACAGATCCGGAGGATATATTCATAGCTCACATCTGCGGTATGGATGCGATGGCCCGCGCTCTGCTGAATGCAGCCAGGATCGTCGAGGAATCGCCGATCCCTGCCATGGTAAAGGAGCGTTATGCTTCATTCGATTCCGGTGAAGGCAAGCGTTTCGAGGAAGGCAAGATGACTTTGGAGGACCTCGTGGACTATGCGAAGGCTCACGGCGAGCCTGCCCAGACCAGCGGAAAGCAGGAGCTTTACGAAACCATAGTCAATATCTACAGCAAGTAAGATATGGGTAATTATCAGGAAAAAGGCAGCAAAGGCTATCTGTTCTCGATAGTCCTGGTTGCCGTCCTCGGAGGCCTGCTCTTCGGATATGACACGGCCGTCATTTCCGGAGCGGAAAAGGGCCTGCAGGCCTTCTTCAAGGGCGCCTCGGGCTTCAGCTACACTGACTTCATGCACGGTTTCACGTGCTCCAGCGCCCTGATCGGATGCATCATCGGAAGCGCGCTGTCAGGTTTCTTCGCCACGAAGCTGGGCCGCAAGAAGTCGTTGATCGTCGCCGGTATCTGTTTCTTCATCTCCGCGTGGGGAAGCATGAATCCGGAGATGTACGGAATCCTTCCTGTCGGGAAGCCATCCATGACCCTCCTGGTGGTATTCAACCTGTTCAGGGTGCTCGGCGGAATAGGAGTCGGCATGGCCTCGGCGATCTGCCCGATGTACATAGGCGAAGTGGCTCCGAGCAACATCAGGGGAATGCTCGTCAGCTGGAACCAGTTTGCGATCATATTCGGACAGCTCGTGGTGTATTTCGTGAATTTCATCATCCTGGGCCACCATGCCAATCCTGTCTATGACGCAGCCGGTACCATAGCCAACCTTTCCGACGCGCAGTGGACCATTGATTCGGGATGGCGTTACATGTTCGGCTCCGAGATGGTTCCGGCGGCATTGTTCGCCATACTTATCTGCCTGGTTCCGGAAACTCCTCGCTACCTTGTGATGACCGGTGCCGACGACAAGGCTATGGAAGTCTTGTCCAGGATCAACGGTTACGAGAAGGCCAAGGAAATTATCCTGGACATCAAGGGAACCCTCTCCGAGAAGAAAGAAAAGCTCTTCTCCTACGGTTTCATGTGCATATTCATCGGAATAATGCTGAGCGTCTTCCAGCAGGTGGTCGGAATCAACGCAGTCCTGTACTATGCTCCGAGGATATTCCAGGACATGGGAATGGACAATCCGATGGTGCAGACTGTCATAATGGGTGTGGTGAATATCACTTTCACCCTACTGGCGGTGTTCACGGTGGAGAAATGGGGCCGCAAGCCTCTGTTGATCTGGGGATCGATAGGAATGGCGGTCGGCGCCCTCGGAGTGGCTCTTACCTTCGGGAAGGAGGGCATGAGCTTCATCACCATGATGAGCATAATGGTTTACAGTGCTTCATTCATGTTCAGCTGGGGCCCTATCTGCTGGGTCCTCATCGCGGAGATATTCCCGAACACCATCCGCGGAGCCGCGGTGGCGATCGCGGTGGCTTTCCAGTGGATATTCAACTTCATCGTGAGTTCAACCTTCGTACCTATGTTCAACATGCACCTGGTGCCAGGGGACGATTTCGGCCACTGGTTCACGTACGGCCTGTACGGGCTGCTCTGCGTGGTTGCTGCGGTCTTCGTATGGAAACTTGTACCTGAGACGAAGGGAAAGACCCTTGAAGATATGTCAAGGCTCTGGAAATCCGGAGAATAGGCTGGGACTTGAAAAGGCTATAGCTCTTCTGACGGTGGCGTTTCGCCGCCGTCAGTCGCTTTTAGGAGTCTCCTGATAGGCTTGAAGTCACCGAAGAACCTGGCGGCTACGACCCTTATCACGGTGTAGGCCGGTATTGCTACGAGCATGCCGACTATGCCGCCGATATGTCCGGCCATCAGCAGGACGATGAATATCTCGAGCGGGCTGGACTTGATGCTGGTGGAGTAGATGAACGGCTGGAAGAAGAAGTTGTCAATCAGCTGGGTGCAGGCGAAAATGGCGACCAGCGTGACCAGGATCAGCCAGAAATTCGGATACACGCCCAATGCTGCGGCGTTACTGTATTTCAGGACCAGGCCGAGCACGACTCCGATGCCGCCTCCGATCCACGGGCCGACGTATGGGATGACGTTGAGGAGGCCGGCCATGAAGGCTATGCCGATGGCCGGATAGAATCCCAACTTGGCTATCAGCCAGAGGCCCAGGAAGTCCAGGAGGGCGACGCCTATGACTTCTGTCAGGAGTCCCACGAAGTATCTGGTGAGCAGGTGCTCGATATCTCCGATTGCGCTTACGGCTTCGCCTTCGAGCTTGTCAGGAACGACTGAACCGACTATCCTGCGGAAGAGGTTTTCGTCTTTGATGAAGAAGAATCCTATGAACATTACCGAGAACAGACCGATGCCGAAAGATCCGAGGGCGGATGCGACCGAACCGACCACTGATGTGATCGAAGTGAGGTCGAAGGCGCTCCTGATCCAGTTCACGGTTGCTTCCTGGACCTTGAAATCGCGCCCGAGCGACGGAATACGGTCGATCAACCAGATATTAACCTTGTCCAGGAGACGGGATATCTCCGATGCGTTGAATGAGGCGCTTTGCAGGTTGGAGGATACGCTTGAGATGATGCTGGAGACCACCGGGATGACCTGGGTGATGATTGCCAGGAGGATGCTGAGGATAAGGAGCAAGGTTATGATCGCCAGCAGCCAGTCCGGGGCGGACTTCCCTTTGATCCGGCATTTCCTGAGGAGCTTCATTATCGGTCGGCCGAGGAGGGATACCACCGCGGCCAGCACCATGTATATCAAGACGTTCCTGAAATACCAGCACAGAGCGATTATGATTGCTGCGACAGCGGCCCAGATTATGTACCGTGCCAGCCTGTCAGTATTCCTTTCTTCAGCCATAGTCTTCGGTATCGTTTCTACAAAGGTAATCATTTTCCGATTATCCCCCGGAAGTTGTCAATTCCATGTTTTTTTGCTAATATTGTAGAATATGGAAATAAAGATATCTGATGAATTGAACAGCATCATCCGTTATGCCCGGGAAGAAGCCATGCGCACCGGCAGTTACGGAATCGGTCCGGACCACCTTTTCCTTGGAATGATGCGACACTCTGACAATGATGCTTGCAGGCTCCTGGCAGGGCTGGGGGTGGATATAGACGAATTCAAGCGATTCATTGACAGCCATATATTCACGAACGAATCAATCCCTTATTCCGAGGCTGACAAGGTTTCTTTCTCCAGATATGCCCAGAACGTACTGAGCATCACTGTGATGGAGGCTTCCAAGATGAATGCTTCGGAAGCTACTTCCCTGCACCTGATGCTGGCGCTTTGCCGCACTACCGAGAATTACGGTCAGGCATATCTCCGCCAGCACGGGGTGGATTACGGCAGGCTCCTTGCCCGGATGAGGGATGAGGGTATGCTGAACTACGGCAAGCAGGGCGGCGAAGAGGATGCCGGTGGTGATGATGAAGACCAGGACGACGAGGAAGGGATTCCGGCCGAAGGCGGCAAGTCTTCCGCCAAGACGAAGATCGAGGATTTCGGATTCGACCTTACCAAGGCGGCTGCTGAAGGCAAGCTTGATCCGGTGGTGGGCCGTGACACCGAGATCGCCCGCGTGATCGAGATCCTGGGGCGCAGGAAGAAAAACAATCCGATGCTTATCGGTGAGCCTGGTGTCGGAAAATCAGCCATCGTGGAAGGAATCGCCCAGCGTATCGCAGGCGGCAGTATTTCTCCGGTACTCGCAAAGAAGAGGCTGATATCCCTGGACATAGCATCCGTCGTTGCGGGTACGAAATACCGCGGCGACTTCGAGAAGCGCCTCAAGGCGATCATAAAGGAAGCCAGCACTAATCCGGACATCATCCTGTTCATCGATGAGTTCCATACCATTGTGGGAGCGGGAGGAGCTGCTGGCAGCCTGGATGCTGCCAACATGCTCAAGCCGGCGCTTGCCCGTGGGGAACTCCAGTGCATCGGAGCCACCACGATGGATGAATTCGCCAAGATAGTGGAGAAGGACGGAGCCCTTGACAGGCGCTTCCAGAAGATCGTGGTCGAACCGACCGACATCCAGCAGTCCGTCTCCATCCTTAACAATATCAAGAGCAATTACGAGGAATTCCACAAGGTGACATTCAGCGACGAGGCCATCGAAGCCTGTGTCCGCCTTACAGACCGTTACGTTACGGACAAGTTCCTGCCGGACAAGGCGATAGATGCGATGGATGAAGCCGGATCGATGGTCCGCCTCAGCCTGACTAAGGACAAGAAGACCGGTAACGTCGTGGATGCCGAAGACATCGCCACGGTGGTCTCCAAGATGACCGGGATTCCTGTGAACAAGGTGGCCGAGAGCGAGGGGAACAGGATAATGAAGATGAAGACCCGCCTCCAGGACAGGATAATCGGGCAGGATGAAGCCATTGACAAGGTCGTCCGTGCCATCCAGAGGAACAGGGCGGGACTGAAGGATCCGAACCGTCCTATCGGCACATTCCTCTTCTTCGGCCCTACCGGTGTCGGCAAGACCCGGCTGGCCAAGTGCCTTGCTGAGTATCTATTCGATTCTGAGGAGAATATGGTCAGGATCGATATGAGCGAATACATGGAGAAATTCACCGTTTCCCGCCTCATCGGAGCGCCTCCGGGCTATGTAGGATACGAGGAGGGCGGCCAGCTCAGCGAACGGGTGCGGAGGAAGCCGTATTGCGTGGTCCTGCTGGACGAGATAGAGAAGGCTCATCCGGATATATTCAACATCCTGCTCCAGGTTCTGGACGACGGACACCTTACCGACAGCAACGGCAGGGTGGTCAATTTCAAGAACACGATAGTGATCATGACTTCGAACGTAGGCAGCCGTGAACTGGATGAATATGGCACCGGCGTGGGCTTTGCCACCGCGGGCAAGAATGTCACCCAGAACCGCCAGACCGTGCTGGAGAAGGCCATCAAGAAGTCGTTCCCTCCGGAATTCATAAACCGTGTGGACGATCAGATATTCTTCAACACCCTTACCAAGGAGGATATCGAGCAGATTATCGACATCGAGCTCAAGGAACTCCGGGAAAGGGCTGAGGAAACCGGTTACAAACTGACCATCACTCCTGCCGCGAAGCGGTTCATCGCCGATGCCGGATATGACCCGGCGTTCGGTGCGCGGCCGCTCAAGAGGGCAGTGATGAGATATGTCGAAGATCCGGTGTCTGAATTCATCATTTCCGACAGGATCCTTCAAGGGAAGAAAAAGAAAGGGGCGACCGGACTGCGTGTCCTCAAGGTCGGTCTCTCTCCCGACAAGGAAAGCACCCAGGTCACCCTCAAGGAAGACTAGTCGCCCATTACGGCGCTATCCATTTCAAGGCCCATGTCGCCCATCATCTCGAGGAGGGCTTTGAGCGAAGATTCGGTTGAAATCATCGAAGCGAGCTTCGTAAGGTCGTATTCTGTGTTTTTCATCGCGAAAAAGTGTTTGTTCCTTGTTTACGATGCAAAATTAGCCCTAGCTTGTGCCAATTCGAGGCACAAGCTATTTTTTTTAATAAAAAACCGGAGACACCTCACGTGTGCGCGCGTGCGCGCGTTTGTATATGTCAGTTTTATTAGTTAACTTTGTACGATTAACCATAAGGAAATTCTTATTATATGGATAGTGAGGAAAAGATTGTAGAAGGCAAGACCGGCGGAATCATCGAACCGGTTGAGATCGATCACGAAATGCGTACTGCGTACATCGACTATTCGATGTCCGTAATCGTTTCCCGTGCCCTCCCAGATGTAAGGGATGGTCTCAAGCCGGTTCAGAGAAGGGTCCTTTACGGAATGGACGGACTGGGGCTTTCCTATTCGGGCCCGACCAGGAAATGCGCCAAGATCGTTGGTGAGGTGCTGGGAAAGTACCATCCGCATGGCGATTCCAGCGTCTATGACGCTCTTGCAAGGCTTGCCCAGAGTTGGAACCAGCGTTATCCGACCGTGTTCGGGCAGGGTAACTTCGGTTCGATGGACGGCGATCCGGTCGCTGCGATGCGTTATACCGAGGCGAAGCTCCAGAAGATCACTGAGGACATACTCGGAGACATCGACAAGAATACCGTCGACATGGTCAACAACTTCGACGACACCGAGCTCGAGCCGACCGTCCTGCCTACCAAGGCTCCTCTTCTGTTGCTGAACGGATCTGCGGGTATCGCCGTGGGTATGGCGACCAACATGGCTCCGCACAACCTGGCTGAGACTTGCGACGCGATCTGTGCATACATCGACAATCCTGACATCGACACTGACGGTCTGATGCAGCACATCAAGGGACCTGATTTCCCGACCGGAGGTATCATAATGGGATATTCAGGCATCAAGGATGCCTATGAGACCGGAAGGGGCAGGGTGGTCGTGCGCGCCAGGACCGAGATCGAGGTGGCCGAAAACGGCCGTGAGACCATCGTCGTGACCGAGATCCCGTATATGGTCAACAAGAAGGAGATGATCGAGAAGATCGGCCAGATGGTCGAGGACAAGAGGATCGAGGGCATCACCTATATCAACGACGAGACTTCCCGCGAAGGTGTCCGCGTGGTCATCCGCGTGAAGCAGGGATGCAACTCCAATGTCGTGCTCAACACCCTCTTCAAATATACCCAGCTCCAGTCCAGTTTCGCCTTCAACAATGTGGCGCTGGTCAAGGGGCGTCCAAGGACCCTGTCTCTCAAGGATATGATCGCCAACTTCGTGGATTTCCGCCATGAGGTGATTGTAAGGAGGACCAAATTCGAACTGGATAAGGCTCAGAAGAGGGCCCATATCCTCGAAGGGCTCCTTAAGGCCATCGATGTGATCGACGAGATCATACGTATCATCCGCCATTCTTCGAGCGTCGATGAGGCCAAGGCCGAACTCATCAAGCAGTTCGATTTCTCCGAAGTTCAGGCGACGGCCATCGTGGAGATGCGCCTGCGTCAGCTGACAGGACTCGAACGGGAGAAACTCCAAGCAGAATACGACGAGCTTGAGAAGTTTATCGCCCGCTGCAACGAAATCCTCGGCAGCGAAGTGGAGCAGCTCAAGATCGTCAAGCAGGAAACCATGGAGCTCAAGGCGAAGTACGGCGATCCTCGCCGTACCGAGATCCGTCCTTCCGAAGAAGAATTCAATCCCGAGGACTTCTATGCCGATGAGGATGTGGTCATCACGATCTCCCATCTGGGCTATATCAAGCGGACTGCCTTGACCGAATACCGCACCCAGGCCAGGGGCGGAGTCGGAATGAAGGGCAGTGCGACTCGTGACGAGGACTTCATCGAGCATATATACATCGCCAACATGCACTCCACGATGCTGCTGTTCACGAGGAGCGGCCGTTGCTACTGGCTCAAGGTATATGAGATTCCTGAAGGCTCCAGGGCCTCGAAGGGAAGGGCGATCCAGAACGTTCTCAGCATCCCTGACGACAAGATCCTCACCTACATCAATGTCAAGACGCTGAAGGATGAGGAATATGTTGAATCCCACAGCATCGCGCTCGTCACCAAGAGGGGCGTGATCAAGAAGACCGCCCTGACGGCATATTCACATCCTAGGACAGCAGGAGTCAACGCCATCAACCTCCGTGAAGGCGACGAACTCGCCGAGGCTCTCCTTACCGGAGGCCACGACGAAATCCTTATCGCAGCCCGCGACGGACGTTGCTGCCGCTTCAACGAAGAGGATGCCCGCGAGATGGGCAGAACCTCCACCGGAGTTCGTGGCATCAATATTGAAGAAGGCGATGAAGTGATCGGCGCGATCAACTATGACCCGTCAGCCGCAGACGCTGCAGACCACACCGTACTGGTGGTGAGCGAGCACGGATTCGGAAAGAGGACCGATTTTGATGAGTACAGGATTACCAGGAGGGGAGGAAAGGGAGTGAAGACCATCAACATCACCGACAAGACGGGCAAACTGATAGCCATCAAGAACGTAACCGAGAACAATGACCTTATGATCATCGAAAAGTCGGGTCTTACCATCAGGATGGCCGTAACCGACATCAGAGTGGCTGGAAGGGCTACGCAAGGTGTCAAATTGATAAACATCAAGGATGGAGACTCGATTGCTGCGGTTTCCACCGTTGAAAAGAACAACGAAGAAGAACCGGTGAACAATACCGAAGAAGACAATAACAACTAAAACATTCAGTATAATGAAAAAGTTTTTGATCGTGTTGGCATTGCTTGCTTCCGTACAGGTTGCTAATGCCCAGGTTAACGCCGGAGCGGCCAAGAAGGCTGTCGAGGCTGCTCTCTCTGCTTCCCAGAACCCTAAGAAAGCTGCCAAGGTGGCTACCTGGTTGAAGCTCGCCCAGACTTATGTGGACGCTTACAACGCTCCTACCGCCAATGTATGGCAGGGTGCGGCTCTCAACGAGCTCAAGCTCGCCATGGGTGGTGAGAAGGCTACCTCCGAGGAGAATGTCGTCATCAACGGCGCTCAGTATCTCAAGCAGGTATTTGACAACAAGAACCTCTATTTCAACGGCAACGGCCAGCTCGAAATCATCGAGGTCACCAAGCCTGTGATCGAGGATGCCCTTCCAAAGGCTCTCGAGGCTTACAAGAAGGCTTTCGAGGTTGACACCAAGGCTACCAAGGTCAAGGATATCGCCAATGGAATCAAGACCATCAGCGAGAAACTCACCCAGGAGGCTTACAACGCTTATTCCCTCGGTGACATCAAGAAGGCTGAGTCTTTCTTCGAGGCTGCATTCGATGCTTCCGCACAGAAGCCTTACGAGAAGATCGACACCAGCTCCCTTTACAATGCCGGCTTCACATCCTGGAACCTCGGCGATTACACCAAGGCCAAGACCCTGTTCGACAGGTGCCTCAATTATGGCTACTATGCTGAGAACGGTGAGGTTTTCGCTAAGCTCGCAGACTGCGCGGCCAAACTCGACACCTCGAAGGCAGGCCAGGCCCTTTCAAAGGAATATCTCGAGAAGGGATTCACCAAATTCCCTGGCAGCCAGAGCCTCCTGATCGGTCTGATCAACTACTATGTCTCCAGCGGAGAGAACACAGGCAGGCTCTTCGAGCTTCTCAACGAGGCCAAGAAGAACGAGCCTAACAACGCTTCCCTGTATTATGTCGAGGGTAACATCCATGCAAAGCTCGGCGAAATCGAAGAGGCCGTCAAGTCTTATCGCCAGTGCGCAGAGATCGATCCTAACTATGAATATGGTTACATCGGTGAAGGTATCCTTTGCTACAATCAGGCTATCGAGATTCAGGACAAGGCCCAGAACGAGTTCGACGATGCCAAGTACACCGCACTCGTGCAGGAGTTCGAAAAGGTGCTGAAGGGCGGTATCGAGCCTTTCGAGAAGGCATATGAGCTTTCCAAGGACGAAGTTGTCAAGAGCAGCATCGCCGAGTACCTCAAGAATATCTACTACCGCTTCCGTGACCAGGATGCCAAGTATCAGGCAGGTTACGACAAGTATCAGGCTATCCTGAGCAAGTAATCGGCAGGATCATGAATGACAGAGGACGACCCATAGGCCGTCCTCTTTTTTATATTTGCTTTCTGCACACCCTGAGTCAAAATCTCCAACTAATCAGTATAGGACATAAAACAAGGTGATACACCGTCATCTGATGTATCACCTTAAGAGTTTGTATTAAAAAGGTATCTATTATTAAAACTGAATACTTGTAACGACATCGTTTTCCAAATAAACATATCCCCAGTCATATACCCACTGTTCATGTCTTACGGACGATGTGATGGTTACATTTTTATCTTTTGGCTCTCCTTTTGAGCAAATCACTTCATATGGTTTCATTCCAAGCGATACGGTTCCTGCAAGTACATCCGATTTAAACTCAGGACGAATATTTGGGTCTGATGAGTTCAATAAGTAGTTGTCTTCAACTGAATACCTATGAATGTAGTAATACTTGCCTTTCCTTATAATTTTATACATCTTATAACCAACTGTGTCAATGGCAGCAACCTCGAATTGTTTTCCACAAGGTACAGTCCCAACTTTGGTTTGCGCAACAGTTAGATTCTTGGTATGGTAATCCGCGAACGAATAATCTGCACTAAAGAGGTTGTGCCTAGCAATACTACCAGGAATATAAACTCTCTTTGTAGTAATATATTGCTGCGCAAAAACAACTTCTGATAAGCAGGAACACAACAGAAGGACGGAAAGAATAAACAATCTTTTCATAAATAAACTGTTATTAATGAGAATGAGAGTAAACTGCTTCATATCAGCAACTGTTCAGTTGGACAAAGATAGGGATTTATTTGAATAATCTACTTGAGGTGACAATAATACCTCGACGAATTATGCAATTATCATTCCGATAGGGCTTGCCCCCGAAAATGCTAGTGTAAATGAAAAACCGAGGGGATAGAGTAGGCTGCCTTGCGGCACGGGTTCAAACCGAACCTACTTCAGACACCTCTAATATCTGCGATAGTGGCTCCGAACCTTTACAACCTTGCCATTGTTCCAGCGTGTGTGCGCCTTCACTCGGACAAGTCTCACAACCTCCACTCTAATGGAGAATAGAATCAGCGTCAGATAAGTTCTCATAAACGTTATGTTAATATTGTTGAAGGTGAGAGAACTATCGAGGCTTGCATTCATTACCTCCCCTCGGTTAAGGGCCTTTCAAAAATAAAACAGACATCCATTTAGAGGATAGATGTCTGTTGTCTGTCTCAACAATATTATGAGAACATAACGTTGATGCAAAGGTAATCATTTTTACCAAACCTGCAACATCTATCTGATCTTTTTGATCTGGTAGAGTCCTTCATCTCTCCGATAGTTTCTTTCGGAGCGAAGCGACTTCAGGGGAGTTTGAGGGGGAACGCTCCCTCAATGAATAATAGGCGCGATCGCGCCCCAAAGCAAAAGCCTCCCGGTGAGGGAGGCTTTTGCTTTGGGGTGCGATGTGGTATCCTACCCATTATTGCGTATCATTATGCAAATCCGCCTAAATCGCTAAATAATAGCAAGATATGTCTAATTATGCATAATGAATAACTGTGGTTTGTTTTGCAACATTTTGCAATATTTTGCGGAAAAATGGGTGGATTTTTGGGTGGATTTTTGGGAGAAATTATGGGTGGATTACACTATTATTCATATATTTGCGAAACAATAGTGATAAAGTATCGCCCATAATGAAGCCACCGAAACAGCCCATTGTGTCACTCGGTAAGCCCGATGTCAACGGATACCGTCCCGTTAGAATTCGGCTTTCATTTAAGAAAAGAGAAGATTTCTATACGGGTATCACCGTAAAACCTACTCAGTGGGATGAAGATGTTCAACGAGTAAAACAGGGCTGTAAGGTTAAAGGGGTAAGTTATGCAGCACTTAACAAAATTATTGCTGAGCGACTTAAATTCATTACGGATTATGTGGACAATGCCGTCCTTCGTATGGATGAAAGTGCAAGTGCCACAGAATTGAAGGGGTTGTATCACGCAAAGTTTATGCGTTCAGAGCGGGAGCAAAGTGACGAATTCTTCTACCTGTTGGAACAGTATATCAATAAGCAGAACGAACATAAACAGTGGAGTGCAAAGTACAAGGAGCAATGGGATAGATTTCACACTGACTTGAAAGCCTTCCGTCCGTCCTTAAAGTTTACTGACTTGTCAGAGGAGTTTATGATGTCCTATGTCAAACACTTATCTGAACGGATGAGTGATGAGAAGATAAAGGAATACCTCAAGAAGTTTAGGGAGTTCGTAAAATCAACAGAAAAGAAGAATATACCTGTCCACAAAGATTTCTATGCATACAAGCCCCAAACACGCAAAAGAAACAAGGAAGTCAATTACCTGAGGAAAGAAGAACTGCAAAGGATTATCAAATTGGACTATGACAACAAGCCAAGCCTTGATAGAACAAGAGATGTGTTTGTCTTTCAGTGTTGTACCTCATTACGGTTTAGCGATGTTAGTGCTTTGACAAGAAGTAATGTTAGGAACGGTGATGATAATCGCCTTGAAGTCCTGCTTGTCACGCGTAAGGATAAAGGTAAAGTGTGGTTCCCCCTACCTCAACTTGCGGAAAAGATTTATAAGAAGTACGAAAACAATCCGTATCCAAACAATAAGGCATTTTATGTCCCCTGTGGTACTGACTTCCGAAAGTTTCTTGTAAAGATAGGAGAGGATGCAAAATTGGAGGGCGAAACCGTTACATACAGGTATTCACAAGGCAAAGAAATCGTTGAAAAGAAGCCAAGGACGCATATCGGGACGCACGATGCAAGAAGAACCTTCATTGTTCACGCCATCAACGGCGGTGCTACTTTTGAAAAAATTGCCTTATTCACCTCACATTCAGAAGTTGAGCAGATGATGCCTTATATCACCCTTACTAAGCAAGGCAAGGAAGATGTCAAAAACATCATAGACACCATCACCATAATTGAAGAGGAGTGATACTTTTGTTATCATAACTATCACTTTTTGTCATTTCCTGATATTTATATTAAGGATGCTTGATTTACTTGGATAATCAGGCATTCTAAACTTTTTTGCATCGGACTTGACTTTTTTGTCTTCCACCATATATTTATTGTAGAGACTGTATGAAACAGGTGTTATAATGGCTGCTCGCATCGTCCATTATGGCGAAGAGATATTTACCTATCCCCGTCCGTCACATAACCCAAAAGCGAGCATTGGGCGTGACAGATGGGGTTCGGTTTAATAATAAAGTACAAAAACGATGAAAACAAAATGCTCGCAAATCAGGACTTTAAGTTCTCACTCAATGTCAGCACAGGTTGTTATCCAACAAGGAAACCTGAGAAGCCATTCAACATTCAGTACCAAACTGAAGACAATCTAACCATTGATGACTTTGATAAACTTCAACGAAAGGGTAAATCCTTCTGTTATCTATTCAAGGATATAGATGAATCGGGATTGG
>Ga0310697_10004160_pt1 | contig 14352 bp, 9 predicted proteins | sample 172DNAGHGlowgp2_FD_203883 | JGI IMG/M metagenome (GOLD analysis project Ga0310697, IMG submission 203883) | Sheep rumen microbial communities from Palmerston North, Manawatu-Wanganui, New Zealand - 1728 DNA GHGlow gp2 (v2) (version 2) | ecosystem: Host-associated > Mammals > Digestive system >...
GGCAGTGGTCGGTGATGACCACCCAGTAGTCGCCGTCCTGCCAGACCGTGTAGGAGGTGTTGGTGCTGTTGTCCTGCCAGAGGTACTGCGCGGGGTGCGGCTGGGAGGCATCCAACAGCAGCGTGGCCAACTCGCAAAGGATGCTGTCGTGGCCGAAATCCACCGCCGACTGCCCATAGAGGCTGACGTGGAAGCTGTCGCTCTCGGCGCGGCAGCCGATGTTGGTGACGGCCACCTGGTAGGTGCCGGCGGAATCCACGGTGATGGCGGGCGTGGTCGCGCCGTTGCTCCAGAGGTAGGAGAGTGCATCCGGCTGTTCCACGGAGAGGGTCGCACCGGCGCACACGGTGGTGTCGTGCGCGACGGTGAGCAGCGGCGGCGGCACCACGGCCACGAAGGTCGTGGTGGTGTCGGGGCAGTCGTAGTGGAGGACGCACTGCACGGTGAGGGTGTCCAAGGCGGCGAGCAGGAACGAGTAGGCGTCGCCAAGGTGGGAGACCCCATCGACGATCCACTCCACGGGCACCGAGTCGGGATTGTGCTCGACGAGGAGGGACAGGGTGTCGCCGAGGCAGCGGTGGACCAAATCTGAGTCAACAATGCTGAGATTAGAGTGAGGGTAAGGGGATTCCAAATAGTTGTATGGGGAAGAATTGTCCATAAAATAAAACACATACAATGCAGGGTTCTGTTCCGGTGGATAATGTGGAACATCAATAAAAGAATAACCTATTTCATACACATATCCGGTAAAACCATTAGGATTATCAATTGTGATATAATCTGGAAGACTGTCGCAGCTATACCATGCAAATTGGGTCGAGTAATACTCTCCGTTTGTCCAGGGGAAAGGTTCAAAGGCTTCTGGCGGGATCAGCTGACCGTTCAAGTATGTCGAGGAAAGCCCGTTTGCATGGACATATATGGTCAAATCAATATAATTAGTATCTATTGGTGGAGCGGAAATAAGAAAATTGTTTTTAGTGATAGGAAAATCCCAATGGGTGGCCATTTTTTCCGTGGGATGAGTGTACAAATAGTTATCGGACTTAACAAAAAAACCGAATGCATCTTGGACAATAGAAGAAGAGTTATAAAAAACATTATGTTTTGCACGGCTTGGTGACGAAACTTGAACATACGCATAAATCACAGAGTCTGGTTGTGTTGTGTTGGAAGGATCATGGTAATTGCTGTGATAGGTGTAAACATTGGGATTGTTCGCATTCGGGTAACTCACGACATTCAAAATTTCTTCTTCATCCCATTCAGAAAAAGTAAACACAGAATGTTTTGAAAAGAACAATTTGTTCTTCAAAGCGCGCAAAAGAAAAGTTGTACCATAGCGCATCTTATATTCTGGCAAACTGCCGTATGATGTAGTAAAATGAAAACCTGTATATATAATGATTTTTTTACAGTTCGTTTGAATATCACCCATGATGGGATTGTACCCGTTGATGACACACATTTCCCCCGTATTTAATAACGTAGTGTCATTATTGAAAAAAACTTGCGTGCTGTCCGATACAGCAATCACATAATAAAGGAATTCATGGTTATATGGTGGTACTTGATAATGTTTTTTATAAAAATCTACAGGGAACAATTGTATTTTAAATGGATACTCATGAGACATCAAAGAGGGGTCAAGTGTTGGATAAGATATGTTATAATCGGTGAACCTTGGAGACTGGCACCAAACTTGAACATTTTCGGTTGTACGGATAACAATAGTCGCACCTTGAATGGCAGAAAAAGGAATAAACATGAAATCTGATACCAATTGAAAAAGCTCATTGACAGGGATCTTAACAGTAATTAATGAATCAGGGTAAATGTCAAAAGGCACATAAAAGGATGAATACGGATTTTGCACATAACCTGTACAAGAATGGTGTCCTAAAATGTAAATTATAGCGGAATCAACAGGCTCAATTCCAGCGAAAGGCCATATTTCGTACTTTACCCCGCATGTAAACCAGAACTCCTTGCCCTCGTTTTGGGCGGAAATTTTCCCGCACAACATAAAGCAGCAATAAAGGAAAAAGATAAATCGAAACAGTTTCATTCCTCTTAAAATATCACAACTTTCTTCACCACCAAGCTGTGGGAAGTATCAAAAGCTCTAATCAAATACACACCTTCCGAAACATTCAAATGGTTGCGTTCCCCGTTTCGGATAGTTCCCTTTTGCAGAAGTTTTCCCGCCATATCATACAGCGAATATTGAATGTTCCCATCAAAGCCCTCACATATGAACTGGTTGTCGCCCTCAATGATAATCTCTCTTACAGACTCTTTATTGAGCAATGTGTTTCGTATTGATTTGCCGCCAAACTGATGCGAGCAGGCACTCGGTTCATCACATAAATACTGCATTGACAAAAAATCCGTACTAAAAGTAATTGGAAATGGGTTAAAGTTCTTATCCATCGAACCATTGTTTATAGTATAGGGTTGAGGAATAGGAGATGCTTGTACAACGTTTACATCCAAAGGCCTGTCGCAGGAGGACGCTAATATGTCATAGGTTTCGGTTAGGACACATCCACTCCCATTCACTCCCGCTATGAGAACAGGGAGACACGGATTATAGTAGTTGTATGCTAAATTTTTCATTTCCAAACTGTTGTAATATATATCCACGTATGGATATTGTAGGCTTTGGCATGGCGTGGCGCCACTGAAAGCCCCTCCAAGCTGACCTACGTTAAGTCCAAGCGTCAAGGAATAGGGATCAGCTTGGGCCAGTAACTGAGTCAAACCCTGCATACAGTGGTTGAAAACACCCAAAAAGTTAATCCGGCTGTTCTTATAATCATAAACCATATCTGTGGCCATCAGTTTGGCATCGGGCAACAAGTAATAGCAACTTTGTTGTACCGAAACCGCCGTATTCCAAAAATCATATATCCGTGTCAACCAGATAACGTCATGGACATCCCAATTTATGTCCTCCTGCAAGTCTCGATACAACAAAAGTTCATTCGAACTAAGCTGGACGTGCAAAGCCTTGTGTTCGGTAACTTTTTCGTAAGCAATGTTGTCTAAAATGTAGGAATACACATTTGTAGCACTGGCAGTATTCTGTGCCAATGGTGGAATATCGAGCTTTAACATTTCCACAAAAGGGTGGAGGTGGTCGTGATTAGTCGGCATGGCAGAACCTGTGGCAACAAACAGATTGTGGTGGGAGTCCCAAGAAATATCCGTGTATTGGTCGTAAAATACAGCGTTTTGGTTTGCTGTGAATTCACGGAAAAGGGTTAGACTCGACTTGTTGCCAACATATAGTTTCCCATTACTGCCAACCAAAGCATATATTTTTTCTCCATTTCCATCATAGCCTGCACATCCGGCAATAAAAGAGCCCTCTATGGTGTTGGTCCAGTACACATATACATTTAGTAAATTGGGGTCAATTTTCATAATTATTGGAAACCCATTATTGCTTCTGTCATAACCAAATAAAACGCAATCACCGTCAAAATCTTCAAAAGCCCCATTTAACATGAACTCGAAAGGGACTTGTGCACTGTTGTTAATTCCTGTAGGTAACAAGGAATAAGGATCTACCTCAGCAATAGAAAGTCCCCAAGGAGAGGAAATTGCCTTCCCCGTCTGAAAATAATACACATGCCCGTTGCTGTGTACCAACGAAACAGCACTTTCAGGACTCGGAATGGTTGTTGAAGAATAGTTCCGGTACATGTTCTGCGCCTTAGCGACCTGCGCGCCCCCCCACAGCACAAGAGCGATGATGATGGATAACTTTTTCATAACGCGATGATTTTGATGCGGCAAATATACATTTTTTTGTGAACAGTGATTGGTGAACAGTGATTGGTGAACAGTGATTGGTGAACAGTGATTGGTGAACAGTGATCGGTGAACAGTGATCGGTGAATTGTGATTTCTTCATCACAAGTCACAAACCACCACCCCACACAATAAATCCCCTGCCGGTGCGTTATACAGCGTTTTTTTCAACAATCAAAAATTCACCGAATATGAAAAACAAAGCAGTTGTCATTGCGATTATCGCCAGCATCGGGTTGTTTTTGGCCGCCATAGCCATTGGTGTGGCCTTTTATCAAACCAAAAAGCCGCAAAAAACGGTATCCGTTGTCGGTTTGGTGGAGAAGGACTTCACTTCCGACCTTATCGTGTGGGAATTCTACTATTCAGCCGAAGCCGGCGACATGAAGGAGGCCTATTCCAAACTGAAGGGACAGAACGAAGTGGTGAAGGCCTATCTCAAAAACGCGGGCATTCCCGACAAAGAGGTGGATTTCAAGAAAATTACCACTGGTCCGACCTACGACAGCTTTTATGACGACAAGGGGAATTGGCACCAGGTTCAGACGGGCTACGAGGCCAGACAGGTGGTGCGCATCGAGTCACGCGACATCGAGAAAATCGAGGCGCTCACCCGTGACATCGCTGAGCTCTACGACCAGAACATTATGATTAACAACGACAATCCGGAGTACTACTACACGAAACTGTCGGATTTGAAGATGCAGATGCTTGCCGAAGCCTCGCAGGATGCCCGGAACCGTGCGGAGACCATTACCAAGAATGCCGGTGCCAAGTTAGGCGATCTCAAGAGCGCGAACATGGGCGTGTTCCAAATTACCAAACCCAACTCTTCCGAAGAGTCTTACACTTGGGGCGGTGCATTCAATACCTCCTCCAAAGAGAAACGGGCCAGTATAAACATGCGGCTCACGTATTATGTGAAATAAAAAAAGCCCCGCGTCGCGGGGTTTTTTTTTATACAAATTCTTTCCCGAAATCGACCTGGATGTCGGTGACGTATTGGCGGACCTGCTGTTCTTCTGATTTTTTGCAGATGAGCAGCATGTCGTTGTTTTCCACCACAACGTAGTCTTCCAATCCTTGGATGACCACCACTTTGTTGCGTGGCACATGGACGATGCATTTCTCTGAATCATACATCTTTACGTGATTTCCGACCACGGAATTGAGGTTGTTGTCCTTCTTGCGCAGTTCGTAGAGGGAACTCCACGTGCCGAGGTCGGACCAGCCGAAGTCGGCGGCATAGACCTTCACGTTGTCGGCTTTTTCCATCACACCGTAGTCAATGGAGATTTTGCGGCAGATTTGGTAGATACGGTCGATAAACTCCTCTTCTTTCGGGGTGTTGTACAATCCTTCGCCCTGCTTGAAGAGGTCGTTGATGTCGGGCAGGAACGCCTCGAACGCCTTTTCAATGGAGGTCAGCGACCACATGAAGATGCCGGCATTCCAAAGGAAGTCGCCGCTTTCGAGGAAACTCTTGGCCATTTCCAACTCCGGCTTTTCGGTGAAGGTTTTGACGGCATAGATGGACGGATTGCCCATAAATCCCTCGTCTTCATTGTATTGGATATAGCCATAACCTGTGTTGGGATAGGTTGGTCGGATGCCGATGGTCAGCAGGCAGGGATTTTCGGCAACGGCGTCGAGGCCTTTGTTGATGACATCCACGAACACGTCCTCTTTTTCGATATAGTGGTCGGAAGGGGCCACTACGATGACGGCGTTCGGGTTCTTGGCCTTGATTTTGTAGTTGGCGTAGGCGATGCATGGGGCAGTGTTCCTGCGGTAGGGTTCCAGCATGATTTGCTCCTCTGCGAGGTCGGGCAGCTGTTCCTTCGTAATGTCGTGGTAGGCCTTGTTGGTGACAATGTAGATGTTCTCTTTCGGGCAGATTTTGGTGAAACGTCTGAACGTTTTCTGAATCAGGGTCTCCCCGTCGCCCAGAATGTCGATGAACTGCTTGGGCGTGGTGCTGTTGCTCATGGGCCAGAAGCGCGCGCCCACGCCGCCGGCCATGATGATACAATAATAATTGTTATTCAGCATGTTGATATTTTGTTGGTATGTTATTGCACATTACCGTCTGCAGGGACGCACGGCCATGCGTCCCTGCAAAACGGGCATTAATTTTCGTTAAGAGCCTTTACGCCGGGTAACTCTTTACCTTCAAGGTATTCCAGCATGGCGCCGCCGCCGGTGCTGATGTAGGAGATGTAGTCGCCGAGGTTGTATTTGTTGACGGCCGCGATGGAATCGCCGCCGCCCACGATGGAGTAGGCTCCGGCCAGTGTGGTGGCTGCCACGCTCAGCGCCACAGCACGGGTGCCTTCGCTGAACTTCTCCAACTCGAACACGCCCACGGGGCCGTTCCACAGAATCGTCTTGGAATCCTTGATGACTTTCGCGATGTTCACGCGGCTCTTCGGACCGATGTCCAGCGCTTCCCAGTTGTCGGGGATGTTGTTGTCCTCGGTCACCAGGATGTTGGCGTCGTTGCTGAATTTGTCGGCGCAGACGCTATCGACACGGCAGACGAAGTTCACGCCGGAAGCTTTCACTTGGTCGAGGATTTCCTGTGCCACGGGTAGCATATCGGGTTCATAGAGCGAATTGCCGATGGTGAAGCCCATAGCCTTCAGGAAGGTGTAGCTCAGTCCGCCGCCCACCACGAGGTTATCGACTTTTGGGATGAGATTTTTGAGAATGTTGATTTTGGTGGAGACTTTCGAGCCGCCGATAATGGCCGTGAAGGGACGCTCCTGGCTGTTGAGGGTTTTTTCGAGGTTCATCACCTCGTTGTAGAGCAGATAGCCGGCGAAGGCCTTTCCGGGGAAGCAGCGGGCCACGGTGGCCGTGGAGGCGTGCTCGCGGTGTGCCGTGCCGAAGGCATCGTTCACATAGACATCGCCCAAACGCGCGATGGCCTTGGCAAAATCGACATCGCCCTTCTCCTCTTCTTTGTGAAAGCGCAGGTTCTCCATCAACACGATGCTGCCGGGTTTCAGGCTTTGGCAGAGGGCTTCGGCCTCGGCGCTCAGCACGTCACCGCCGAAAACGACTTCGCGGCCTAGGATTTCGGACACCGTCTTCACGATGTGGCGCAGGGAGAACTCGTCCTTCGCTTCGCCTTTCGGGCGGCCGAGGTGGGAGATCAGGATGGCTGAGCCGCCGTCGTCCAGAATCTTGCCGATGGTCTCCTTGGTGCGCACAATGCGGGTCGTGTCGGTCACGTTGAACTGCTCGTCCAACGGTACGTTGTAGTCAACGCGGATCAGGGCCTTTTCGCCGCTGAAGTTATGCTCTTGAATGGATTTCATAATTTTACAATGTATTTTAGTGAATAAATTCGTCATTATTTGATTGCGGGCAATGCTGAAATCAAGGCCGCAAAGATAATCATTTTTCTAATGCTCTCCATCTAATCTTCTGAGTTGTCTGCTATAAATATCTGATATTCAGATAAAAATTTGGCTTTTGAAACAAATCCGATGTATTTTCGGTCGCGGGTGATGACGGGCATGTTGAAGTTGCCGGTGCGTTTGAACTTTTCCAGCACCACGGCCGCCGTGTCATCATCGTAAATGAATTCGTCGGGTTCAATCATCAGATCCTCCACGTGGATTTTGTCGTACAGTTCCTGTTTGAAGATGATGTCGCGGTGGTCGTCCATCACCAAGAGGCCGGAGAAGAGGTTGTTCTCGTCGATGACCACGAAAAGGTTGCGTTTGCAATGGGCGATGACATCGGTGTAGGTGCGCAAGGTGCTGTGCACGGGGATGGTGAGGATGTTAGTGTCGATGGTTTGGTGCCAGGGCAGTTTGCGCAGGGCGTATTTGTCTTTGTTGTGGGTGCGGAGATTGTCTTTCTCGGCCAGGGGTTGCGTATAGACGGAGTATTTCTCAAAGGGGTTGACGCAGAGGTAGGAGCAGGCGGCGGTGACCATCAGGGGGATGAGCAGGGTGTAGCCGGTGGAGGATTCGGCGATGAGGAACATGGCGGTGAGGGGGGCCTGCATCACGCCGGTCATCACGCCGGCCATGCCGGCAAGGATGAAGTTGACGTAGGGGAGGTCCACATGGAGAAAGACTTGGGCCACATGCGCGACTAAGAAGCCGGTGAACGCGCCGATGAAGAGGGTGGGGGCGAATACGCCGCCCACGCCGCCGGCCGTGGTGGTGAATGTGGTGGCGAAGACCTTCAGCAGGATGATGCCGATGACAGCCACCACGAGGATGCCTTCGTGCCCCATCAGCCCGAACAGCGGCGAGTTGTTGAAGACAGACACCCAGTCGCCGTGCAGCAGGTCGTTGACGTTGTTGTAGCCTTCGCCGTAGAAGGCTGGGAAGAGGTAGATGAGCAGGCAGAGGGCGAGCGACCCGATTAACGCACGAACATACACTTTCTTGATTTTGCGCATCTGTTTTTCGATCCAGCGCGAGGTGCGCAGGAAATAGACGGAGATGAAACCGCAGAGGGCGCCTAATATAATATAGAAAGGAATGTTCGCCACGGAAAAGCCCTGGGTCGCGTCGATAGTGAACATCACGTCTTGGCCGAGGAAGAGGACGGACATCACGGTGCCAGTGGCGGCGGAGAGCAACAGCGGCAGGATGGCGCTGCCGGTTAAGTCGAGCATGAGCACCTCGAAAGTGAAAACCAGCGCGGCGATGGGTGCCTTGAAGATGGCGGCCATTGCCGCTGTGGAGCCGCAGGCCAGCAGCAGCGTGGTCTGTTTCGTGTTGAGCTTGAAGAATCGCGCCACGTTGGAGCCAATGGCGCTGCCGGTGAGCACAATCGGAGCCTCCAATCCCACGGAGCCGCCGAACCCCACGGTGACTGCGCTTGCCACCATGGATGAATAGACGTTGTGGAGCCTCAACATGCCGTCGCTCTTGCAGATGGACTTCAGCACGATGCTCACGCCGTGGCTGAGGTTGTCGCGCACCACGCGCCGCACGAACAGCAAGGTGAGGAAAATGCCTATTGGCGGGAAAATCAGGTAGAGGTAATTGATGTCCGCTACGGGGAATGCCTCGCTGAGAAGTCGTGTGGTGAAATGCAGAAGGTTCTTGATGATGACGGCCGCCGCCGCGCCGAGAAGCCCGATTACCACGCTCAAGGTCAGCACGGTGGTCTTGTCTGTGAAATGCTTCCGGACAAATCGCCGGAAGCGCGCCACTCCATATAGAAATCGTTTGTTTTTCATAAAATACTCAAGGCGGCAAAGGTACATATTTTTCGATATGTCATGCCGCTTTTTTAAATCCGATTTTGTCTCGTTGTACCTTTATAATAAATAGTACACCACGAAGCCAATCGCTCCCGCCAGCACAATCAGCAGAATCGGGCTGGTTTTCCACTTCAGCGAAGCGAAGAAGGCGGCGGCGAACAGGCCGATGCTGAGGAACAGTTGCAACGGGTTCGCAGCGTATGAACCGAATGTTTCGGCATTGACCAGCACAATGGCGGCGGCGGCAATCAAGCCCACCACTGCCAACTTCAGCACCGACATGATGGACACCACCACCGTATTGCCCTTGTGCTTGAGCAGATATTGGCTGATGGCCAGCATCAGCACAAAGGGCAGCAAGACAACGGAGAAAGAAGCCAAAAAAGCGCCTGCCACGCCCAAAACCGGGTCGTAGCCCGCATTGAGGACGGCCGTGTAGCCCGCGTAGGTGGCCACGTTGATGCCGATCGGACCCGGGGTGACCTGGCTCGTGGCCACGATGTCGGTGAACTCCGCCGCCGTCATCCAGCCCTGTTTCTCCACCACTTCGTTCTGGATAAGGGCAATCATGGCATAGCCGCCGCCGAAGTTGAAAATGCCGATTTTGCAGAACGTATAGAAAAGTTTCCAAAAAATCATGATTGCACCCCCTTCTTTTCCAGATATTTACCATAGACAAAGCCGCCAATGCCCGCCATCAGGATGACCCAAATCGGGGATACGCCGAGCAACCAGATGAGCAGGGCCGCCACAACGGAAATCCAGAAATTGTAGCGGGAGATGTTCACGGTTTTGGCCATGCGGAACACCGGTGCGGCGATGAGCGCGACCACCACGGGGCGAATCCCCTTAAAGACCGCTTCCACCACAGCGTTGCCTTGCAGGTAGTGCAGGCCTGCTGCCAATGCGACAATGATGAGAATGGGCACCAGTATGTTGCCGACTAACGAGGCGACCGCCCCGGGGATTCCCCGGAGCCGCCAGCCCACGTGCGTGGCCATGTTCGCGGCAAAGATGCCGGGCATGGTCTGCGACAAGGCGATGATGTCCACGAATTCCTCGCTGGTCAGCCAACGGTGACGGTCAACCACCTCCTTCTCCATCAGCGGAATCATGGCATAACCGCCTCCGAGGGTGAATGTCCCGATTTTGAAAAAAGACCAAAAAAGTTGTCCTAACGAAGCCATAGCAACGGCAAAAGTACTCTTATTGTGTTATTGTCCTGTTACTTCTGTAAGTTCAATCATTCCGTTGACCTTCGCGGTGGATAATTGTCCACACTTGGCGAAGTCTGTCCATATTCGCCGCAAAGGTTTTCCGCATTCGAGAAAATCGCGTCCGGAAAGCCCTTGTGCCATCAGCGTGCCTTCCACACCCTTCCCGCCGAACAGCAGCGCAAGCTCCGTAATGTGCCCGGCCCCGATTACATGTTCGTCTTTGCGCCAAAAAAACGAATAGAGATAGACTTTTCCGCCACAATCGGCATAAAGCTTTGCAAATTTCTGGGTCGGAGTGGTGAAGATAGCCATGGTCTTGTTGTGCAAAACCAGCTCGATCAACCAGCGTGTCAAGAAAAAGCGGTCCAGAATGCTCGCCGGCTTGTTGCCGCCGATGTAGGTGGCCGCCTCACGGGCGTTCGTTCCGATGATGAGGTCGTGCTTTGGGGCGACCTCGCGCCAACGTTTCTCCTCGTTGTCTTGGGTTGGCAAAGGATAGATGCCCGAATGCGGCGCGAAAATCATGTGTTTGGCCAAGCCACGTTCGGTGACATGGCTCGTGATGGACCTCTGCGTTTCGAGAATCCGTTCCACGGGTGCGTCTAATGGAAGTTCGTTGAGCTCGTCCAAGATCTTGCGCTCCATTTCCTCGCGGTTCGTCAGCGTGCCCATCGGGTCGCTTTGGATGATGGCGCGGCGGTAAAGTCCGTCGGTGCCTTCGGAGAGCATGATGCAGCGCACCAAGTCGCCGCCGGCCGATTCACCGAAAATGGTGATGTTGGCCGGGTCGCCTCCAAATGCCGCAATGTTGGCGTTCACCCACCGCAGACCCTCGACAGCGTCCAACAATCCGTTGTTGGCAAAGCCTCCTTCGCGGTTCTTGACGAATCCCAGGAGCGAGAGACGGTAGTTGATTCCCACCACGATGACCCCGTTCTCGTTTGCGAGTACCGTGCGGTCGTAAAATTCGTTGTCGCAGCCGCCATTGCGGTAAGAGCCCCCGTAGTACCAGACCATAACCGGCAACCGGCTATCCGATGTGGCGTCCTCGGGAACAGCGATGGAGAGGTACTGGCAACTTTCCTCTTGCGGCAAATCCTCGTAGTGTATCCCCGTGAGTTTCAGTTCTATAACGGAGGTGAGCTGAACCGGGAACGGGGCAGGGGTGTTGCAATCGTGCGTCTCGTTCCCGTAGGAGTAGGACACGGGCGGAGCATACCGTTCAGAGGTGGCGTAGCGAATGCCGAGAAACTGCCGGCATCCGTCTGCCACAAATCCACGGAATGTGCCGGCTTGCGTGTGAACGACGTGTATCGGGTTCGTTTGCATATACTTATTGTTGATTTATTCTGACGGCAAAAGTAAGAAATTTCTACGATTTGCGGGTAACACGGTAAAACGACATTTATAAAAAAGGCTCCGCAGATGAACGCGGAGCCTGAATTTCTTGGCGGGAGAGTTACTTCCCGATGATTGCGGCCAGCTCATCCACACCTTTGGGCAGGTGCGGACCGAGCACGCGGTGACCGGTCTCGGTGATCAGCAGGTCATCCTCGATGCGGATGCCGCCGAAGTCGCGGTATTTCTCCACCACATCGTAGTTGATGAACTGTTCGAACTTGCGTTCTTTCTTCCAGATGTCGATCAAATGCGGGATGAAATAGATGCCCGGCTCGATGGAGACCACGAAACCCGGTTTCAGCTCGCGGGCCATGCGCAGCGATGCCCACCCGAAGATGCTGCTCGGGCGAACGGTGTCGTCATAGCCGACATAAATCTGGCCCAAGCCTTCCATGTCGTGCACATCGAGACCGATTTGGTGACCCAGACCGTGTACCATGAACAGGGCGTGCGCACCTAATTCCACAGCCTCTTTCACATCGCCCTTCATCAGTCCCAGATCCTTCAGTCCCTGAGCGATAACTTCGCAGGAAAGACGGTGCAGCTCTTTGTTGTATAGGCCCGGGTGTGCCGCATTGATGGCATCCAGGTTGGCTTTCAGCACGATTTCGTAGATTTCCTGCTGTTTTTGGGTGAACTTGCCGTTCACGGGCATGGTGCGCGTGTAGTCGGAGCAATAGTTCATCAAACCTTCCGCGCCGGCATCCATCAGCAGCATGTTACCGGCCTTCAGCGTGCCGTTGTGCAGGTGGTTGTGCAGCGTCTCGCCGTGCTGGGAGAGGATGACCGGGAAGGAGATGCCGTTGCCGAACGACAGGGCGATGCCCTCGGCCAGACCGGCCAGCTCGCGTTCGGATTCGCCTTCCACACAGCGGCGCATCACGGCGGTGTGCATCTTCACACCGATTTCACAGGCCTTGTCCATCTCGTCGATTTCGCACTGCTCTTTCGCGGAACGGAGGTTCACGATGCCCATGATAAGGTCCAACGAAGCCGCCTCGCGAATGTGGTTGACGTCCACGCCGGTGAGGTTGGCCATCAGGATTTGGTTGTCTCCGCGATATTGCGGGGTGAAATGGACCTTGCGGCCTTGCGCCTGCGCCTGATGGATAAATTCAGCCAGTTGCGCGAACGGGCGGGTCTCCGTCACGCCCACTTTTTCGGCCAAAGAGGCAATCGTCGGCTGGTCGCCCATCCAGATGATGTCGTCAATGGTGAAATCATTGCCGAAAATGATGGATTGGTGCGCATCGAAGTCGATGACGGCGGCAATGTCGGCGATGGAAAGTCCAAAGAAATAGAGGAAATCGCTGTCCTGACGGAAGTTATAGGTGTTGTCGGGATAGTTCATCGGGGCTTCGTGGTTGCCCAAAAACACGGCAATGCCGCTCTTGACGGCCGCCGTCAATTTCTCTCTTCTGTTCTGATAAACTTGGGGTTCAAATAAGGGGTTCATACTATTTAACGTTTTTGTTATTCTACTTCGAAAAAGGGACGGCAAAGGTACATTTTTTTTGACAATGACCATAAACTATGACAATGACCATAAACTATGACAATGACCATAAACTATGACAATGACCATAAACTATGACAATGACTATAAACTATTCAAGTTTCGCAAGTTTTTCTTTGTTTGCTTGCAGTAGGGCTATCCCGGTTGCGCGGTTGTGTGTTGCAGACCCATACATTTAGCGTTTCTTCAACGTCATGGAGGCATAAAATCCCAATCATGAGCAGGGGCGGATGCCCCTTGAGGCGTTGGTGGATGCCTCTTGATGCTCGCGGCACAGCCCGTTAGGGCAGAAAGAGATGAAACAATAGCCCCTCCCCGCACACCTAACGGCATGCGTCTCCCTTCGCGACCGTCCGTTCCTACCGAGCCCGGCAAACCTGACGGCCTGCCAGCATTGCCAGGCAGTCAGTGATTGCCGGACCAGTTTGGGCTGGGCGAGGAAAACGTGATGTCGAAGTTGATTATTGAAAATCAAGTATTTACAAAAGTGTTAACTCTGAAATCCCTACTGCAAGCAGGGTAAGAAGAGCTTGCGAAACTTGAATAAAATAACAATAACAGCAACACCATAGTTATAGTCATAGTTATAGTTATAGTCATAGTTATAGTCATAAGTTATAGTCATGGTCATAAGTTATAGTCATAGTTATTATCATTGTTACCGATTCTGAATATACAGGAGCGCTGCGTCCAGTTGCGGGCGGAAGTCGCCGTTGTGGTCTTTGCGAAGGACGATTTCGTCGGGGGTGTGGCCGATACCTTCCCACACTTTGCCGCCAATTTGCGCCTCAAAGGTGGAAGTATAGACATAGTGACCCTCCGACAGGTCCGAAGTCCCGAACGGTCCGCCGTAGTTGAGGTCAATGCGGTTGGCGTCCTGCAACGGGCCGGTGCCGCCGTGCGTGCGCTCGCCGATGGTGTGCGCGGTAGGTAGCACCGCCTTGATGGTCATCGGTTCGATTTCGCCCATGCTCACCGAGTTGATGTCGCAGAGAATCACATACGGGATGTTCTCGGCGGTGATGTCACGATGGTAACGTTTGTTCGGGTCGATGTAGTACGGGGTCCATACGGAGTATTCGTAACGTCCGGGACCCTCCTTGTAGCGGGTCTTCATAATCTCGGTACGCTCGTTGAGGTAGTTGCCGATGAGGTAGTCG
>Ga0310697_10004161_pt1 | contig 14352 bp, 10 predicted proteins | sample 172DNAGHGlowgp2_FD_203883 | JGI IMG/M metagenome (GOLD analysis project Ga0310697, IMG submission 203883) | Sheep rumen microbial communities from Palmerston North, Manawatu-Wanganui, New Zealand - 1728 DNA GHGlow gp2 (v2) (version 2) | ecosystem: Host-associated > Mammals > Digestive system >...
CGCGACGAGAAATAGTCCTCCACCTTCTTGATTCCAGAGGTAAGTATACATGTCCCTGCCGTTGACTTTCCAATTCATTTCATCTATTTCTATCAAACTCAAATCATCAATTGTATAATCTCCATTAATTAGGCGGTTTGAAAAATCATAGTCCGATTCGTCATCTTTCTTCTTAACGTTCATCTCCTTTGTCTTCATCGTATAATTCACATCCTTTTCCTGTACTTTCTCAAATATATGCTCTTGGTATCCTATGACTTTTTCTTTATAACTATAATTTACAGAATCATCATTCAGAAAGCCGCAAGTGCTTCATGCATGTTTTCCGCCTCAATCTCAACGGGCGTATAGATGGATTTAACCAATCTGATATTGTATTTTGTCATATTCCACGATGTTGAATTACTGTAGTTTATTAAGTATGTCCTCTTTAAATTGAGATACAATATATTGTCGTTCTTTCTCAGTAGGATATGTTCCGTATGCAAAATTCTTATTCAATATACCATCAACAAAATAATGGTCATCGAAGAAACGCACATAGAACTCCTTCTCAATTGACACGATGAAGGGCTTGGGCGTCTGAGGATCGAAGGCTTGGCACTCATACCATGCAGATCTTGCTTCACTGACAAACTCCTGGATTCTCTCATCTTTTGTATTGCGGTTGACCACTTCCGTAATTGTACTAGCTGCGTATTTATTTTCTATCTTGGAAATGGTAATACGGCCAGGCATGAAAGAACGGAAGTTGAAAACTGTATTGGCCTGCTCCAAAGCTTTCCTCAGTTCGACTGCAATAGGGAAAAACACCAATTCCAAGACATTCCAAACTTCTTCTGAATGATAACGCCGTTGGGATTGTTCTGTAGCGATTTCCTGTTTCTTCTGTCTTTCACGAATCCGTAACTCCTTCATGAAGTCATCCTCTTCTTCGATACTCTCACCTTTGGCTGCACGAATACAGGTTTGCAAGGCTCGTACCATGCACTCCTCAATATATGTGACGAATGGTCTAATCTGATCTACTACAGCATGAGCCCCATCCGATGGTGTTGTTCCGACAAAACCATCACAGGCAGAAAGTGCGTTGAGATAGTTTTCTTTGTCGGCACTCTTTACTACAATCATGGGATAGTCATGTCGGGCAAGGATGAAGTTGACCAACAAACGTGCGATGCGTCCGTTACCATCCTCGAAAGGATGTATGCGGATATAGCGATAGTGGAACAAAGCGCACAACTCCGCCAATGAATAACGTTTAGATTCTTCTGCTTCCCGATACCAGTCAATGAGGTCGGTCATCAGTGATGGTGTTTCTTCAGGTGAGGCATATTCAAACCGTTCGCCAGTTCGGGTAATGACGCTGTTGGGACGTGTCTTATAAATGCCGGCATGAACGGTGTATGAATACGACTGTCCACCGGGTAGGTTCCTATATACCTCATAGTCCTCCCTAAGAATAGTCTTGTGTAATTGACGTATGAAGGTTTCTGTCAAGGGGTATTCAGATGTGGCTTGTTCTTCCATCATCTTCAGTCCCACATTGCTTGCCTTCATGTCCTCCAAGTCTTTCATGTTAGCAGAATCCACAACCTTTCCAAAGAGTAACAGCAATTCGGTCTGACCATAAGTAAGCGTATTGCCCTCTAAATGATTGCTGTTGTAGTTGAACTCCAGCATGAATTTCTGGCGAAGACGGCTTGCGTCTTCTTCTCTAAGCGGTTGGAGTGATTTCCACTCGATGTATAATGTTTCTATCATTGTCATCTTGCGTAAATTTTCACAGACAATCGGGGCGTGAATCAAGCGAAAAAGCCATTTTTGCCCTGATTCGAGTACAAAACTAAACAAAAATTCTCAATGATAAGGTACGTGCGCGAGAAAAAAGTTTAAATGCGGTAAATTTTGTTGCTTTTCGTCGATAAATCAGCAACAAAAGCAACCTAACATATCGAAACAGCAACAAAAGGCGCCAAAAGACGGTATAGTGAACACTTCAAACAAATCCATCTGCTTCCCCAAGTCTCCCCTCGGGGAGATTTAGAGGGGGCCACCATCCCACCGCCTTCCGCATAGGGAAGAGGGATTGCTGAGAAGTCCGTAACTTTGCATGGTTTAAAATAAAAAAATCATGCAAACGGAAAACGATTTTCTACATGAGATTGCAGAAGCAATGTCCCTGCTTCGATGCCCTCTGGGACTACGCCGACCTCGAACCCGCCGGCCTCCTCGACGGCACCCTCGAGGACTGAAAGCACCAGCAGCTACAACACACGTTGTAGCTGCTGTTTTATTGATAATTTAAGTTTAGCGTCGTTTACGCCGCACAACTGCGGTTAAGCGAGAGAGATGATACTTGCATCAATTGCCGAGCATTAGCAGTTTTGCATCCTTCGGCTGCTAAAGTACAAAGTGGAGTAGCCTTCGCCGTTACTTGATGGTGACACGGAGGGCGTTTCCGTCGGTGCTGATGTCGCGACTGAAATTTCGCAGGATAGTCATCGCAATCGCATTTTCTTCACGCTCAAAGACTTCGGGACTTATAGCCTGCGGGGCGGTGACGGTCAGCTGCAGCGTGTCATCCTGCTCGGAGTATGCCAGTGTGATGCGCATGGCAGGCGCTGCACCGAGGATGGTCAAGGACTCATCAATGACATGCAGCATGTTGTCAGTCCTGCTACGCGAAAGATTGTAATGCTGGCAGAAGTTCTCCATCTGTGCAGTCATGGCATACCAGTCGAAATGCTCGCTCTCGATGGAGAACGAGGTCTCGTGGATCTGGCGGATGAACTGACGAGTGCGCTCGCGCTGAGGATTGTCGAAGAGTTGGTCGGGGGTGCCGTCTTCATATACTATGCCATCGGCAAAGAACAATATGCGACTGCTGACCTGCCGGGCGAAGCGCATTTCATGGGTCACGACAATCATGGTCATACCTTCGCGGGCAAGACGTGTCATGACGCCCAACACCTCGCTCACCATCGTCGGGTCGAGCGCCGATGTCGGTTCATCAAAGAGGAGAATCTCGGGTTCCATGGCCAAAGCACGGGCTATGGCCACGCGCTGCTTCTGTCCGCCCGAGAGTTGTTCGGGCATCGCACCGGCACGTTCTGCCAGTCCCACCATCTCCAACAGCTCGCGGGCTTTCTGCTCGGCCTCCTCACGACTCTTACCGAGGAGTTGCATCGGCGAGAGGGTGATATTGTCAAGCACGGACATGCCGTTGAAGAGGTTGAACGACTGGAAGACCATACCCATGTGTCTGCGCAGCAACGGCACGTCGGCGTCTGCTTTCAGGATGTCCTGTCCGTCGATGAGAATGCGGCCTGCTGTTGGGCGCTCAAGGAGGTTCAGACAACGAAGGAAAGTGCTCTTGCCTGTTCCCGAAGGGCCGATGATGGAGATAACCTCGCCCTTGTGAATGTCGAGGTTGATGTCGCGCAGGACATGTAACGACCCGAAGCTCTTCTTAACATGCTCCACACGGATGATAGGCATAGACTCCCCTCCGTGCCTCTCACTCACTGGGCGGGCTGTCGTATGTCTTTGCCTGCGGTGGGTAACAAACCATGCGCAACCGCCACCTATAAATATAATAAGAAGAACGCTCCACGGCCATAGCCACCCCGCTTCATCTCCTTCGGTTGCGGGGCGAGATTGGGCTAAGAGCATTTCTTTCTCACCCTTGCGAGTGAGAAACAGTATGTAGGAATCAAAATAGCCATCGGAGAAAAGCACCTGCTTTTTGCGTTCTTCTGTTACGCTGATCATACCCATGGCCATATCGGCCTTACCCGTCTGCACGGCGGGAATCTGCGAGGCGAAGTCCATCACGAGAAACTCCAGTCGCCAGTTGCGGCGGTTGGCCCATTCCGTCAGGATGTCTATCTCAATCCCTGAAGGCTGTCTCGAACTGATGAAGTTGAAGGGGGGCATCGCCGGGAATGTGGCCACGCGCAATGTGCGCCCCGTGCCATGCTGTTGTGGGAGAGGTACAGTCGAAGGGTCATCAGCATCGCTCCAACGTTTGACTATGTCCTGATAAGTACCGTCACTACGAATATCTGCCAGAAAACGATTGAAGTCCTGCTGCAACTCGGTGTTATCGAGTCGGAAGCATGCACTGAGGGGATTCGGCGACAGTCCGGCATTGACCGTATCCACCTTGGCGGCCAGTTCCTTATTGAAAGTTATCGCGATGGTCTCACTGCCCACGATATCCACCTTGCCATTGTCCAAGGCCGCCATGACGTCGGAGTATGAGGGCAAACGCTGGATGTCGGCCGTGGGTGCAAATGTGGTGACGGCGATGTCCTGTATGCTGCCGATGATAACAGCGACACGTTTGCCTTCAAACGACTTGAAAACGGGAGGTACCGCATTGTCTGATGCGGAGAGCACCGCATCAGACTTCAACGACTCTTCACCCAATTCCGATACGACGGCAGGCAGATAGCACACCACGCCCGTCAAGACCAGCATCACGGCAGCAACAATACTCTTCAGGCGCTGTCGCTGCACCAATGATGACAGCAGCACGCCGATAAGCCAAGCGATGAAGAAATAGATGATGGCTGTCACGATGAGGGGGAAGAAGGCGTCGAACGTGCGTGAGCGGATGAGGTCTGAGGCGCGCGTCATGTCTGCCACGGCTATGTACCCCACGATACTCGTACCCTTCAGCAGGCTGATGACTTCGCCTTGATAGACAGGCATCACGGCTCTTATCACCTGCGGCAACACTATCTTCACGAACGTCTGTCGCTGTGTATATCCCAGTGCCAAGCCTGCTTCAGTTTGTCCACGGTCAATACCTTGTATCGCTGTGCGCAACATCTCACTGATATAGGCAGACGTGTTCATGGCAAAGGTCACGATGGCCACGACTATGCCCGTGGCATCCAGCGGTGCCATGACCACATAGTACATCAGCATGAGCAGCACCAACACAGGCGTTCCGCGCATCAAATCAATGTATATGGCGGCTGTGCGACGCAGCCATGCCAGGCGGTGCATACGCATCCAACATACCACGCCACCCAACAACGTACCTAAAGCCGCTGCACAGGCCGTGATGAGCAGTGTCACCTGGAGGCCGTCAAGAATCATCCTATAGCGCTCTTCCTCTAAAAGGTTGTTGCTGAAGCTATCTGCGACAGTTTTTGCAACGGAAGAGCATCCGGTAAATATCGTGGCACAGAAGACTGCCAGAGCTACCGCAACCAATGAGTATGATAAGCGTTTAATCATTGAATGTTTTTACTTAACTACCACCTTCTGCCTATTGCGAATGATAATCTGGCCGCCGCGCGGCGTGATGATTCTGCGCCCCGCAAGGTCGAAGGATTGGTTATCTGAAAGGTTATCTTTATCTACGTTCTGTCTATGTGCGGAAACCCCAGTCTGAATATCGGGGAGGAATACAGCCGTTAAAGTCTGCGGCTTAGAGGGATAGAAATTATTGCCGCTGACGAACGACACCAGATTGAGGTGTGGCACTACATCATCATTGGGATGAAAGTAAAGTACGATATCGGCACGCGGCGACCAGTCGCGGGTAGTCGTACCGTCCTTCATGAGGTATGAACCCGTGGCCACGTTTCGCAACACATACTGTCCACCCGGCATCACGGCAATGTCATTATCTGCACCCCATGCAGAAAACGCCAGCGCAAGCGCCAGCAAAAATGATAAAAGATATCTCATTGACTTCTATGAAAAAACACGCTGTAACTTTTCGCGTGCAAAGGTACGCATAAAATTCCGTACCTTCCCACTTTCTCCCCCAAAAAATTCTTTCGCCCCACCCCTTTTTTCTGTGACTGGCACACACCTCGGCAGCTACCAAATCTATGACCTCTTCTTCCGGATGTGGCTGCTGAGAGAATGATAATCCGAACAAATCATAATAGAAATGTGAGAGCGAAGCGCAGAGTTTTGCGCTAAACACCAACACCTACAGCAGGGTGAGGGTGATGACATGACGCGTGTGGTCATCGACTTCGAAGCCGGCGGCGGCACGGAGGCCTACGACCCACGCAATGCGGTCGCCGCTGGTGACGAGGAGCTGGCGCTCTTTGTCGAAGAGGGAGAGCTTATGGTCGGTCATCAGGTCGCTGACGAGGCGCGTGCCGTTCATGCCGAAGGGCTGGAAGCGGTCGCCCTCGCGTGTGAGGCGCAGGGCGAGCGGCAGGGTGAGCTTCTCGAGGTCGAAGCAGGCGGTGTGGGCATCGCGCGGGATCTCGAAGGTGGCGGGGTCGATGGCCTGGCGGCGAATGAGGAGGCGGAGGCCGAAGGGGCCTTCGTAGAGGCCGTCGAGGGGCAGGAAGGTGCCACCGGCTGGTGTCGCGGTGGCCGCGCGGTCGGTGTCCTGCATCAGCAGGCGTCCACGGTCGCGCAGGAGGCGATGGCCCTGACGGCTCTCCCACAGCTTGCCGGACTCGCCCTCCATGGTGTCGTGGATATCGCGCACCTGCTCGGCGGTGTAACCGCGCGGATGCAGGATCTCATGAAGCACTGTCTGCGAGGAGGTGGCTTGCTTGAGGGCGGACACGGAGAGGCTGCCGTCGGGTTGTGACACCTCGGAGCTGATGTCGCGCACGGCATCGCCCATGAGGGCCTCGGCCTCGGCGAGGCGGTGGGCGGTCTCGGCGAGGCTCTCGCGCACGCGCGGGTTCATCTCTTCCATTAGGGGGAGGAGCTGCAGACGTATCTTATTGCGCAGGGCGGCATCGGGGTCGAGGTTGGTATGGTCGGTGACCCATGTCTGGTCGCGCTCCGTGAGCCACGCCTCGATCTCGGCACGAGACACCTCAAGCAAAGGCCTTACAATGGACAATTGACTGCTGTCAATTGTCCTTTGTGAGACGGGGCGCATGCCGGTGAGGCCGTGGATGCCGGTGCCGCGGATGAGGTTGAGGAGGAGGGTCTCGATATTGTCATCGCGGTGATGGGCTACGCAGACGGCCTGCGCGCCCTGCGTGGCGGCCACCTCGGCGAACCACTGGTAGCGCAGTTCGCGCGCTGACATCTCGATGCTGATGCCGTGGCGCTGGGCGTAGCTGCGTGTGCGGAAGTGCTTGACGCTGAGGGGTATGTCATGGGCGTGGCAGAGGCGACGGCAGAAGGCTTCATCGCCATCGCTGGCAGTGCCGCGCAGCTCAAAGTTGCAGTGCAGGGCATGAACGGGATAGCCCAGCTCATGCAGGGCCAGCAACAAGGCTACGCTGTCAGCGCCACCGCTGAGGGCTACGAGGAGGGCATCGCCATCCTTTAGGATGGCAGCATCTGTCAGTACTTTTTGTATGGGAGGGAGGAAGGAGGACATGAGTTTTTTATATAATAACGCTGATTTTTGAAAAAAGTTGTGCAAAAGGCTTGCAATATCAAAAAAATGACGTACCTTTGCACCCGCATTCAACAAGGTGCCTTGGATGAGTGGCTTAGTCAACGGTCTGCAAAACCGTCTACAGCAGTTCGAATCTGCTAGGCACCTCCAAAAGAAATCCCCGCAACATCGCTGTTGCGGGGATTTCGCGTTGTCAGCGGTTATTTCACATAGATTTTCTTGCCGTTGAGGATGTAAACTCCCTTCGGGAGTTGAGGGCTGAGGGCTGATGTCTGATGGCTGAGGCGGCGGCCGGAGAGGTCGTACAATAGGCCATCCATAGAACTTTGAACTTTGAACTTTGAACTTTGGTCTATCGCTTCGATTCCATCCGTAAGCCCTGCGATGGCGGCAATCTCGTCGGCAGAGAGGGCTGTGTTGTAGATGCGGAAGTCATCGATGTAGGCGCGCAGGAGGGGATCGCTGGTGAACTGGCTGCGGCCGATGTAGTTGAAGATCGGACGGAAGTCAGCCGGACGAATCGTCATCGTGGTGGAGGAGGCCACGGCGGCGCCATTGAGATAGATGACCACCTCGTTCTGGCTGAAGGTGACAGCCACGTGTACCCATTCGTTGGTGGTCCATACCGAGGGGAAGTCCAGCGTCTGCTCGTCGCCGCCGTTCTTGATGGCGAGGCGCGGTTTGCTGGTGTAGCTGTTGCGGTTGGTCAGGAAGACGTAGTGGTCGGTGTCCGTACCGAAGTCGAAGACGCGCTGCCAGTTGGAGTTGTTGCGCATATTGACCCACGTGGCGACGGTGAGCTGTCGGTGGTTGGCGACGGTGGCGGGGAGCTGCAGGTACTTGGCTGTGGTGCCATTCAGCTGCAGGGCCTTGCCCACTTTTCCTGTCTGCTGGATATAGGTGCCCAGCAGGGCGCAATGGTTGCCGTTGAGGGTAGCGTCCGTGAGGCTGTCGCCCGTCATCAGGAGGATGCAGTCGGGTGTGGCGGCGGTCTGTGCGGTGATGCTCTCGGAGGGCTCCGAACGGTTGAGGAAATTATCCACGGCGCGCACGCGATAGTAATAAGTGGTGGCGGGGTCGGCGGTGTTGTCGATGTAGGCCGTCGTGGGCACGCTGTTATGAATGGTGTACCACTCTACCCCATCGGCAGAACGCTGTACGATATACTGCGCGATGTCGTTGTCGGCAGGGGCAGTCCAGTCGAGGCGAATGCTACCCGCCTGCGGCGTGGCCTGCAGGGCCGTGGGCGCTGCGGGGGCCGCCATGAGGGTGGCGTAGCTGTTGGTGGCGACAGTTTCCACAGCGCTCGCCGGGATGAGGCGCCACTGCTGGTATTTCTCGCCAGTGAAGACACCCTGTATGACCGCTCTGCCCGGATTGGCCAGCTGCTGGTCGGTGGCGGGCTTGCCGTTGACGAGAGGATCCACCTCCAGGCACAGGGCACTATTTCGGTTGCGGATATAGAACCAGCCGTCACCGGCATATTCCAGGTACCACTGCTCCAGCGTACCGCCATCGCCCGTCCAAAGGATGATACTTCCACGGTCTTCCAGTGACCAGTTCTTGACATCGGCGTAGAGGGTCTTAACCTTTGCGTTTCTCAGGGTGAAAACGGGCGAGAGGTCGTCTCTCTCCATAGGCAACGGCGTGACAATCCACTGCTGTTGGGTATAGCCCTTGGTATATCTCGTGTGGGACATGGCCCTCTCGCTGACAGCCTGGTTGCCGTTTGGCGCGAGGGGGTGGTTGCTGCAGCGAGGAATAATATAATAGGTGCCTTCCTCGGTGGGGATAGCTGGCATGATATCTTCTCCGCCCTGAATGTTGAACACAGTCTCTGCATTCACCTGCCCTTTCTGATAGCCCGTGCCACCAGGAATCGTCATGACATACTCGCGCGTCGGTCCCTGACCGTTGTAGAAGACATCGTGATCCAAGGCAGCAAAGCGGTAGGTGGTCGTATATGCCTGACGCTCACTCGTGCCTACGAAACCCTGCACCGGGCATCCTTCCTTATAGCTGTCTGCATGACGATAGACGGCAGCAGCCGTCCATTTATCCCTGTTCTCGGCATAAGCCAAACGTGTGCCGCGACTGGCCTTCATGAACTGGCTGCGGGTATGCTCGCAGGTGCCCCACCAGATGCCTTTCGTGAGGCCGTATTCGGAACCTACCATACACTCCATCGTGTTATGCAGCTCGTCGCCCACGCCGACCTTACCATCGGCCACCACCTGCTGATAGAAGGCGGCAAAATTATCAAAGGAGCCTGCCAGCTGGTGTGTGTTGCCTTCGTCGAGGTAGTCCTTGCAGTGGTTATACCACTCCAGGGCGCAGTCGTCGTTCAGCGTGTTACCACCGCAGAGGATGACATCCTTGAAGGACTCGACATAAGCGGGATCCTCACGGAAGAGGCGACAGATCTCCTTCATCTCAGCCATGGAGCCCTGCTTCCAGGGGGTGTAGTCAGGCTCGTTGAAGGGCGATACGCTCACCACCTTCAAGCCCTTGCTCTCGACATAATCCTTCGAGGCGGCGATGAGTGCTGCCCAGCGGGGCGGGAAGACCGCCACGGGGTCATCCACATTGGAGTGGTACCAGTCGATGACGCCTGCCTCCTGGTCGGAGTTGAGGTTGATGCCGGCATTGGGTGTCCATTTCTTGACATAGCCGATGCGCTCGTCGAGCTTGGCCTTCTGTGCTGCCGAGAGCTGTCCGTTCTCCACGGCGTAGGTGGTCTGGAAGCTCAGGCGCACGATATCGATGAGGTCGCCAGCGTAGTTGGCGCCACGCGCGAGGTTGCCTTCGCTAATCCACGCGAGGTCGAGACCCCACGAGATATCGGGCAGCTTCGTGCCCTTATCCTCTATACGATAAGGAATCGTGGTGTGAGGCACCTCGGTAGCCACCAGGTTGGAGGCGCCGGAGATGACCTGCGCTGTTATCGAAGAGATGCCGGCAGCAAGGAAAGCCAGCAGGATGAAGCTCTTTTTCATGCGTGTGGTATTGGGTAAATAATGATGACGATTTATTGAAACGGATTGCGGTTGTAGTGGTCCTCGTCGGCGGCCTTCAGGTCGATGATGTGGCGCTTGCAGAGCTTGCGCAGCTCGTTGCAGAAGAGCAGGAGCGCGATACCCAGCAGGCCTTCCATGCCCTCGGACACCTGCTCTGTCATGGCGATGGTGTCGAAGATGCCGTGTGCCAGGATAGGCGCGAAGAGCACCCATACGGCATTGCGGCGCGGATGGTGGCCGAAGTGTACGAGGCTGTAGTAGTAGCCCATGAGTACGGCAAAGAAGAAATGTGCCGGCACGGAGAGCACGCCGCGCAACAGCGCCGTGAGCGCCCAGTCCTCGCCAGCCTGAAAGACATACGTGACATTCTCGAAGGCCGCAAAGCCAAGGCCTACGCAGACGGCATAGACGATGCCGTCGAGGTGTTCATCGAAGTACGGGTTCTTGCGCAGTAGCAGCCACAGGCAGAACAGCTTGGCACATTCCTCGGGGATTGCCGCCAAAGCGAAGGCATTCCACATCGCACCGAAGAAGGTGCTGTAATTATCCAAGGTGCCTGTGAGCGCGCACAGCGGCATCGAGATTGTCAGAGACACAAAAACGGAAAGTATGCCGAACAGCACGCCTTTCAAAAGTAGCCGCGGGGGCTCTGGATGCTCCTTATCACGGATGAGCATGATAACCATCAGCACCACAGCGGGAAGGAGTGCAGCGGCTAAAATAACGTAGGCGTAAACGGACATAACAGCACAATTTTCGTACAAAGAAATGAAAAAGTTCGTTGCGCTGCAAATTTTTCAGCAGAAAAGTGCACTAACGGCTTCACTTTGCATTTTCATGGTCAAAAAATTTGCATGAAGGCGAGAATCCACCTACCTTTGCATCACCGTTCTTTGACACACGTGATGACACACAGCTGTCACAACGACTATAGCCGCATCGGTTCGATTGGGAGACTCATCAATTACATTCAGAAAACCGAGACAAGCTTCGCTCTCCAATGGCGGGCTGCGCCCTTCGGGGTAACCTCTTCACGAGGCCGGCAGATTACAAAGGAAGCGGGCACTCAAATCATTCATACTCGGAGTTCTCATCACATCATCGATGCGGCTTTTTCTATTTCCCAGAAAATAAATATGTGGTTTTCGGGGAAACAAATAGGCTGATTTTATGGGAAACAAATGTGAATAATACGCATAATTTAATCCATAAATTCAAATAATTATTTTTGCTTATTGGTGAGATAGATTATGGTCATTACGCACATTAGTTTCCAATATATTCGATTTCGGCATATTCGTTTCTTCTCGGGGAAACAAACGGGGAGGTCTTTTATGGGAAACAAATGTGCATAATGACCATAATTATTAAATCCATAAATTCAAATAATTATTTTTGCTTATTGGTGAGATAGATTATGGTCATTACGCACATTTATTTCCAATATATTCATGCCGTACGTCTTTATTTATCGCCTCATTAATTCTTTAAAAGCCAGAAGTTTTTGTTTGATTGCTTCATCTGATAGTTGAGGATATTCTGAGCGTAGCCATGCCACGAAAGCTTCCTCGGCTTTCTTGGTCGCCATGGCACGGCCCATCTTCAGTCCGCTGGCGTAAGGTGTCTGGGGTAACAAGGCCCTGTTGAAATTTCCGTCGCTCATCGTTTTTGTTTCAAGTTTCAAGTTTCAATTGTTTAGCGGCCTCGTTATACCGTTATTTCGTAATAACGTTATATCGACAATTGATTGGCCGCCAATCTCTAATCTTTAATCTCTAATCTTTAATCTAATGCCGGGGCAAAGGTAAGGAAAAAGGAGGGATTGGGAGAGGGAAAGAGGAAAAAATACGCTCTTACCCCAAAAACTTTAAACTTTAAACCATAAACCTTAAACTTTTTTCTTACCTTTGCGCCCATAAGGAGTAAAAAGACATTTCATGAGACGCTTTCTATTCATATTAGTAAGCCTGCTGTGCACGTGTGACCTGTGCGCAGCCAAGAAGGTGGTATGGGTCATTGATGCCGGCCACGGCGGCTACGACGTGGGCTGTGAGTTCGGCTATGCCTACGAGAAGCATATCTGTCTGGCCGTGGCGAAGGAGGTGGGACGCCTCGTAAGCAAGAACATGAGTGATGTGCGGGTGGTCTATACGCGTGAGAAGGACGCCTTCCTCTCGCTGCAGCAGCGCTGCGACGTAGCCAACGCCCGCGGTGCCGCGCTGTTCCTCTCCATCCATGTCAACTCAGCCCCCAACCCCTTCGCGCGTGGCACGGAATCGTTCTACGCCACGAACGTGCCCATGAAAGGGACGCAGGCGGGGAAGAGCGAGCTGCTGGCGCTGCTGTTGCAGAAGCAATACCTGAAGAGCGGACGTGAGGTGAGCCGCGGTGTCAAGCAGCGCGAGCTCTACGTCTGCGAAAACACGAATATGCCCAGCGTACTCACGGAGGTGGGCTTCATCACCCATTCCGGGGATCGCAACTACATCACCTCCAAGGCAGGACAGAACGAGCTGGCACAGGCCATCTACGAGGCGCTGAGCGAATGGAAGGAGCTGACGAAGGACGGTAAGGTGCCGCAGCGCACGCTCCGCAACCTGCGCTACACGCACCACGACCCCATCACGATGGTCACGACGCCCCAGCGTGAGACGGCAGAGGCCGACGCACGCGCCAAGGAGGCGGCAGAGGCCAAGGTCGTGGCGGAAGCTCAAGCGGAGGAAAAGGCCAAGGCACTGGCACAGGCGCAGGAGCAAACCCAAGAACAAGCCCAGCAAGGGGTGGCGACAGCAGAACCTGCTACGCCCGTGGTGGCAGAGCCCACTATGCCAACGGCAGCCGAAGGCAAGATCTACTTTGCCATACAGCTGATGAACACGGCGAAGAAGCTGGAGGCGGGTGACTACCGCCTGAAGGGCTTCAAGGACGTGCGTTTCATCCCCGCCGGCGAGCGCTTCAAGGGCATCTACAGCTACTCCGAGAGCTATCTGGATATCAAGAATGAGCTGGTGCAGGTGCGCGAGACCTTCCCCGAGGCCTTCATCGTCGCCTTCCGCGGCGACCAGCAGATCACCACCGCAGAAGCACTGGCAAACCTTAAACTCTAATGGACAAGCACTACCACCCTATCGTCTGCCAGCGCCTGCAAGCTATCTTTGAAGGGCGCGACTGGGACGCGCTGACGCCCTACCTGACGACCCTCTCCAACTCGCACTTCCGCACGGCAGGCTATCTCATCGGCGAGCGCTTCCTGCCGGCAGCCGCGGCCGCGGACTTCTGGACGGTGGCACAACGTCTCATCCTCTGGGACGCGAAAGCCTTCACCGTCACCGTGGGGAAGGCCGCTACGGCACGTTTTCTGGCCACCACCCTCAGCCTTCAGGATGCAGGGTTCCTGCAGCTGAAGGACGCGTTGCAGGGCGACAGCCACGTCATCGACCGCGAGAAGCTGCTGCGCCTGTGGTTGCCGTCGGCCACGAAGCCCGAGACAATGGAGCTGCTCTTCAACCACTTAGGCGTGCAGGCTCCGCGCCGCCGCGTGGATTTCCTGCTGCAGTATGACAACCTGCCGGCGGCCTTCGTATTGCTGCGTACGCTCCGCTTCGAGGAGCACGACCGCGACTACCTCACCGGCGTCTGCCGACAGCTGATACGCCGCGCCGCCACACAGTCCTCGGCCACCAGCAGCGGCGGCTGCCTCAGCTTCAACCTGGCGAGCCTGCTGCGCACCTATTTCGACCTCCCCGACCTGCGCGGCACCTTCTCGCTGCAGCTGGAACCCTACGAGCTCACACGCATCGACACCGACTACGAGGTCTTCCGGCGTGTAGTCACGAAAGTGTGATTTTCCGATCCACATACAATAAAACACCCTCATCGCGCGTTATTATGATAAATTGCGCGCAAGAAATATGATTGAATACATTCGCGGCTCCATCGCGGAGCTCTCTCCCACCCTCGCAGTCCTGGACGCCAATGGTGTGG
>Ga0310697_10004162_pt1 | contig 14351 bp, 11 predicted proteins | sample 172DNAGHGlowgp2_FD_203883 | JGI IMG/M metagenome (GOLD analysis project Ga0310697, IMG submission 203883) | Sheep rumen microbial communities from Palmerston North, Manawatu-Wanganui, New Zealand - 1728 DNA GHGlow gp2 (v2) (version 2) | ecosystem: Host-associated > Mammals > Digestive system >...
CGTGAAGAGCGGCGCGCCCGAGAGGCGCATCACGCCGAACGAGCAGGCCACCGCGCCGGCCGAGAAGAGCGCGAGCAGCAGCACGGGCGAAATCTTCGCCATCAGGCCCGTCGCGACCCAGCGGCAAACGACGAACAGGACGATGGATATCAGGTAGTACGACGCCGCCTGCTCCGCCGATATGCCCAGCTCCTTCTGGAGATAGACGTTAAGCCACGTCCACACCGCGATCTGCACGCCAACGTAGAAGAACTGCGCCACCACTCCGCCCCAATAGAGGGGCCGTCGCGCCAGCTCGCCCAGCATCTCGCGGTACTCCGGAAGCAGCGCCACGTAGGCAACGGGGCCAACCATGCCGCACAGAATCCACATCACCTTGTCCATCTGCGGGAAGAGGATTCCCATGACTGTCAGCGGCAGGACCGAGCACAGGAACGCCACGACGACGCGACGCGCCCCGCGCCTCTTCTCCGCGAACGGGGTCATGAACGGGTTGATCCGCAGGAAGAAGAACCAGATGCATGCCGCGAGCGCGCACAGCCCCACGTACGGCACGCACACCCAGAACAGCTCCTTGTCGACGATCGACCTCAACGCCTCCGGTGCCATCGCCGCGCGCTCGTCGGCCGTCGCGGGGTCGAGATTCGCCAGGATGAGCTTTTGCGCGAGAAATATGCCCACGAGGCTTCCGAGGGGATTGAACGCCTGCGCGAAGTTCAGACGCCTTACGGCGGTCTCCTCGTCGCCGAGCGCGAGGATGTACGGGTTGCACGTGGTCTCCAGGAGCGAACATCCCGCCGCAACCACGAAGATCGCGATGAAGTAGACGTCGAAGCTCTGGAATATGCACGCCGGCACGTACATGAGCGCGCCGCACACGTAGATGCCGAGGCCGATCAGCACGCCTATCCGGTAGGAGAACTCCTCCACCAGCACGCTCGCGAAGATCGCCAGCACGGCGTACGCGCCGTAGAAGGCAGCCTGCACAAGACCCGCCCGGCTCTGGTCCATCGTGAAAATCTTCTGGAACGCAGGCACCAGGTTGTCCGTCATGTTGTTCAGAAGCCCCCACATGGCGAAGCATCCGATCAGCATGGCGAACACCAGCCGCCGCTTCCACGCCGGGAAACTCAACTCAAGCATTTTCTTTTTCATGCGACACCTTGCTAAGACTGCACGTGGCGATAACATACCAAACCCCGGCCCTTTCCGCAAGGACGCGGTTTTGGTATACTGTGCGCGCTTTTCCATGAAAGGACACGCGTACAATGAACCAGATTCTGATTAACTCGCTTCTGCTAGCCGCCTACTTCGCCGTACTGATCGCCATCGGCTGGATGTGCCGGAAGAAGGCGGCCGACGTCAACGGGTTCGTGCTGGGCGGACGGTCGGTGGGGCCTTGGCTCACGGCCTTCGCCTACGGCACCTCGTACTTCTCCGCCGTCGTGTTCGTGGGCTACGCCGGACAGTTCGGCTGGCGTTACGGCATCTCCGCCACCTGGGCGGGCATCGGCAACGCGCTGATCGGCTCGCTCCTCGCCTGGGCCGTGCTCGGCCGCCGCACGCGCATCATGACCCAGCACCTCGATTCCGCCACCATGCCGGACTTCTTCGCAAAGCGCTTCGGCAGCCCCGCACTGAAGATCATGGCCGCCGTCATCATCTTCGTGTTTCTCATCCCCTACACCGCATCGCTCTACAACGGGCTCTCCCGCCTCTTCGGCATGGCGTTCTCCATCGACTACGCCTGGTGCATCGTCCTCATGTCCGTCCTCACGGCCATCTACGTGATCGCGGGCGGCTACATGGCCACGGCGATCAACGACTTCATCCAGGGCCTCGTGATGCTCGTGGGCATCGCGGCGGTGATCTGGGCCATCCTCGCCTCCAAGGGCGGGCTCGCCGCCGCGCTCGACGGCCTCGCCCGCATCCCCGGCCCCGCCATGCTCCCCGGCGGCGAGCCTACGCCAGGGATATTCACCTCGTTCCTCGGCCCCGACCCGCTGAACCTGCTCTTCGTCGTCATCCTCACCTCGCTCGGCACGTGGGGACTCCCGCAGATGGTGCAGAAGTTCTACGCCATCAAGAACGAGGGATCAATCAAGAAGGGCACGATCATCTCCACGCTCTTCGCGTTCGTGGTGGCTGGCGGCTGCTACTTCCTCGGCGGCTTCGGGCGCCTCTTCTCAAACGTGCTGAACGTCGGCCCGAACGGCGTCCCTGCTGGCGGATTCGACGCCATCATCCCCAAGATGCTCGAAGGCCTCTCCCCCATGCTCATCGCCCTCGTGGTGGTGCTCGTACTCTCCGCCTCGATGAGCACGCTCTCCTCGCTCGTCATCACATCGTCCTCCACCTTCACGATCGACTTCCTAAACGGCACGATCGTCAAGAAGATGAGCGACAAGAAGCAGGTGCTCTGCATCCGTGCGCTAATCGTCGTCTTCATCGCCATCTCGGCAATCCTCGCGCTCGTCCAGTACAAGAGCACCAGCCCAATCGCCTTTATCGCCCAGATGATGGGCGTCTCGTGGGGCGCGATGGCGGGCGCGTTCCTCGCCCCGTTCCTCTATTCGCTCTACTCGAAGAAGGTGACGGCTGCGTCATGCTGGACTTGCTTCATCCTCGCGCCCGCGTTCACCCTCGTGGGCGTGTTCTGCCGCGACGCGATGCCCGGCATCCTGAAGTCGCCGATCAACACGGGAGCGCTCGCCATGCTCGGCGGACTGGTCGTCGTGCCGATAGTGAACCTCTTCACGCGCAAGCCGCCGAAGGATCTCGTGGACGGAGCGTTCGCCTGCTACGAGAAGACCACGGTCGTCCAGCAGGCCACCGCCCTCGGCGCTGAGACGATCCGCTAGCGGACGCCGTTCCAGGCCGCGAAGCGTTCGGCGGCGAGGGCCTTGTACCTCGCCCCCGCGCCGCCGTTCACGAACGGGTCGATGGAGATGCCGCCGCGCGCCGCAAACTTCCCGATCACCTCCATGTACCTCGGCTTGAGGAGATTCGTCAGGTCGTCGTAGATCACGTTCACCACGTCCTCGTGGAAGTCGCCGTGGTTGCGGAACCCGAAGAGGTAGAGCTTGAGCGACTTGGACTCCACCAGCCGCTTCGCCGGGATGTAGCGGATCGTGAGCGTAGCAAAGTCCGGCTGGCCCGTCTTCGGGCACAGCGTCGTGAACTCCGGGCACGTGAACGTCACCCAGTAGTCCCTTTCGGGATGCTTGTTGGCGAACGCCTCCAGCAGCGACGGGTCGTAGTCGCCCGTCCCCTTCACGCTGTTACCCAACGCCTTCAGCCTTGACAGATCGTTTCTCATGGGTTCGCCTTTAGCTTTCATTCCTCAACGCGGGATCAAGGATGTCGCGGAGCTCGTCGGCGAGATGGTTGAACACGAGAACGAGCGCGAAGATCGCCATCGTCACGAACGTCATCTCCCACCACACGCCCTGCCACAGCCGAAGTCGCGCGTTGTTGATCATCACGCCCCAGCTCGGCTCGCCCTGCACGCCGATGCCGAGGAAGGAGATGAACACCTCCGTGGACACCGCTCCGGGAAAGCGCACCGAGAACTGGATCAGGATGATATGCGCCACGTTCGGAAGGATATGCCGGAACATGATGCGCGCGTGCGAGTATCCCAGGACCCGCGCCGCCTGCACGTAGGCGCGGTCGCGGTGCTTGATCACCTCCGCGCGGATCGTGCGGCACACGCCCACCCACGTCGTGAGGCCTATGCCCAGCCAAATGCCCAGCAGCCCCTGGCCCACCACCAGCGATATCGCGAGGATGAACAGCAGCCCCGGCATGGACGCCACCGTGGCGCAGAGCCACACCACCACGGAATCCGTCTTGCCGCCGAAGTATCCGCCGAGAAGGCCAAGCAGCACTCCTATCGGAATGGCGATGAGCGAGGTCACGATGCCCACCTGAAACGAGATGCGCGCGCCCTGGATGAGCCGCTGCGCCACGTCGCGCCCAAGGTTGTCCGTTCCCATCGGATGAGCCCACGACGGCGGCTGGTAGCGCTGCTCCTCGTGGACGATGTTGTACGATGGCGTCACGTCGCGCATCCTCGCCACGCGGTACTGGACCTCCCCGTACATCGCGAGCGCAAAGTACGCCGCGATCACCATGAGGCAAAGCCTGCCGCCAAGGCGCAGACGATTCCAAATGCCGCGAAAGCCCGTGTCGCGCGATCTGTCGTTTTCGTTCATCGGTTGCAGGATTCCTGAAGTTGCTGAAATTTCATGGCGGGAAACTATAGCAAAATCGCATGGCGACGGCAAGAGACGCTAGAAACCTGGAAGGTCGAGCTGGCCGGAGACCGTGATCTTGCGCCCGTTCGCAAGTGACGCGTCGCCAGTGTCGTAAACCACGAACTTGCAGCACGTGAAGCGGCTCGCAAGCTCGCGGCGGATGTAGTCCGACACCGCGTTCACGTTGCCGGCGTCGTCGTCGCTGAACCCGATCGCCACCTGGTGCGCGCCCACGCCGCCCGTCCGCCGCAGCGTGCGGAAGAGGTGCTCCACGAAGTCGCGGATCGCGAACTCCTTCGCGAGCTCCGGCTTCCGGGCGGACGACGCGTCCGCGAAACGCGCGCCGAAGTCGCTGTCGCCCGAAAGCATTTCCTTGAAGTCGGGGTTGGTGACGGCGTGGTAGCGGCACATCGATAGGTAGTAGTCGAGCTCCTCCTCGTCCGTACCGAACGCATCCACCTTGTCGAAGCAGTGGCGGTAGCCACGCAGGTTCACGAGCATCTCCTCCCGCTCTTCCGGCGTGAGGACCGAATCGATGAATATGCGCACGGCGTTGCGGATCGTCTCAGAGGCGTGGCCGCGCGCGGTGACGATGGCGAAGATTCGCCCCTCGCGCAAGGTCTTGCGCAAGGTCTTGAACGAAGGGCCTGGCGTCTCGCCGGCGGCGACGCGCGCGAGGGCCGCGCGCGTGTCGCGGATGAACGCTGAGTCCGCCGCCTCCGCGTCCGGCTCGTCCTGGAAGTCGCGGAACGCGGCCTCGCGTCCGCCCACGAGCGGCATGCGGTAGTGCGCCTCGTCCGAGCGCACGAGCGCGAACGTGCCGGTGGATACGGACGTCGGCCGCCACGTGCCGTCATCCTCCAGCTTCTCCATGTGGATGCGCGTGGGCATGTGGAGGATGTTGTCGTCCCAATCGAAGATGTAGTACTTGAAGTCGCGCGCGGCGACTCCCAGGTTGGCGCGCCTGCCGTCTATGACCGCGATCTCGTCCATTTCACCGACCGCTCTCGTTGAGCTTCGCGAGGAGCTTCTTGAGGTCCTGCACGCGCGACTTGTCCGCCACCAGCACGGAATCCTTCGTCGCCACCACCACCAGATCATTCACGCCGAGGGCGGCAATCTGCGGGCCGGTGGAGAGGACGATGGAGTCGGCGACGTCGAGAAGCGCCACCTCCCCCTTCGCGACGTTCCTTCGCGCGTCGGTGGCTAGATGCTTGTCCGCGCTCGTCCACGTCCCCACGTCGTCCCAGCCGAACGCGCCGCTCGAGACGAGGATGTTCGTCGTCTTCTCCATCACGGCGTAGTCGATGGATATCTTCGGGAGCTGCGGGTAGTACGTCTCCAGCACCTGACGCACGCCGCGCGCCGACCGTGCCGCCGCCACGCTCGCCTCCAGGATGGCGAGCGCCGGCGCGCCCGCGAGAAGCGCGGCCTTCATCGTCGCCACGCGCCACACGAACATTCCCGCGTTCCACACGTACCGCCCCGAGGCGAGGTAGCGCCGCGCCGTCTTCTCGTCCGGCTTCTCCACAAACCTGATCGCGCGCGAGAAGACCGTCCTGGTGCCGAGATCGACCGGCTTGCCCACGTGGATGTAGCCGAAGCCCGTCGCCGGATAGTCGGGCGAGACGCCCATCGTGACGATGTCGTCCGTCTTCGCCGCGGCGCGCGCGGCGTCCGCCAGCACCCGCCTGAACGCCGGCACGTCGCGCATCACCTGGTCCGCCGTCAGGACGGCCGCCACGGCGTCCGCGCCGCCGCGCCCCTCCACCACGCCGCAGGCCGTCGCGATCGCGGCGGCCGTGTCCCTGCGGCACGGCTCGGCGACGATGTTCGCGCGGGGCAGCTCGGGCAGCTCCGCGCGCGTCGCCTTCACGAGCGACTCCGCCGTCACCACAATCACGCGCTCCGGCGGCACGAGGCCCTTCAGCCTGTCGACGGCCTGGCGCAGGAGCGACCTGCCGCCGAACACCGTGAGGAACTGCTTCGGACGCTTCGGCGTCGAGAGCGGCCAGAACCGCTCGCCGCTCCCGCCCGAAAGGATCACCGCATAGAAGTTGCTGGATTTTGACATCTAGGTTGCCTGACTTTTACTTCTTGACCATTTCCGTGATCGTGGAAAGGAACTGGTTGACGTCCGTGAAGCGGCGATAGACGGACGCGAAGCGAATGTACGCCACCTCGTCGAGCGCGTGCAGGCGCTCCATCACCAGCTCGCCAATCTTGGAGGTCGGCACCTCCTCGCCCTCGAGCGAGGCCACCACGGAGTCGAGGAGCGACTGGAGCTGATCCTCGGAGACGGGCCGCTTCTGGCACGCGATGCGCACGCCCTTCTCCAGCTTCTGGCGCGAGAACGGCTCGCGCGTGCCGTCCTGCTTGACGACCGTCACCTCGTCGCGGTCGATCTCCTCGTGGGTGGTGAACCGCGCGCCGCACACGGTGCACTCGCGGCGGCGGCGGATCGCCGCACCGTCGCGCACCGCCCGCGAATCGAGCACCTTGTCGTCGTCACTTCCGCATTTAGGACATTTCATCGTTTCGTTCCAATTGAATCACACGGCGGCATTATATCATTTCGCCCCGCCTCCCGCAACGCAACGAGTGCCGCTTGACTGGCTCGGGCGGGTTTGATAACTTCTTGCCGTCCAAGGCCGGTTCAGGCGATGCCGGACGGCAAGACCATGAAAGGATTAGAAAAATGAGACAGAGAGTTACGCCAACGGCGCTTCGCGCCGGAGGCATCGCCGCGCTCGCCGCGTGCCTGCTTGCGGCAGGATGCCTCACGGCGCCAGCCGACGGCAACGGTTTTCGCGGCGTCATCCTCGAGACGCGCCAGAAGGTCGCCCCCGCGCTCGTATACATCCGCGTCGTGCGCGAGGCGCTTGAGGGCGGCAAGAACGAGAAGCAGGTCGTGGCTGGATCTGGCGTGGTAATCACACCAGACGGCGAGCTGCTCACAAACCACCACGTGGTCGACAAGGCCACCGAGATCCGATGCCAGCTCTCGGACGGAACCGCCTACACGGCCCGCATGATCGGCAGCGACAAGGACCTAGACGTGGCGCTACTGAAGCTCGAGTGCCCCTCGAACACCACTCCGTTCGCGTCGGCCGATCTTGCCCCGGAGCCAGTCACCGTCGGAGACGTGGTGCTTGCGATGGGCGCGCCCTGGGGCCTCGCGCGCTCCGTCACGATGGGCATCATATCATGTACTGACCGTTACCTCGAGGACTGCGGACAGTACACTCTCTGGTACCAGACGGACGCCGCCATAGCGCCCGGCAACTCCGGCGGCCCGCTCGTCGACACGCAGGGCCGGGTGGTCGGGCTAAACACGCGCGGCAGCATCTTCGGCGGCCAGGCCTTCACGATTCCCTCGCCCACGATCCTAGAGGTGCTCCCCCGCCTGCGCGCGCACGGAGACGCCCACTGGGCATGGTTCGGGCTCAACCTGCAGCCTCTCCACGACTTCAACCGCGACATGACGTTCCCCGGCGACACGGGCGTCATCGTCGCCGGCACCGACGCCGGCAGCCCGGCCCGCAAGGCTGGCCTCCTGCCTAACGACCGCATCGTGGCCGTAGCCGGAGAGCCGGTCACCGTCGTCAACAACGAGGACCTCCCCGCCTTCAACCGCCGACTTGGACGGCTCGACTTCGGCAAGGAGGTCGACTTCTCCGTCATGCGCGGTGACAAGGAACTGTCCTTCCGCATCGCGCCGACAGAGAAAGGCCGCGTCGAGGGCGCGCAGAAGGCGTTCGAGCGCTGGGGCTTCACTGCAAAGGAGATCAACCGCTTCGACACGCCCGACCTCGCCTTCTTCGCGGAGGACGGCGGTCTATTCGTGAGCGCCGTCGCCTGGGATGGCAACGCCTGGAGCGCCGGACTCAAGGAGAAGGACGTGCTGCTGTCCTGGGACGGCAAGCCCGTCAAGACACTGGACGGTCTCGGCCAGGTCTACGACGCCGCGCTCAAGGACCTGCCAGGACGCTACCGCGCAAACATCGAGGTGATGCGGCGCGGACGCAAGATACGGATCGTCCTTAACTACCTTGAAGATACCGAGAAGGAGGTGCTGCAATGAAAAGGCTTTTGCTGATTGTCGCGATCGTCCCGCTCTTGGCCGCAGTCGCGGCCGACGAACCCAAGAACGATCCTGTCGCCGAAGCCGCCGCGAACGCGGCGCGTGTGCGCGCGATGGCGGATTCATTCCGCTCAAGCGTCGTCAACGTCCGCTTCCGTCTGAAGACCCTTGCCGACGGCTCGCGCCCAAACGCCAAAATGCCCTACCGCTGCCCCGCCTGCGGCAACTCCAGCCGCCACATATCCGATTCCGACGATAAGGACATCCCCAACCTCGTCGCCGGATTCGTGCTGGACAAGAACCGCGTGCTGGTGCAGGACCTCTACCTGCGTCCCGACTGGATCGACCGCCTTGATGTCCTCTGCGGCACCAACGCTATCCCGGCGCGACCTTCGCTCTGCTATCCTGACGAGAACGCCGTCCTGCTCGAGACGGAACGTCCGATCCCCGGCGCGCGCCCACTTGCCTTCACTGGCAACGCCACCAACGCGCCGTCCTTCTTCCACGTGGTGGAGGACGCGGACGGACGCTTACAGGCCGGATTGCGCAAGATCGGTCGCAGCTTCACCCATTACCTCGCGACCGGCGAGGACTGGTGCGCGACAACGCCCAACACCATTGTCGTCGACGCCTCTAACTTGGCCGTATCGGTGCAGATGCGCCTGGACCGCCCGCTAGGCGACGTCACGCCGCCCCCGCCGTCGCGCTGGCGCAGCGAGCCGTTCGTCGAACGCGAGGCGCGCATCGCGGCGCTCGAAAAACGCCTGCTGTCGTCAACACTTCCTGTCTATCTCCACATCGACGAGGAGAAGAAGGGCGGCTCGGGCCGGATGTTCTACTCGTCCTCTGACGATGACACCAAGCCCACCGGCGACGTAGACACCTTCGGCTTCGCGCTCGCCGACGGCGAGGTGCTGATGCCCCTCAACCTGGATTCCGGCAAGGTGGCCGCGCTCGACAAGATGGAAGCAACCTTGCCCGACGGGAAGAAGGCACCGCTCGAGTTCGTTGGCGCATTCGCCGAGTACGGTCTTTTTCTCCTGCGATTCGCCGACTGTCGAACGCCGCCGGGTGTGCAGCCCGTCACATTCTCAAAGGCGTCGCCTGATGAACTAGCGCGCAAGACCTCATACATCGCCAGTCCGCGCAACCGTAACGGGAAGGTTCAGCTGACGCTTGCGCCGCGGAACATCTCTGCCTTCAAGCGGGTGCGCGGAGGCGTAATCGTGCCGAACGTCGCGCCTGAGAACAACAACGGCGAGATCCTTCTGCTCGAATCTGGCGAGCTTGTCGCGCTCGGCGGACGGGTTCGCTCCGCAGGAGAGAGCTGGGACTCCTGGCGCTCGCGCACGTCCATTCCTGGCACGGTCCTCGCCCAGCTCGTCGCGGCACGCGACTTCGACCCCGAGTTCGCCGTGCGCAAGGGCAAGGACCGAATCCGCGTCGCATGGATCGGCGTAGAGACGCAGGCGATGACGAAGGAGCTCTCAAGAGAGAAGAAGTCGCAGGGCTTTCTCTCGGGCGATGACGGAATGGGATCTCTAGTCGGCAAGGTCTACCCGAACACTCCGGCAGCACGCGCAGGCATCAAGGAAGGAGATGTCCTCCTCTGGGTGCGCCGCGCCACGTCCGAACGCCGCGAGAGGCTCGAGACGCGTGACAACCGCAGCTTTGGCATGGACATCGGGAGCCTCTTCGACCGTATGCCTGTCTCGGTGTTCGACCGCTACGGTCTGACGCCGTGGCCGCAGGTTGAGAGCGGCGTGAACGAGGTGTTCACAAGGCTGGGCATCGGCACGAAGGTGGTGCTGGCATGGGTGTCTGACGGCGAGAAACACGAGGCCAAGCTTGTGTTGGAACAGGCACCCGTCCACTACCGTACGGCCCGCCGCATCCGCAATCGGACGCTCGGCCTCGTCGCTGCCGACCTCACCTTCGAGGTGCGCGCCTTCCTCAAGCTCGCGGACAGCGCGCCTGGCGTAGTCATCACGAAGATGCAGGAAGGAAGCCCTTCCGCCGTAGCCGGTCTCCGCCCCTTCGAGGTGATCACGTCCGTGAACGGCGAGCCCGTGCCCACGTCCATACGCTTTTCCGAGCTGATCAAGGGCAAGCAGGATCTCACCTTCTCCGTCCGCCGCCTCGACGCTACCCGCATCGTGAGGATACAGCTGAAGACCCCGCAAGCGAAGGAACAGAAATGACCCCCACGGACATACCGGAGGTGAACCGACTCTTGAAGAAGGAGTTCAAAGCACACTCTGCCCCCATCATAGAGTTGATTGAGGCGCAGACGCACGATCCCTTCTGCGTGCTGGTTGGCACGATCCTCTCCGCCCGCACTAAGGATCAGTGCACCGCAGGCGCGGTCAAGCGGCTCTTCGCCCGCATGGGCGGCAAGGCCACTCCTGACGCGCTCGAGGCAATCCCCGTGTCAGAACTCGAGAAGCTGATCTTCCCCGTGGGATTCTACCACGACAAGGCGCGCCACCTGAGCGCCCTTCCCAAGGTCCTGCGCGAACGTTTCGGCGGCGTGCTGCCAAACACAGTTGAGGAACTATGCGAGCTGCCGGGCGTCGGCCGCAAGACCGCGAACCTCACGGTGGCCGTCGGCTTCAACCTCCCCGCCATCTGCATTGACGTCCACGTGCACCGGATCACGAACCGTCTAGGCCTGATCAAAACGAAGACGCCCTTGGAGACCGAGATGGCGCTGAGAAGCATCCTTCCTGTCCGCTACTGGAAGACTTGGAACTCGCATCTCGTCTCGTTCGGGCAGACGCGTTGCTTCCCGCGCAACCCCAACTGCGCGGACTGCCCCATCAAGCGCTTCTGCCCGTCGCGTGCGCCAAAAACGTGACGCAAGTGACGCGCTACAAGTACTTTCGCACGGTGTTTCGGCTCACGTCGAGCGCCTCTGCGGCGCGCGTGAGGTTTTGCCCGTACTTCTCGTACACGCGGCGCACATGGAGGCGCGTCGCCGCTTCGAGGTTGTCGGGGACGCGCCCCGCCTTCAGCTCCAGGCCGCCCAAGAGCCCTGCGTTTATCTCCTTGTGCTCCCGCATTAGGGCTTCGAAATCGTCCTCCTCCAGCGCCGTCGCACGGTCGAGGATGTTGATCAGCTCGCGCACGTTGCCGGGATAGTCGTAGTCCATCAGCGCGGCGATCTGATCCTCCTTCAGCACATGGTTACAGTGAAACTTACGCCACCAGGAGTTGGCGATGATCGGGATGTCGTCTCTGTGCTCGCGCAGCGAGGGCGTCCTGAGCTGCACCACGTTGAGGCGCTGGTAGAGGTCTTCGCGGAACTTCCCCTCGCACACGAGGCGCGGCAGGTCGCGGTTCGTCGCTGTGATTAGCCGCACATCGCACGTCAGTTCCTCATGGCCCCCCAGGCGCATGAACCTGCCGCCCTCGAGGACGCGCAGCAGGAGCGCCTGCACCTCGAGCGACATCTCGCCGATCTCGTCGAGGAAGAGCGTGCCGCCGTCCGCTTGGAGGAACAGTCCGTCCGTGCGCTCCACGGCGTTCGTGAACGCGCCGCGCTCGTGTCCGAAGAAACGGTCCTCCAGCAGGTCCTTCGTCACGCTCGCGCAGTTGAAAGCCACGAACGGCATCTTCCGGCGCGGGCTCTTCGTGTGGATCTGCTGCGCGACGGTCTCCTTGCCCGTGCCGCTCTCGCCGAGGATGAGCACGCGCGCGTGTTCGTGCGCCGCCACGCGGTTGATGCGTTCCTGCAGCGTCGCGATCGCCTGGCTCTTGCCCAGCAGCTCGCGGCCGCCGTAGCGCTCGTAGTGCGCAACCGCGCTCTTGATGTCCGCCCCCCACGCCGCCGGGCGCACGCCGTTCGCAAGATACCGGGCCGTCGTCGCGTAGAGCGATTCGTCCTGATAGTTGCGGTAGTAGAACTGCGCCGTGTCGATCAGGGTGAGATAGGCGCGGATGTCGGAAGCCCGGTCACGCGGGACGCGTGACCCTACCGATGTAACGAACGGCATGAGATCCGTTACATCCACGCCAAAAGCCTGCCCGGCCACTTCCAGCAACGTATCGGCAGGGGCACGCGCCACGCTTGCTAAATCGGTAGGGTCACGCGTCCCGCGTGACCGATCCTCCAACACCCCATCCAGCCGCTCGGCAACATCCTCCGGCATCTCGATCGCGCTGATCCACGCCGCCTTCACGCCCTTTACCTTCAGCTTCGCGAGCGCCGCGGCAAGCGTATCCGGGTCGCCGCTCAGCGACACGCCGAGAATATAGATGCGTTTCCAGCGCGGCGTGGCACGCTCCGCCACCAGCTCCGCCAGGAATTCCGGCAACCGCCGCCGGCTCATGCCCAGCACATCCGCCTTGCCCTCCAGCGCCTTCAGCGCGACCGCCGCCGAGGCCACGTACTCGGCGTAGCCCCAGCCCGTCAAAATCAGGTTGCCGTCTCTTCCCATGTTCAAGCATTCCTTCTGAGCGTTTTCAAGCGGCGAACATTCTATCATATTCTGCCCACCATGCTCAAATTCTAATCGCTCGCCGTGTTGCTCGATTCTCAATGTCGGTATTGTGCTCATGGCCGCCGTAAAGCAAAATCCGTGCCAACGCAGCACACCGCAAGCGGTGTTCTCAGGAAACCACCCTCGGCCCCTCAGGTAGCCAGTAAACCGCCTTCCCACGAGGATAAGCCCGCTCCGGCATCACCCCTTCTCCCGATTCCGGAGGCTGCACAGATGGCAGTGCTTGCGCACATGCTCCCACCTGCCCCTGTCCAGATGGCAGCGCTTGTGCACATGCGCCCCCCTGCCGCTGTCCAGATGGCAGCGCTTGCGCTGCCAATCCCACCGCCGCCGCATTCACCTCAAGGCACGCCGCCCGCGAAAATTCGATTTCGCTGTTGCCGCGCGCGATGATCGCCGCGCGGCGATCGCGAATCGCCTCAAGCCATAAGCTGCCCACTTTGAAATCGTGCGGCATCGCCGATGGCAATATCTGCACGATGCGCCCCCTCGGCTCGGCGAGTAGCATATCACGCACCGCCTTCTCACCGGGGCTGATCCATCCGCCCACAAAAATATAATCACCCACCCGGCGGCGAATGCGCGCGACCGCCTCATTTACTTGCCGCGGCGAAAGCCTGCGACTGATGCGAAGCGCGATGAAAGGCTTGTCGCAGTCAAGCAAATCCACGGCCCCGATGCCGCGCCAGAATTCCTCTGTTGAAAGCCGCCACGCCGCGAGCGGCTCGTGGATGGCAAGGAATTCGGGCTGGTTGTAGCGCAGCTCGAATTTCAGCGGGTTGTAGTCGATGTAGCGGTTGACGGCGGCGAGCATTTCCTCCGACATGCAAATCCAATCGTGGTAGCCCTGCTGCCAAAGCGCCCCCGACTCGCCCGTCAGCTCGTGAAAGTCCTTCGCGCAGAGGCTTTTGAACGCGCCGATCGCCCGCCCCAGCTTAACGAGCGGATTTACCAACCCCGCGCGAAGATGAAGCTGGAAGTGCACATGATCCGGCATCACGACGAAGTTGAAAAGCCGGATGCCCGACATCTGCGCCATCTCGGCGAACCGTCGCTCCACGGCAAGCCCGAGCGGCGTCTTCTGGAGCTTGGCATTGATAATAGCCCCGAAAAGCCGCCTTCGCGGATTGGTCACGATTGTAATGAAAAGTGCCGCGCCCCGCGAGTAGTCATATCCGTAAAACCGCCGATACCGGCGAATCTCCTTCTTTTCTTTCACCATCCTTCACCTCCAATCCAGCCTTGAAGCCCGCGTCCGTGTCCTGAAGGCAGCGCTTGCCCTTCCGCCAGCAGTCCGCTCCCGTGTCCTGAAGGCAGCGCTTGCCATCCAACCCGCCCCCGTAGCCCGAAGGCAGTGCTTGCCCTTCCGTCAGCAGTCCGCCCCGTGTCCTGAAGGCAGCGCTTACCCCCCCCCAAGCCCGCGTCCGTGTCCTGAAGGCAGCGCTTGCGCTGCCGATCCAACAATGGCCTTCAAATGCCGTTGTTGCATGCGAACCGAAAATTCAT
>Ga0310697_10004164_pt1 | contig 14348 bp, 20 predicted proteins | sample 172DNAGHGlowgp2_FD_203883 | JGI IMG/M metagenome (GOLD analysis project Ga0310697, IMG submission 203883) | Sheep rumen microbial communities from Palmerston North, Manawatu-Wanganui, New Zealand - 1728 DNA GHGlow gp2 (v2) (version 2) | ecosystem: Host-associated > Mammals > Digestive system >...
TGCCAAATAATTCGCGCTTTCCCCTCCTGGCCGGCCCGCAGTACCTGGCCCAGGGGGCACACCAGGTCTTCGTACTGGCCTAAAACCGGTTCGCCCCACTTTAGCCCCACTTTAGCCCCAAAAAAGCCCCGTGTGAAATCACAGCAAACCCGCATAAATACTACGTTTGCCCCAAAAGCCCCAAAAAGCCCCACCGGCATATATACACGCATAGCCCTAGCCCGGCCCGCTCTAAAATATAGATAAATAGATTTAATATATAAGGTATATATAATATACCTTATATATTAGAGTAGTATATATACTTATAAAAGATATGTCATCTATATATTTTAGAACATGGGGCTTTTTATCTGTGCCTGTTGGGGCTTTTTGGGGCTTTTGGGGCGAAACCGCATAAATACTACGTTTTCGCGCATTTTGTGTGGGGCTTTTTTGGGGCTAGAACGGGGCTAGAACGGGGCTAGAACGGGGGCTAAACCAAAAAGCCGATGCCGGTACGAAAATATTTAAAAATTATTTGACATAAGTTTTGTAATAATGTAAATCGAGGCCTACAGGCGCTGCTGCCTGCCACACCAGGAGAGAACCATGGACGAAAAGAAGAAAGGCGTTTACAAAGAACTTATCCGCACCGACAAACACGGGAACAAGACCTATCGCACCAATGCCTGCAAACGCTGCGGAGGATACGGCAGGATTTACTTTAGCGATCTTGACGACGGCCGCTGCTGGTCTTGCGGCGGATGTGGCCTGACGGACGAGTACAAAACAATCGAATATACACCGGAGCAGCTGCAGATACGCGAGGAAAAGAAGATCCTGAAGCGCGTCGGAAGTGTCGAGTCGCAGCTCAAATGGATGGGCTTTGACACCGAAAAGCGCATTGCATTCCGGTGCCTCGGCAATACCTTCCCAATCAAAGACCGCATCAAGGCAATGGGCGGGAAGTGGACAAAAATCGGCTGGGTCATGCCGGTCAAACCGGACTTCTGCGAATGCCAGGAGCTGACGCAGGACGATGTCATCATCGAAACCTTCGGCGAGTATTTCCCCCGGCAGGTTGTCAGGTGGGCAGACCACTTTTACGCGAACATGGAGGGCTGATATGACAAACGAAAGACGAACGGTTTTCTCAGATAAGGCCGGCCCGTGCAGAGGCTGCATTAAAGACGGATTTATCACGGTTTGGCGGAAAGATATGGCCAGAGAAGAGTTTAGCTTTTCTGTATCCGTGGGCGAAATAGAAGCCAGACTGCGCCTATTTTATAACTCAAATTGGGTGTTTTTTGAGATAGCGAATACCGAACTGTGCAAAGCCAATGACGCCTGGATAGCTAATACTTCCGACGATGTCCTTCGACAAAAACGGAAAGACCGTTGGGAAAATGACGATATATGCGGAAAACATTCGTGTGCTCAGACACGTACAGCAGAGTCCGCTTCGCGCGTGCTTATGACGCTTTTTGGACATAGGAGCCCAAAATGAAATTTATTATCGGATTTGTACTTGGCTGGATAATCGCAGAAATTGCCAGAAAATTTCTGTTTACCTGGAATACGCGTCCGTGGTAAACAGTCCGCGCCGACGCGGTTCGAAACGCGCTGTGCCGCCGTCTCTTGCATCCGTTCCGGACGGCGGCACCCTCGGCGCAAGTCAGACATCGGGGCGGATAGGCAGGAACGATGCGACAACTACCTGACTTTTTAAAGCGATATAGAGTGACACGCTTTGACTCGTGCCAGCTCAGGCATACCGGAACGGCGAGGACTCTGCACGACTATCTGGCAGCCGTTGCCGGTGAATCGAAACTTCCCCCGGAAAAAACTGATGCGCCGGCGTGGGCGCTGTGCAACGACACCGGCACAAATGACGGCGAGTCTAACGGGCTCATCCAGCTGGACTTTGACCACGTAGCCGACGTCGGGGTCCTCCGGTCAAAGCTCATCGAGTACGGCGGATTTCTGGCCGTTGTGAAGACGTGGAGCGGCCAGGGTCTTGTGGCCATAGGCGACGCGGGGAAACGCCTTGCGGGCGACCGTGAGGCATTGAAGACGCTTATATATGCGCCATTAAAGACTTATCTGCAGGCCGCCGGGCTGACAGACGGGGAAGATTATGTTCTGGACGATGCGTGCGCCAAGCCTGCGCAGCTACGCTTCGAATCACGTGACCCAGGCCTGTACGTTGCGCCGGCGCGATGCGTCCTCGCATGTGACTGGCAGGATGAAGGGCCGCTCCTGCGCCATCCGGTGGCCATGCTGGCGGATGCCATCCGACCAGGGGAGGCGTGTCAGAACGCGGGGCTCGCTGCAGCCCTGGCCTCCGTCGGCATGTGTGCCGACGTCAAAAGCCGGCTGTATGCCGGTGCGATGGAGTATCCAGCCCGCGCTTTCTGTGTCTTGGTCATGCCTCCCGGCGGTATGAAAACGACGCTCTTGGAGGCCGTTCAAGACCACGCGCAAAGTCTCGGCGTGACCCTCAGCGATCCAAAGAACGCACCGACACTCCGCGAGCATATTCTGCTGTGCGGATGCGACGACGTCACCGAGACGACACTGACAGAAACGGGAAAGCCGAAGACCGTCGTCAAACGCGTGGAACGTGCGGGCGCACCTGACGCTCTTATGGTCGTTATCGACGAGGCCGGCCAGCGACTGAAATCACGCGTGCAGGACGAGTCCTTCGGGTCAATGGCCGCGATGCTCAGGCAGTGCAACGGCGCGCGCGTGACCGTGGAGTCCACAGTCAAACAGGAACGCAAAGGGTCTTACCGCGTGCCGGCTCACGTCACTGCCCTACTGGCCAGCACACCCGACCAGTGGGCGGACTACATCGCCGCAGCTGCTCAGACAAACGGCGAGGCGCGCAGAATGATTGAATTCTGGCAGGATGTGGAAGACCGGGATATGTTCTCCGCTGCATGTGACAGGCACGACAGCGAGACGGCCGGGGAAATCCTGCACACACTGCGGGAGATGGCCGACTTGTGGCGGGATAAAGGCGCCGTATTCACGCCTGACGTCGACGCCAGGACGGCCTTCCGCACGGCCCGCGCACAGCTCATCCAGGCCGGTGCGGATGCGCCGACGGCGGACAGCCTGATAATGGTTTACTCGACCTTGTGCGCGGCACTCCGCGCATCCATTGACGGGAAAGCAGGCCGCATCACGTGCGGCGACCTTGCGGCATGCATGTGCATCCTGCGCCGGGTCTTCGAGTCCCGGGAACGTATCCGCACCATTTGTGAGGCCCGCGAGACAGGCCGTTACAAGCCCGAAGCAGTCATCTGGCAGGAGATTGTCCGCTGGATTGAGCAGTGCCCGCGTCGTGATAAGATCGTCGAGCGCCTCGCCCGCAAGCCTCCGGCATACCGCCGCGTGTATGACGAGATGATTCAGCAACGGGCTGTTACCGTCGTCAAAGACGATAAATCCAGCCGGTATCTGCTGCAGCTGGCGTCCGCATCCGACCTCGAGCAGGCCGAAGAGGCACGTGCAGCGGTAAAGACCGAAGCGAAAGCCGCTGGCCAAAAGACAGTCGGATATGCAGAAGCCAGTGAGGACGACAAAGAGACCCGTGTTCTGGCATACATCCAGAAATGGCGAGCGAATAACGACTTAGCCGAAGGTAACCGGAACATCGCTTTAAATCGCCTCGCTTTCATGCTACAGAAGGCCGGAATGTGGGATGCGACCGCGCAAACAGTATTCCAGATCGTATCCAGAAACACCGGACTTCCTGACGATGAAATCCGGCTGCTCATGCGGGAGCGGAAGAAATGATCAAGCTAAAGCTCATATCTTTGCCGGTAAAACCCCGGTATTATGGCGGAAAATTCAAAGCCGCTCCGAAATGGATTGTCGTGCACTACACCGGGACGCCTGGGTCTTCCGCACTGAGTGAGGCCGGATACCTGACGAAGACCCTCACGAAAAAAAGTACGCATTTCATCGTGGACGACGCGACGATCTACCGCAGCACGCCGGAAGGCCGTATCGCCTGGCACTGCGGGAGCGGCCAGTGTGCAAACCCGGAGCAGAAAATGCTTGAAGAGCTGAGTGAAATGCACGCATCCGACTGGCGGTATGACCTCGCCGCAAAAAATCATCTGCGATGGCTGTCAGAGGGTGATGATTTCACTGGAAACGCTGTATCCATCGGCGTAGACCTCTGTTGTCAGAAAACATCCGTACGTACAAAGTCGGCCAAAGATACAGACTGGTCAGTCACTAATGCGACGATGCAGAATTCCGCAAACCTGGTCGCATGGCTCATGCAGAAATACGGTATCCCCGCGTGGCGCGTCATCCGGCACGCCGACTGCACCGGCAAACCGTGCCCGCGCCCGCTCGTGTCGCTTCCGGGGGATAAAAACAGTAAAAATGACTTTCTGTGGAGCCGTTTCGTCTGGACGGTTGACAAGCTCAGCAGAACCGAGACTTTCGACATCTGGGAGGTCATCCATGCAGACGCCTGAGCACAGTGTTGCGCAGGCCCTCATCCGCGCGGCAGCCAATGCTGGCTTACTGATCAGAAAGCTGCGTTGGGAAGGCCGTGTCGGTGCACCGGATTATGTCATCCTGGCATCCGGCAGGGCTTTCTTTGTAGAGACGAAAGCCGCTGGCCAAAAGCCGCGACCGTCTCAGGTGGCGGAGTTCGCCAGGCTGGAAAAATGCGGTTTCCCCGTCGCCGTTGTGGATACCGAAGACGCGGCAAAGCTAGAAATTACGCGGATTTGCGCGATATTAAAAAAATGTGAATTTTTTTGAAAAATTATTTGACATACGTTTTTAAATGCGTGTATATAAGACCACCCGCGGGTGATAAAGCCCGCATCACCTAGGAGAAAGCGCCATGATCGCCATCGAGTTTAAAAATCTTCACACCGGAAAAGCCAGTTACACACCCGCTCGCAGTTATGCTGACGCCTACAGCAAAAAGCGCTTTGAAGACGCGGACCTCGAAGCAAACGACTGGCACTACGGTGAGGATTTTATCAGTGAAGTCGTCGAAATCGACGACAACTTTGACTTTGACAATCAGCCGGACTGGAACTGATATAAACCGCCGCCGACAGGCGGCCGCCATTTATGGAGAACGGACATGACAAAGATTACACGAAAAGAAGCCCAGAAAGCATACGACGAAGGCAACCCCATTATGACAGATGCGGAATTCGATGCCACATTTGCCGAGAATTCAGGTGCACTGGGGACGGCCGGAAAAGTCGCACACGTGCAGCCTATGCTGAGCCAGAAAAAATGCCACAGCGCCGGCGATGTCGAGGCGTTTCTGCTCAAGCTCATACGCGTACATGATGAGAAGGTGGTATTTGCCAGCCTCAAGCTGGACGGCTTCGCTTGCGCATTACGGTATAGAAATGGCGAGCTCGTGCAGGCTCTCACACGCGGCGACGGCCATTTCGGCGAGGATATCACCGACGCGATCCGTGCATATGTTGCCCCGGAGTACTTGCCGGTGCACATCAATAGCCGGGAAGACATCGAAATCCGTGGCGAGGTCATTCTCCCGCCGTCTCAAATGCAGCCGCAGGACGCCGGGAAGAACCCCCGAAACATCGCGACCGGCATGGGGATGCGCAAAACGATCACGCCAGACCCGCGAAAACTGGCGTTCTATGCGTACGACGCCGTTTCATCCGAGGCGTTTCTTACCCGCAGGAGCCGCGTCATGAACCTCGGCTTTGCGTGGGTGCCCGGCGTGACAATGGACTGCATGGATGCTCCACGAGAGACGATCGACGTTCTGGCCGAAATCCTCAGCAAGACCGATGCATGTGCGGACGGTATCGTATTTCGTGCGACCAGTTTCAATGCAGAGCTGCTGTCGAAATCCACTGCGCATCATCCAGGATATTCTATCGCGCTGAAATTCACGACCAAAACGGCGGAATCTGAGGTCGTGAGTATTGAGACAACGACCGGCAGAACTGGCCGACTGACACCGGTCGCGACGATCAAGCCTGTGCGTCTGGACGGCGCGACGATTACATCCGTTTCGCTTGGCAGCGTGCAGTGTATGATCGAGAGCGGCATCCACACAGGCAGCCGGGTTATCGTCACGCGCCAGGGCGGTGTAATACCCAAAATTGTTAAAGTCATGAACGAAAATAATTGACAAATCTTTAGAAAGGTGGTATTTGTGCCGCTTAGGAACGGAGGTGCTTATGCGATGCGAAATTTGCGGCGATGATGCCGCGTATCTGGTAAACGGTGTCCTCGGCTTTTGCGAGGACTGCTTTGCGACCATCGACGATGAATTGCTGGACGCCATCGTCGTCGAAGAGCTGGAGGACTGCGAAGATGATGAAGATTAAGAAAAAAGAGGGGAGGCCCCTGACCATACACCCCGGAGACCGGTTCGGCATGCTGACGGTACTGTCCCGCGAGGAAGACGGGCCTCGCCGTCAGGTGCGCTGGCTGTGCCGGTGTGACTGCGGAAATCTGCATATCGTGCGTGGCGAAATGCTTCGACGTGGCTCCACAAAGTCTTGCGGATGCCTGCGGAAAGCTGTGATGCGGGAAGCCTCACGTGCGGCTGCTGAGATCCGAAAAGCGATGATACAGGAGGGCCGCGATGAAACTGAAAATTGATGCAAAGGCCCTCCGCGAGATGCTGTCGCGGGTAAAAGGCGACGGCCAGGCCGATGTATTCACATGGGCTCTGCTCAGGGCATACGACAGAACGCTGTCCGCGTACGCCGTGCGTGGTAAGACACTCACCGGCGCGTATCTTATCTGGTCATCCGTCGAGGCGTATGAAGTTATCGAAGAGGGTGTTTACGCCGTTTATCGCGATAAAATCTGCGATGTACTTAAAAAGCTACGCGGCGAAATATACATAGAAGCGTACGGGCAGGGGCTTTGCGTATTACAGGACAGCGTAAAATTTCAGCTCAAAACGCTTGACGTGACGGATTTTCCGGACATACCGAAGGATTTTGATGCCGACGCTGAATACTACATCGACGGCGAGGCCATGCAGGAAGTCTGCGAAGGCGCGAAAACCAGCGAGCATGAATGCTCAAGGTTTGTGTTTGCCTGCACGGATAGGCTCATGCACATCGACGGCACATCATGCAGATTTGCGTCGGATGCCGTTTCTATCCGTGGCAAAAAGGATGGATATGCTGCAATTCCGTTGGATGCTGCAAAGCACTTTTCGTCTGACGTCGTAGTCAAGACGACCGTCGGCGGTAAGTGCCAGGCTTCGGACGGGGGGATCACAGTGAGCTATACCATGGGCGATACATACGAAGTACTATCGAGGCTCGACGTGCTAATGAGCCTCGTCATGGACACCATCGTCAGTATTCCCGCCGAGAGTCTGGCCGACCTTATCAAATGCACGAAGGCTTTCCGGAAATCCGGCGATGCGTTTAAACTGCGCTTTTTTTCAGGTATGTGCACTGCGGTGCGGTATGACGTGCCGAGAAAGAGCACAGCCAACGCATCGCCATCTTGCGAGCTGGACTTCCCGTGCGAATGCCGCGGCGACGAACCTGAAATTTTCATCAATTTGAACGACTTTAAACCTTACGCTGAGACTGGATGTACCCTGGCTTTCTCACGGAAAGAAGCCGAAGAGGCTGAAGGGTATCCACTGATAGCCGTCCGGGCCAGCGGAAAACGCGTAAGCCTTATCACGTGCCCGCCTAAAGTCGAAGCGTGGCACAAAGAGATCTCTTATATTCCGATGGCATCCTAGCCATCTTTTAACCGCCGGTACAGTACCGGCACAAGCTGCCAATGCGGCAAGGAGACGAAAAAATGAGTACTACGGTAAAACTGAGAAACGTTCGCATGATTTACCCCCATCTGGGCGTCCCGGACAAATACGGAAAATACTCCGTCGGCGTCATGGTGAAAAAAGGTTCGCAGGCTCACCAGCAGCTCATGCAGGGCTTGCGTGAAGAGTGGGCCCAAGGTGCGGATAAATGCGGCAGGAGTGTCTTTGAATCCAATCCGACCGACGCCCGCATCATCCGTGCGTCGTACTTAAAAGTCGGCGGCGAGGTCGACGCTAAAGGCAAGCCGTTGCCTGCATGGATGGACGATTATGTCACGTTTGGCTGCCAGAACGCAAACCCGCCATGCGTTGTGGATGGCAATCTTGAGCCGATAAATGCCTGCGACGCAGAGCGCATTTATAGCGGTGCGGATTGTCATGTATCCCTTGACCTGAGTGCATTTTTTAACGCGGAAAGCCGGAACAGCGGCATCAGTCGGTATCTGCGGAGCGTCGTCGTTCTGGGCGGCGGCGAAAAGATCATCACGCAGCCGGGCGGCTTTACCGACGCCGTCGAAGAGTGGTCGTAAGGAGGTGCGGACATGGAATTCAAGCTCACTATAGACTTTTCCGACCGCGCCGTTCAGGCCCTTGCCGCCATCGCGGAAGCCCTCAAGCTTTCCTGTGTCAAATCGGCACAGCCAGAAATCGCACAGAATGCCCCGGAAACGCGTTTAGACGTCCAACCTGCACCAGCACAGGCCGATACTGAAAATGTGCAGCCAGTGGCCACGCAGCCGCAGGACAAGGCCGTTTCACCTGAACCGGCTGAACTGAAGGAAACCACAGAAACCGTCCAGGAAACCCTGAAGACTGAGCCGGTGAAAAAGCCAAAAAAGAAGGCCGTCAAAAAAGCCCCAGAAAGCCCCCAGAACGAACCTGAAACCGAGCCTGCACCAGTACAGGCCGAGACTGAAAATGTGCAGCCAGTGGCCACACAGCCGCAGGACGAGGCTATTTCGCCCGAGCCAGCTGAAGCCCAGGCGGCCGCGAAGACCGAAAAGGCTGAAGACGATCCCATGCAGGGGATGTCGGTCATGCGGGCAATGCAGGTGCTTCTGGATGAAATCGACGAGAAAGGCATAGACATGGCCGATGTGAATGCCCGTATTCGTGCAAAAGCACAAGAGCTCAATCTGTCGTATCCGTCCGGGACGATACTCATGAAAGCCATCGGATACGTTGAAACTCGTAAAATCGCCCTCGGGCTGTGATTTCGGCGCGCGCAAAGCGCGCCTTATGGAGAACGGACATGCAAACAGAAAGAAAACCATTATCGCCCAGCACTGCGGCCAGGTGGCTGCACTGCCCCGGGTCTGAATATATTATCCGCCAGCTCCCGCCACTGCCATCCACGCCGGCAGCGGAAGAGGGAACTCTGGCGCACGCATTTGCCGCTCGTGCAGTCTGGCAGGCCCTGCGGGATGTGTGCGACGCTGAATGCATCAACGACGGCGAACCGGAAGAACCGGAGGCTGCGCTGGCAACGGAGGACATGCTAAACTGCGCGCAGATATACGCAGACACTATTGTCGCTAAACTTGCACAGTGGGACGGCGTGCTTTCGTACAGTGTCGAACACCCGGTATCATACCTCGACACCGCCAGATACCCGCTCATGCGGGGCAGGCTGGACTTTGCCGCGCTGAGTAAAGACAAGAAGAACATTTTGGTCGCCGATTATAAATTCGGCGGCGTACACGTGCCTGTAAAAGACAACCCGCAGCTCCTGGCATATGCGGCATGCATCATCCAGCCTGCAGACCGTCACGGTGTACACCCGGACGTGACCATCGGCATCGTGCAGCCACGCACAGAAGCGGCAGACTTTGCAGAATACGCGGCGTTCTGGCACACGTACACATACGACGAGTTTACCGAGGCCGCGCGAAAAGTTGTCGAAGGCGCAATGACGGCCATCGAAGCCGACGAAAAGACGCCAAGAGCGACCGGAGAACACTGCAAATACTGCCCCGCGCGGTCGGTATGCCGCGCCCGCATAGGCGAGCGCCTCCTGCTGGCCGCCATCGCTGCAGGTGAAGCCCAGATGCAGACAGACGCCACGAATGAGCAGATCGGCCTGTGGCTCGATGCCCTCAAAGAAGTTGAAGCAGCCCGCGAGGATTTATCCCGCATAGCGAAGGCCAGGATTACTGAAGGCGGGACGATCCCCGGCTGGCGCATCCAGATGCGGAAGGGGAAAGCATGGAAACCTTCCCTCCTCGACGGCCTCAGTACACCGGAAGAGCAGGCCCAAGCCCTCGGGAAGACGCTCGGTGTGGACGGCGTGGAACTTCTAAATGTGTCCCTTAAATCCCCGGCACAGGCTGCGAAAGCTCTTCCGAAGGCGTCGTTAGTGGATGCCATCGACGAAGTGCCCGCCCCGGTCCTTGTAAAAGCGTGAGGTGTAAGATGGCCGATCTGTTAGTGGTGGACATCGAAACGACGTCAGCATGTGACATCGCTGCATGCGGCGCAGAGAAGTACGCGAAAGATCCGACGACTAAAATCCTCTGCATCGCCTACGGAACGCTGTACGACGACCCGAAGCTGGCCAGATGCGACAGCCCCGAAAGTATGGAGACGTGCTTTTCCACGCTAATCGATACCTGCCGAAGCGGCGGCAGGCTAATCGCACACAATGCGGCATTCGAGCGGGCATGCCTGAGCTGCTATCATCCCGTCCTGTCAAACCCGGCATGGTGGATAGACAGTGCGATGCTGTGCGGCGCGTGTGGGAGGCCGCATGCACTGCGCGAGGCATGCTATTCCCTTGGACTTCCGCCTGAGCTCGAAAAAGACGCGCGCGGAAAGAGGCTCTTAAACATGTTTTCCATTCAGAGCTCAAAGCTGTACATCGGCGGCCCGAAGGCGAACCCTGCCGCTTTTGACGAGCTGTGCGAGTATTGCCGACAGGATGTTCGTGCGGAGGCCGCCGTTTACCGTACATTGATGCAGTATCACGACGACCTTCTGGACAGACAGTGGCGGATGGACTGCGCAATCTCAGACGCCGGCATCCCCATCGACGTCGATGAGATCGAAGGAGCGAAAGCGCTGTATGAGTATCTGCAGGCCGACGCGGAATGCGCCGCAAGTGAGCTCACCGGCGGAGTCCCGATGCGTTCGACGGTGGGCTTGCGCAAATGGACGGCGGACCAGGGATGGCCCCTACAGTCTTTCGCGCGTGCCGCTGTGGATGAAGCTCTCGAAAATACCCAGATGTGCGATGCGCATCCGAAAGTCGCGGAGCTGCTCCGCCTTCGGAAGACCGTCGCCGGAACGGCTGGAAAGAAGTTCAACGCGTTCCTGCAGCGGTGCATGTCAGACGGACGTATCCGCGGGTCTTTTATGGCCAGAGTCGCACATACCGGCCGGTATGCCGGCAGGGGCATCCAGCCGCAGAACCTCCCCCGGGGTTTTGTCGATGGGTCGCTCGTGGATTTTACTCGACGTGCTGCATACCGTGGGAAAGCTGATCTAAAGAGCGCCCTGGAGTTTCTTCGCCTTATCGCTGGTGGGCAGGAATGCGACGCACTGGCCAGCTTGTGCCGCGACGCCATCTGCGCCTCGCCCGGGAAGACCTTTGTCGTAGCCGACTACTCAGCCGTGGAAGCCCGAGTACTTGCCTGGCTTGCCCGGGAGAGATGGGTCGAGGACATCTTTGCCGGCGACGGGAAGATTTATGAGCGTACGGCGGCCAGAATGTACAAAAAAGCCCCTGAAGACATCGACAAGCATGAGCGAATGGCAGGTAAGATCGCAACACTTGCCCTCGGCTATGGCGGCGGGCGTATGGCTCTGCAGCGTTTTGCTGAAGCGTACGGCGTCCGATGGACCGATGACGAGGCGCAGGCCATTGTCGATACGTGGCGCGGAAGCAGACCGGCAACTAAGCTGCTGTGGGATGTGCTGAACCGTGGTTTCATGAAAGCGGCGTGCGGTGTGAGCAACGGCGTTGCCGTCGGTGCCTGCGGGAAAGTGATATTCCGGCCTGACACGGTAAACGCTCGTAAAGTCCTGCGGGTCGAGCTGCCATCCGGAAGGGACATCTTTTACTGGAATCCCGTCGTCGATACAAACGGCGAGGTCGCCGTCGAAACGTATGGATCTGCAAATTCGTCGATAGAGGCCGAGGCGAAAGGGGCGGGCACGACTCGTGTTTATGGTGGGCTGCTGACCGAAAACGTGACTCAGGCTGTCGCTTTTGACCTGCTGCTGAATTCCATGCTCACCCTGCACGAGAAGCACAGCGACAAGTGCCGCATCGTCATGCACATTCACGACGAGATCGTCGTTGAATGCTCTACGATGCTGGCACCGACCGTCGCCGGTATCATGAAGGGCGTTATGGAAACACCGCCAAAGTGGGCCGCCGGGTTAAAGCTGAGCGTCGAGCCCGAGATTATGATGAGATACAAGAAATGAGGCTTAAAGAAATGAGAACAAAGGAGGTAAAACAATGGATAAGAAACACGGGATTTACGAGATTTTCGCAGACCTTGATCCTACCCCTCGACAACAGCTGTTTGAGGCGGTAAGAGATAAGGCCGTAAAATGTACGGACAGAACTCATCTTTGCGCGGCTATTTACCCGTGGATTTTGCATTTAGTTCGCGAGTATGCGGACAAGCAAAATACCCGCCTTGCAGTAGACTCTTTTAGAATGGAGCTCTACGATTTTAATCGGGCAATGTCTGCATACCCATCCGCCATACCCTGCATTGTGTCTCCGGACAGTCATCCGTTAGACATCAAGCGCATACGAAGCGAGGCTTTAGAAGACGCCATTGAAATGGCTGTAAGTATCGCAAATCTTGAAGCATGCCAAATAGGCATCAACTTGTCGGCCATCATGGCTCGCTTTGTGGAGGATTTATGAGATGGAAAGATTTTAGAGCATGGATGAACGAATACTTCGATGATGAGGACGATATCCGCATTACTGTTGCAAACGAGTATTCAGAGCTTAATGGTGATATTAAAGACATTTATCCAGTTATCACTACTATCACACATGAAGAATCAGAGGACGATGGAGGTTATATTATTTTTGTAGCATCCGATTTAGAAGAAAGAGAAGAAGGTTACTATGCATGGTCACATGAGGACATAGCAAATTTTGCTAAAAAATAAACTATCGGTCATTATGGTTCGTTTTGTGGAGCGATATTTGACATGGCTAAAAAATTCAGCGTTGAAAAAGATAAGCGGATCATTCTGCAAAAGTACACGTATATTTGGGAAGTACGCGAAGTCATTTTCTTTATACCGGCATGCGAATGGCGTATGCACGGCAGGATAATGGTTGCTCGTCGCTGGCTCCGATAAAAACAGGATAAGAGTATGACAGCAAAATTTTTCATCATAACCGCCGCCGTTATGGCTTGCGTGACCATCATCAGCGCGGGACTCGCCATAAGCGGCTTCAAGAAGGCCGGAGCGACACAGGAACGACTTGACGAGGCCATTCGGACGGCTGCCGAAGCGAAAGACCTGCTCGTTGCATGCGAAAAGCGCATCCGGGATACCGAGGCGCGGTGTGCAAAAGCCAGGGAAATCGAAGCGCAGACTGTACGGGATATGGAGGAAAAGCGAGATGCATTTAATCAAAATTTTGACGTCATCCGGACCGAGGCGGGCAGTATTGACAGCGGTCTTCTTGACGACGGCGTGCGCCAGTGCGCCCTCGACGCCTATCGCGCCGCCGTGTGCGCAGACACCAACGCCGATCGTTCACCGATGCCAGGCACCAGCGGCACCGGCACGCCTTGACACTCAGACCGATCTTTTGATTGCGTACATGGACGCTTTGAGCGCGTGGAAAATGTGCGCCATTGAAATCGACAGACTGATAAAATTTTACGAGGAGCTGGAAAAATGACCGACGACGCAATTCAATCCGCTTTCTTTAGCCTTCTGCCGTACTATTGGTGGAATACAGCCGATTTACCGGCCAGAGCTAAGCTGATTCTTCTGATAAATAGGTGGCCGTCCGTCGCAGTCGCCTGCCTTAACCTGACAGGAATGCTGATAAATGTACGCATACGGCGGAAGCTGTCTAAATGTCTTGTACACACGCAAACCTTCGGGAGACCTGATATTACGGCATACGATATGCGCATTTTGGGGTATGAGAAATGATCCGGAGCAATCTTACAGCTACACAGCGGGAACGCCACAAAACCGCCCTGTATGCGGTCTGGGCAGACATGCTAAAACGCGCCCGTAAAGAGTACAACGCGTTTCAGAAATACAAAATTCAGCGAGACTTCCCAGTCGATCCGTCTTTCCGGGAATTTGCCGGGTTCATGCTTTGGGCGCGGTTGGAGCAGGGCTATGTAACCGGCCGAGACGACGCAAAACAGATCTGTCGGGTCGATCTATCCCGCGATTGGTCCCCGGAGAATTGCTTTTTCTCAGACAAGCCAGAGCTCGAAAGTGACGTCGAATTTATAACGGCAGGAGCGTCAAAAGTTACGTACAAAGAGCTGGTTAAAGGCAACTGGCAAGGAATGAGCGACACGCGGCTTTA
>Ga0310697_10004166_pt1 | contig 14347 bp, 12 predicted proteins | sample 172DNAGHGlowgp2_FD_203883 | JGI IMG/M metagenome (GOLD analysis project Ga0310697, IMG submission 203883) | Sheep rumen microbial communities from Palmerston North, Manawatu-Wanganui, New Zealand - 1728 DNA GHGlow gp2 (v2) (version 2) | ecosystem: Host-associated > Mammals > Digestive system >...
TAGAGAGGGGGTAGAGAGGGGGTAGAGAGGGTGTGGGGTTGGTTATGTTAAATTAACTAATTGGGGTAGGGGTGGAGTTGGTGGTGCGGGGAGGGGGCGCGGGGGTGCCCTTGCGATGTGGTTTTGGGTGGCCTTTGGGCCGGGAGGGGGAAGTTTTTTCCGCCGTTTGACAAAAATAACGTATCTTTGCAGCGCTTTAACTATGGCTTATGAGTAAGATTTTGACAGGGATGGTGAAGCGGTTGTCGCTGATATACAGGGTGTTGGCGTTGCTGGTTACGGCGGCGCTGATAGTGGCCATTTTCCCGCACCGCCAGCATGGCGCGCACTTCGACTACAAGGTCGGCGCCGTGTGGCGCGGGTCCGACTTGGTGGCGCCCTACGACTTCGCGGTCCTCAAGACAGCCGACGAGATGCGCGGCGAGGAGGAGGCTGAGCGTCAGCGAGCTATCCTCTACTACCGTGTCGACTCGACGGCGCGGCGTACCACGCTGGAGCGGATAGCTTCCGTCACGGGCCTCACGGCCCACGAGCGGACGGTGCTGCGCCGGCGCGTGGATAGCATCTACCGCATTGGTTACATGGCTCTTCCGTCCGATGTGGGAGACCCGGCGTCGCGTACCATCGTGGTGCTGGAGGGCAATGTGGGCAGCATGCACCGAATGGGCGACTACATCACGAGTGCCGACCTCGATGCGGGTCTGCTGCGCGACAGTGTGCTGGTTCCCAACCTAGTGCCTGACGAGGCGCGTACCGCCCTCGAGCTGGACAGCCGCTTGTCGCAGATAGGCTACAACAGCCGTATGGTGATGGAGGGCGAGCATATTGTGAGCCGCGGCGAAGAGGTGAGCGAGGAGACGGCCCAGGTGCTGCGCAGCCTCGAGGCCGAGAGCGACCGCCGCTTTTCGGACCGCTACAACGTGTGGGGCGAGATGTGCGGCCAGTTTCTGCTGGCGGTGATAGCCCTGCTGGCACTGTATATCTTCCTGAAAAACACACGCCACGCCATTCTCGACGACGACCGCCGTGTGACGATGGTGCTCTCCACAATACTGCTGATGTCGGCCATCGTGGCACTGGTGGTGAGGGTGAATTCGGACTGGGTGCTGCTGGTGCCGCTGTGCATTGTGCCCATCCTGATGCGTGTCTTTTTCGACATGAGGGTGGCCCTGTATGTCCACCTTGCCACGGTGATTGTCCTGTCGAGCCTTGTGCCCAACTCCTACGAGTTCATATTTTACCAGGTGGTGACGGGTATGCTGAGTATAGTGGCTGTGCGCGGGCTGGAACGCCGGAGCGGATTCTTCCTCCTCTCGCTGATTATCTTTGCGAGCTATTCGTCGATTTACACCGCCGGTGTGCTCAGTCAGGACACCAACCTGCTGTCCATCAATCCCGAGCGCTACCTCATCTTCTTCCTTAACGCGTTGCTGACTCTGCTGGCGTACCCGCTGATTTACCTCTTTGAGCGCATCTTCGGCATGACGACGAGCCTCACGCTCCTCGAGCTCTCGTCGACCAACCGGCCGGCCCTGAGAGAGCTCTCGAACCGTGCGCCGGGCACCTTCCAGCATTCGATGCAGGTGGCCAACATTGCCGAGGATGTGGTGAGCGAGATTGGCGGCGACGCCCTGCTGGCACGCGTGGGTGCCCTCTATCACGACATAGGGAAGATGAGCAATCCGCTCTATTTCACAGAGAACCAGGTGTCGGGCTTCAATCCCCACGGGGAGCTGGAGTATGCCGAGAGCGCTGAGATTATCACCTCGCACGTCACTGAAGGCCTGAAGCTGGCGCGTAAGTACCACCTGCCGGCCGAGGTGCAGGACTTCATACGCACCCACCATGGGACGACCTATACGGGCTACTTCTATGCCAAGGAGTTGGAACTGAAAGGCGAGGGCAATTTCGACGCCAGCCTCTTCCGCTATCCCGGTCCGCGGCCCTACAGCCGAGAGACGGCCATAGTGATGATTGTGGACTCGGTCGAGGCCGCCTGCCGCAGCCTCAAGCAGCACACCAAGGAGGCGTTGGACAAGATGATAGACAGCTTGATAGACGGCAAAATCAAGGCCGGCCAGCTTGACAACTGCGACCTTACCTATGGCGATGTGAGCCAGATAAGGAAGATGCTGAAAGAACGCATGATCAGCATCTACCACGTCAGGGTGGAATATCCCACGACCAAGCCTGGGAGCACGCCGGCTCAGGCGTCGCCTGCACAGGGCTCCGCCTCAGGGCAGGGAAGCCGGAACCAATGAGACAGAACAGTAAACGGTAAACAACAGACATCACATACAATGAAGAAACAGATTTGGATACATGTAGCCATCGTGGCAGCCCTGTTTGCGGTGGCTTGCATCTATATGTCGCCGGCGCTGAGTGGCAAGACCATCGTGCAGGGCGACATCCAGAAGTACGAGTCGATGGCCCACATGCAGAAGCAGGTGCGCGAGCAGACGGGCCACACGCCCAACTGGGCACCGGGCATGTTCGGCGGTATGCCGGGCTACCAAATCACCTCGGACCCGCAGCATTCAGTCTTCGAGCCGGTGAAGAATACCTTGGACCTCAAGTGGCTCGGCCTCTCTAATAATGTGGGCATCGTCTTCCTATACTTGCTGGGCTTCTATGTGGCCCTGCTGGCCTTCGGGGTTTCTCCATGGCTGGCGGTGGTGGGCGCCTTGGCATTCGGACTGGGCAGTTATAACATCATCATCATCGAGGCTGGTCATGTCACCAAGGCCTATGCCATGAGTATGATGGCCCCTATAATGGCCGGCATGGTGCTGGCGCTACGCTCGGCTGTCGACGCCACGCTTGAGAAGCGGACCCGCAACCGCCGTGTGCTGTGGGGCACGCTGCTCTTCACTGTAGCCCTGACGCTGCAGATAGCATTCAATCACATACAGATTACCTTCTACACTGCCATAGGCTGTGTGGCCATAGGAATAGCATACCTGGTTGTGGCCATAGCGAAGAAGCGCGTGCCGCAGCTGGTCCTCAAGTTGGGCTTTCTTGTAGTGGGAGCGGCGCTGGCTTTCGGTAGCAATACACGTCTGCTACTGGTTAGCGAGGAGTATGCCCGCTACACTATGCGCGGTGGCAACGAGCTGAGTGTCACCCCGGCCGACCTCTATGGGGAGAACGAGCGGGCTGACTCGCAGAATACCGCTACAGGCCTTGATATCGGATATGCATTCAGCTGGAGCTACGGACGCGGCGAGACCTATACGCTGCTGGTGCCGGGTGCCTTCGGAGGTGGCAGCGGCGAGAAGGTCGGCGAGGAGAGTGCCTTCTACAAGACTTTCCGTCAGAAGCGGGCTCCGCTTTATTGGGGCGACCAGCCATTTACATCGGGTCCCGTATACTTCGGTGCCGTGGTGCTGTTGCTATTCCTCGTGGGCATGTTGGTTACCCGCGGTGCTGAGCGCTGGTGGGTGCTCGGGGCCAGTGTGTTGGCCGTGATGCTGTCGTGGGGCGGCAACCTCATGGGCTTCAACGAATGGGTTTTCAACCACGTGCCGTTCTATAATAAGTTCCGTACCCCGAGTATGGCGCTGGTGCTGGCCAATGTGTGTGTGGCTGTCATGGCCGTGCTGGCACTGAAAGCCGTGCTGGATCCGCAGCGCGACCGCAAGCGGGTGAACCGCGGCCTGTATATCGCCACCGGTTCGCTTGCCGCGCTGATACTCGGTGTGCTGGTTGCCAGTGGCTCGTTCGAATACAGCGGACTTTCGGATCGCCAGATGGCTGCGCAGTATGGAAGCCAGTGGGATATGATCAAGTCTGTCCTCGCGAGCGACCGCGCCTCGCTGCTGCGCTCCGACTCGTGGCGCTCGCTGGCGTTCATAGCCATAGCAGCTATAATTCTCTGGCTCTATAACAATGACAAAGTCAAGAAGTCGGCTATCGTGGTGGCCGCCATCGGCGTGCTCGTGGTTGTCGACCTTTGGGGTGTGGACCGCCGTTATCTGGACAGTGATAGCTTCGTCGACAAGGGCAATGTAGAGCTGCGTCGCCACCAGTGGGACTACGACATCGACCAGCAGGCTGCCGCCTATGGCGACCACGACTACCGCGTGCTCAATCTTGCGGTGAATACCTTCAACGACTCCGACCCGTCGGCTTTCCACAAGCAGATAGGCGGTTACAGTGCAGCCAAGCTGAGTCGCTACCAGAACATTATCGACTTCTACCTCTCGCGCCACATAAGGTCCGAGGTGTTGGCTATGCTCAACACGCGCTATGTGGTGATGCAGGATGGACTGGTGCGCCGGCTGCCCGAGGCGCTGGGCAACGCATGGTTTGTGACTGCGGTCAAGGAGGTTGACAACGCCAATGACGAGATATTGGCCCTGAATGACATTAACCCAGCAACCACTGCGGTAGTCAACCGGAGCGAGTATCCCATGGAGCGTACCGCTTTTGCGGCCGACAGCACGGCTATCATAGTCCTTGAGCCGCAACGGCCTTACAACCCCGACTACCTGAAATATCGCAGTCACAGCTCGAGCGAACAGTTGGCCGTGTTCAGCGAGATTCACTATGCGCCCGACTGGCGTGCCTATATCGATGGACAGCCGGCAGAATACATACGTGCCAACTATGTGCTGCGAGCCATGGTGGTGCCGGCCGGGGACCACGTCATAGAGTTCCGCAACGAGGCTCCGCGCCTGCACCGTCTCGACAACGTGACCCTTGTCGTATCGCTGCTGTCGCTGTTGGCCATGGCGGGAGCCATAGTGTTCGTGTACCGCAAGAAGAAAGGCTCCGAGGCATGCTGAGTGTCATAATATGTACATACAACCGCGACAGGTACCTGTATAACTTGCTGACGAGCATCTGCGACGGCACGCTCGCGCCCAGTGAATACGAGATAGTACTCGTGGACAACAACAGCACCGACCGAACCGGGGAGGAATGTCGCCGCTTTGCCGCCGACCACCCTCAGGTGGTGCTACGCTACTGTACTGAGGGACAGCAGGGACTCTCGCATGCCCGCAACCGCGGCATCATGGAGTCGAAGGGCGACATACTGGTATATGTCGACGACGACGCGCTGGTGAACCCCGATTACCTCAAGACCTATGCCGACTTCTTCGACCGCCATGCCGACGCCGTGGCTGCCGGCGGTCCAATAGTGCCGCGGTACGACGGGTGCGAAGAGCCGGAGTGGATGAGCCACTACACACGCCAGCTCGTCACAGGAAGGCTGCATCTCGGCGACCGCGAGCGCGAATTTCCGCGTGGAGCGTTCCCGGGCGGCGGCAACGCAGCCTACCGCAAGTCGGTGTTCGACGCTGTGGGCCTGTTCAACCCCGAGCTGGGACGCAAGGGCAACAGCCTGGTAGGAGCCGAGGAGAAGGACCTCTTCGACAAGATGACGACGCGCGGGATGCGCTTCTACTACCTGCCTACGGCAATCCTCTACCACCTCATACCGCCGCACAAGCTAACGCAGGACTACTTCAATCGGCTGACATACGGCATCGGCATCAGCGAACGCTATCGCACACGGAGCATCGGGACCGGGAAATACCTGAACCGGATAGTAAAGGAGGGCGTGAAATGGGCTGCCACGCTGGTGCTCTGGACAGGCTTCGCGCTGCGTGGCCAGACGGCCAAGGGCAATAAACTGGTGACGTTCCGCCGCAATGTGACCAGAGGTCTTATGGGACTGAACCCGAAAGAAAACCGATGATATGACTATACGACGTATCTTATTCCGATCCATCGTGCGCCTGATGGAAAGATTCATACTGGTGCAGAAGCCGACTTCAAAGACTATGGAGAATCTGTCTCTCGGGAGGTTGCCTGATGGTAACCGTCATACCGACATCATCACCATAGCTTTCAACAACAGCCGTATCATACCTCTCCACACAAGGCTCCTGGCGGCCAACTTTGGAGGCGAGCACACACATATCGTGGCCGACAACTCGACCGACCCGATTGCCTCGCGCGAAATACGCGACTACTGCCGCCGCGAGGGCATAGCCTATGTCCGTCTGCCGAAAAACCGTCTTGGCAAGACTGCCGGGCCCAGCTACTCGCACGCTGCGGCGCTCAACTACTGCTACCGCAACATAGTATGCCATAGGCAGCCGTGCTACTTCGGCATCACGGACCACGACCTCTTCCTGTTGAAGCCTGTGCAGTTGGCGCCGATCCTTGACCGCCAGAATGTCTACGGTCCGCAGCGTCGCCGCGACGACTACTGGTACCTCTCGGGCATCATGTCGTTCTTCAAATTTGCCTACACCTGCGGGCGCAAGGTGGACTTCATGCCTGTCACCTACAACGGCACATACCTCGATTCCGGCGGGGGAAACTGGAAAGGGCTTTACCGCGGACTCGACACCACGGGCATGGCCTTCTGTGCCGAGCGCATGGACCACATAGCCGAAGGTGACGACCGCCACCAGGACATGGTCGAGATATTCGACGAGCGGTGGCTGCACACCATCAACGGAAGTTACTGGAAAAAGGTGGCTATCGAGAAGGAGAATATCCTGGACCAGCTGATTGAGAAGTACACTGCCGAGCTGAACACCTAAAGTCGGTTCAGCTTGCCTTCGCGCACCCTGTCGACGAGCATCTGCCGGGAGTCGGCCGAGACGCTGTCGCCCCAAAACTTGGCTGTTATGCGGCGACGTTCGGCGGGGTCGAGGGTGTGGTCGCCGGTTTCGATGCAGCGATACAACTCGTCGAAGGTGTACACCCTGCGGCCGGCCACGTTTTCGTCGAAGGGGTAGTACAGGTCACGGTCGTTGAGGTAGGCTTCGTAGTCGTAGAGGTAGAGGATGACGTCCTTGTCCTCCATCAGCAGGTAGTCGTAGAGGATGGACGAATAGTCGGTAATAAGCACGTCGGTGTGCGGGAGCACGGGGTAGATGTCCATCGTGCCGTCAACCAGTACGATATTGGTCAGCTGAGCAAAGTCCTTGCGGTCAACAATGACGTTGGCGTGTGGTTTGAGCAGCATCAGGGCCTTCTTCTCGCGCAGCATGGCGTCGAGCCGCGGCAGGTCGAAGCTTTGGGTGAAGACGTTGCGCTGCGAGTCGCGCCAGGTGGGCATATAAATGTATACCTTCGTGTAGGTGCCGGATTCGATGTTGCGGAGCAGCTCTTTGGTCAGCTCCGACTCGTAGCGGGCAATAAAGGCTTGCCGTTCGCCGTCGCTGCAGGTCAGGATGCCGTTGCGCGGATAGCCAAGTTCGAGGCATCGCCCTTCGGGGATGCGGAATGCGCTGGCGAACATACGGGTCTGGAACGGGGTGGAGGAGAGGAGCCAGTCCGGCCTACGGAAAGACTCCGGGTGGAAGTAGACCTCGCGGAACTTGCGCTGCTGGTAGCGCTCGGCGAGTTTGCCGTGGTTGATGTTGAACTCCGTGCGCTTCAGTCCCACGCCGTGCCACAGGTTTACGGCCACGACGCCGCCGGAGAGGGCGAAGAGGATGTCAGAGGTGTAGGAGTTGAAGAACCAGTACTTCGAAGTCAAGGCGTGCCAAATTCCGCTGGGGCTGGCGATGAAATGAGCTTCGAGCCCCAGGCGCCGTACCTCGCGCACGGTCTTCATGCTTTTGCTCAGCCATACGGAGTGGATGTCGGGGCAATGCTCGGAGCAGTAAATGAAGAGGTACTTGGCATTGTCGTTGAAGGCGCCGCGAAAACTGCCGAAGGCCCACTTGCGGCGGCTTCGCGGGAAGAGAAACGACAGCGGGTAGACGAGATACAGGGCTGCGAAAAGCAGGGCTTTCATGCCGTCAAATCTTTTTTATCTTTACGTCGATTACCTCGCCGGTGAAATCGGAGAGGAGGGTCTGGAGAGACACCCGAGCCACCTCGTCGGCTTTGAGCAGAGTGTCGTCGGGCTCGACGCCGAAGTTCTTCACCCTCATGGGGGTCTTGGTGCGTTCGGGGTTTATGACGTTCACGCGGATGCCGTCGGGTTCCCACTCCTGAGCCACGGCCTGCATGAAGTTGACCACGGCGGCTTTGGTGGACGAGTAGATGCTGTAGAAAGCGCGTCCGCGGGTGTAGGAGCTGGATGTGTAGAGCAGCAGCTGGCCGGCCGTCGGTTTCAGGTAGGGGTAGGAGGCGAGGGCCACGTTGACCATGCCGTTGTAGTTGGTGCGGATTATGGTGTCTATAAGGCCGCGGTCCATGGTGGCGAGAGGCTCCTTGGCCAGGATGGCGGCGCTGTTGACCACGTAGTCTATATGGCCCGCCGAAGCGGCGGTGCTCTTCAGGGCCTCCTCGACGTGCGCCATCTCGGCGATGTCGGTGCCGGTGGTGCTGCGAGAGAAGGAGTAGACTTTAGCGCCGGCGGCTTCGGCTTGCAGCCTCAGCTCGTGGCCGATGCCCGAATTGCCGCCGAAGACCACCAGGACTTTGCCGCTTAGGGCGCTGAGGTTCTGGGTCTCGTGCAGCGTGGCGCTCCGCAGCTGGAAGAGTTTGTCCATCAGGAAGGTGTCTTCCTTGTAGGTGAGCTTGATGTTGGACTCGGCCCCGCGGACGACGGCGATGTTCACCTGTGGTATGTATTTGCGGACAATTCCGCAGTCGTCGGTACTTTCTATCTTGCCTTCGGCGAGAGCACGCCGATAGGCTTCGCGGATGACGGAAAGGCGGAAGGCCTGAGGGGTTTGGCCGCGCATGAGCAGACGCCGTTGCGGTATGTCGTCGATGCAGGAGCCAGCCTCGTCGACACGGATAATGGTGTCGGTGGCTGGGACGGCCACGTCGACGGCCTCGTTGCGGGAGAGGGCATCCACGACATCGTCGATAATCTGTTGGCTCACCAGGGGGCGCACCGCGTCGTGGAAGAGCAGGTTGACCTCGTCGGTTCCATCGTAGGCCTGAACGGCCGAGAGGGTGGACATATAGCGTTCGGCACCACCTTTGAGCAGTTTCTTCACCTTTCGCCAGTTGTTGCGGAGTATGATGCTCTCCATCTGGTCTATGCAGGCGGGGTTCATCACGATGGCAATCTCGTCGATGTGGCGGTTGCGGTCGAAAGCGTCGATGGTGTGTTCTATGACAGACTTGCCAGCTACTTTGTAGAACTGTTTGGGTGTGGCATAGCCCAAGCGGCTGCCCACACCTCCGGCAAGAATCACGGCTATGTTTTTCATGTGGAGAATGGGGAGAGAAGAGTTTTACGAAGACTATCGTTTGCCTTTGGCCATCAGTGCGGCGAAGAGGCCGCTCCAGATCAGTGCGGCGCCCAGCTGCATCTTCCAGTCGGTGCCAACCAGGACCGCCGGGGCTATGACGATGGCCTTGAGAATGTAGTAGACCACCTTGCCGGCAGCTATGGCGAGGAGAGAGGCCACCAGCACGCCAAGCTTCGTGTCGGCCACCTGGAACTCGCTGCTGGAGGCCAGAGTGCCGTCCGTGACTTTGGAGAAGTTGATGTTGAAGGAGCCGAGGAAGTGGAAAACGGTCACGACGGTCAGCAGTTCGGCCATCATGCAGAACATCTTGTCTGCGACGGGCATGCCCGTCATGATGCTGCTTGCCAGCGGCATGACGACAGCAAGAACGAGGGCGTTGCGCCAGTCGCGACCAATCAGCAGACCCGCCAGCAGGAGAGCCAGCATGGGGTTGAGCATGTAGAGCGGCAGAGCCAGCAGATGGGAAGCGGCGGGGATGAGGCAGGCCGCAGCCACGAGGATGGTGTCGATGGCGGCAAAGCGCACGAGGGATTGTGTTCTTGCTTGTATCATAATATTGTGTCTTTTTTCGTTGTAAAGCGCTGCAAAAGTACACTTTTTTTTCCATCCGCCAAAATAATTTGTATAAAGCCGCGTTTCTCAACAGAATAACATCAAGCTAACAGAGCAATGAGACACAGAATCCTTCTTCTCGCCGCGGCGATGCTGCTTACCGCCGTTGGCGCCACGGCACAGAACAAAATCGACAAGCAGGGCCGCCGCCAGGGGCACTGGATCCGCACGGACAAGGACGGTTCGAAGATTTACGAGGGCGACTTTGTGGATGGGCTGGAGACCGGCACGTTCACCTACTACTACGCCGACGGCACGGTGCGCATACGCAATACGTACAGCGAGCCCGGGCGTGTGTGCAGCCACGAGGCCTACGACGAGCACGGCCACCTGCTGGCCCGCGGCCGCTACAACCAGCGCAACCGCGACGGACGCTGGCTTTTCTATGCCGAGGACGGGCGCTTGGTCAAGGAGGCAGACTACAATATGGGCATCAAGGAGGGACGGCACGTGATCTACAACGCGCAGGGTGACACCGCCGAGGTGACCAACTGGCGCAACAACAAGCGCCACGGACGCTGGTGGAAACGTATCGGCACCAAGGGATACATCACCGGCAACTACGTGGACGGCGGCCTCGAAGGGCGCCTCGTGGAATACGACGACAACGGGCACATAGTGCGCGAGGGCAAGTATGCCGGCGGCCTGAAACACGGCGCCAACCGCTACTTCGAGAACGAGGTGCTCACCATTGACGAACGTTGGAGCCACGGTATGCTGCTCGACCGCCGCGTCCGGCTGCTTACCCCCGAAGAGGAGTATGTGTCGGTCCACGAGATGGCCTGTCTCGCGCCGCAGGGCAAGAACCGCGTGGTGGTGGTGCTCAAAGACGGCACCAAGAAGGTGGCCCGCGAGAGCGCCGACGATGTCTACGACCGTCTTGGCAACGAGTTCTTCGCCTATGCCAACCGCAAGAGCCGCATACTGGTGGCCACGTCGTGTGTGCAGGGAGTGTCGAAGGACGCCGAAGGCCGCGAGGTGCTGCTGCTGGAGCCCCAGCCCGATTTTGCAATATTTCCCGACGAGGACTGTCTCAAGATGGTCCGCAGCGTGCAGTATCAGGAGGACTCGCCGTTGGACAAGAGGTGAGGCTTCGGGACTTCGGGACATTGAGACAAATAAGCAAGAGGTTTTATTTTCTTTTGGTATGAAAGACTATGTGTGGGTCGGTGCAGACAGATGAAAAAAAAAGACGCGGGGCCAAGACTGGGCCCCGCATCTTCCATTAAACACTATTACAAAATCCAAAATTTAGAAGGTATTCTGGCAACCTTTTTCGTTAACGCTCAGTAGTTTATTCAGTCTCTCTGTCCTTGTCTCACGGTGCAAAGATACAACCTTTTCTGAAACTGTATAGAATTATTTCATTTTTTTCGATATTTTTTTATCAACAAAGAGGCGTTGCTGCTCATAATCAATAGGTAATGAAAATCGCTGCACATACACTGGGATGCAAACTCAACTACGCGGAGACGTCGGACCTGCTGCGCCGCATGGCTGCGATGGGTCACACGATCGTGGATTGGAACACCAAGGCCGACCTATATATCATTAACACGTGTACCGTCACCGCCGTGGCCGAGAAGAAGTGCCGCACGGCCATCCATCAGGCGCACCGGAAGAATGCGGAGGCCAGGGTGGCAGTGATAGGCTGCTTTGCGCAGGTTTCCGCCAAAGACATAGAGAGCATTCCCGGGGTCACGCTCGTCCTCGGCAACGACCGCAAACACCTCCTGCCGGCCATAGTGGAAAGCGAGGGGTGGACGGCGGAAGGCGAGAGTGGCGGAGGCGTGCCGGCGGTGGCTTCAGATGCAAGCGTGTTCCCGTTGCAGTACTCGTCGGGCGACCGGACGCGCACCTTCTTCAAGATACAGGACGGGTGCGACTATTTCTGCACCTACTGTGCCATTCCCTTTGCGCGCGGGCGCTCGAAATCGGCTACCGTCGAGGAGACTCTCTGCATGGCGCGGCGCATTGCCGCCGAGGGGGCGCGCGAGGTGGTGTTGACCGGCGTCAACACCGGCACCTTCGGCCAGCAGCACGGAGAACGCTTCGTGGACCTGCTCCGCGGCCTCGACGCCGTAGAGGGCATAGAGCGCTACCGGATTTCCTCCATAGAGCCCAACCTGCTCACCGACGACATCATCGACTTCGTGGCCCACAGCCGCGCCTTTCTTCCCCACTTCCACATACCGCTCCAGGCCGGGTCCGACCACGTGCTGCAGCTCATGCACCGCCGTTACGACACCGCGCTCTACCGCTCCAAGCTGCTTCGTATCAAGGAGGTGATGCCCGACGCCTGTATAGCGGCCGACATCATGGCTGGCTTCAACGGCGAGAACGAGGAGGAATTTGCCAAGACCCTCAGCTTTGTGGACTCGCTGCCCATCTCTTACCTCCACGTCTTCACCTACAGCGACCGTCCAGGCACTGCGGCGCTGCGGCTGGGCGAGAAAGTGCCCGTCCCCGTGCGCCACGAGCATACGCACCGCCTGCTGGAACTCTCCGAGCGCAAGCACAACGAATTCATCCAGAGCCAGATCGGCAAGGAACGCCCGGTGCTTTGGGAGAGCAAACATGTGGATATGACGATGGAGGGCTGGACCGACAACTACATACGGGTGAGCCGTCCGTACGATGCTTCGATGGTCAACGCCGTTGAACCGGTGCTACTTACCGCTGAGAATATCCTTCGACAGGAAATGTGACTGCCGGAGGCTGCCTGATGTTCTGGGAGGACGATTCGCAGGACAATATGGAGAACTACGAGACCGGCAACGGCTGGACCAGTGGGAGTAACCACTTCTGGGATTGATGGCTGTCCCGATGAGAACAGAAGAGGCCGTCTCAGCAGAGACGGCCTCTTGGTTTTTAGTATGCTTTGAGCAATCAGTCTTTCATGCAGTCCTTCTTGCAGCAGCAACCGCCGAGGCACTTGTAGGCCAGGCCGGCGAGGGCGGCGCCGACGAGCGGGGCGACGATGAAGAGCCAGAGCTGGCTGCAGGCGCTCCAGCCTTCGGCGTTGCTGAAGAGGGCCTGGCTCAGCGAGCGGGCGGGGTTGACGCTGGTGTTGGTCAGGGGGATGGAGACGAGGTGGATGAGCACCAGGGTGAGACCGATGGCCAGGCCGCCGAATTTGCCGTTGGCGTGGCGGTCGTCGGTGACGCCGAGGATGACCATCAGGAAGACGAAGGTCAGCAGGGCCTCGACGAGGAAGGCACCACCCATGGAGACGCTCAGGTAGTCGGGATTGCCGGTGGCAGCGGCGAACTCAGCGCCGTAGCCGTTGGCGGCGAAGACACCCGTGGCACCGAGGCCGGCGGCATTCCAGATGACGAGCAGCACAGCACCGGCGATGATGGCGCCGACGCACTGTGAGAGCCAATAGAGGAGCATGTCTTTGAGGCTCATGCGGCCGTTGACCCAAACGCCGAAGGAGACGGCAGGGTTGAGGTGGGCACCGCTGATGTGACCCACACCGTAAGCCATGGCAATGACAGTGAGGCCGAAGGCAATGGCCACACCGAGGAAACCAACATGTCCGAACAGCGCGGTACCGCAGCCGCCCAGAACCAGTACGAATGTACCGAGACATTCGGCAAACATTTTGTTGCAAATCTTCATAGTACTATGATTTTAGAAGTTAAACATTTTGTCCGATTAATGAAATATTAACCTAATTATTGCTCGCGGGGCATTATTTTTTGCTCCTTACGCAATGGCGAAGGCCACGTCCATCATGCGGGTGAAGGTGGTCTGTCGCTGTTCGGCGGAGGTGGCTTCGCCGGTGAGGAGGTGGTCGGAGACGGTGCAGATGCCGAGGGCGCGCTTTTTGGCGTAGGCCGTATTCATGTAGAGTTGCGCGATCTCCATCTCGACGGCGAGGACGCTCATGCGCTGCCAGCGGTCGTTGTGTGCGTTGGCGGCGTAGAAGAAGTCGGAGGAGAGCACGTTGCCCACGCGGTGGCGGTAGCCCATGCGCTCGCAGGCTTCTACGGCGCGGCGCGCCAGGGAGAAGTCGGCGATGGGGGCGAAGGTGCCGGGCAGCTCGTACTGGGCGGCGTAGTTGGAGTTGGTGCATGCGCCGGTGGCGATGACGAGGTCGCCCACGTGGAGGTCCTCCTGGATGGAACCGGCGGAGCCCACGCGGATGATGGTCTGCACGTCGTAGAAGTTGAAGAGTTCGTAGGTGTAGATGCCTATCGAGGGGCCGCCCATGCCGTGGCCCATGACGCTGATGCGTCGGCCGTCGCGAGTGCCGGTGTAGCCGAGCATGCCGCGCACCTGGTTGAAGAGGACGGGGTTCTCGAGGTAGTTCTCTGCCATGAATTTCACGCGCAGCGGGTCGCCGGCCATGATGACGGTGTCGGCTATCTCGCCGCGCCGGGCTCCGATGTGAGGGGTGGGGGTGTTTTCCATGTCGTTGTCAGTGTTGTTGCCTGTTGTTTCAGTATCTGCGCCGTGCGGTGCACGGGTGGATTCGCTTACACGCTGCAAAGGTACGAACATTTTCCGACATGTGCGAAAAAGATTTCTGTGGGGGAGTTTTTTTT
>Ga0310697_10004169_pt1 | contig 14340 bp, 12 predicted proteins | sample 172DNAGHGlowgp2_FD_203883 | JGI IMG/M metagenome (GOLD analysis project Ga0310697, IMG submission 203883) | Sheep rumen microbial communities from Palmerston North, Manawatu-Wanganui, New Zealand - 1728 DNA GHGlow gp2 (v2) (version 2) | ecosystem: Host-associated > Mammals > Digestive system >...
GTTTGTACTTTACTGTTTGGCGATTGTAAAGTTACTCATTTTCAGTGAGTTGAGCAAACTTCGAAGCCTTTTTTATTCCTATTTTATGTTAAATTATGCAGGTGCGCCATCACTTGCGAAACTTTAGAGAATATGAGATTCAAGTTAACATTGCAAATACAGCCGGAGGTGATGGGAAATGAATTGCCCATCAACTATCAGTTTCCATTGCAAGCAGCTATATATAAAACGTTGGCTAATAGCGATGCTGAGTTTGCTACATGGCTGCATGAAAACGGCTATCAGCAGGATGGTAAGCGTTTCAAGTTATTCACGTTCTCTAACCTCATAGTACCACAATATGGAATTGGCAAGGAACGTGAGCGACTGGAAATAAAATCTGATTACGTCACACTCCTTATCAGTTTCCTGCCTGAGAAGAGTACACAAAAGTTTATTGAGGGGATATTCAATAATCGTACAATACAGATTGCAGATCACCTTTCTGGTGTTCAGTTTGTTGTACGCGAGATACAGGTGATGTCACCTCTCAACTACAAACCTGATATGGTATTCCGTACTCTTTCACCTATATGTATCTCGCTACGTAACGAACGCGGTCATATGGATTATCTTGCTCCTAATGATTCTCGTTATGAATTGGGGTTGCTTACTGGACTTCTGGCCCGTTATAATGCCATTCACGGCGAACCGTTCAGTGGGGATTCATATTGTCATCTTCAACTATTGAGTGAGCCAAAGCCTACACTTATCCGCATTAAGGCAGGGACACCTAACGAGACTCGTGTTCGAGGCTACCGCTATCAGTTTAAGATAGACTTGCCTGAAGGACTTATGCTGATTGCCTACGAAAGCGGGCTTGGCGAGAAGGGCAGCATGGGATTTGGAATGATTGGATAGAATCAAAAATGGATAGTATGTACATCGTCATATATAAAGGAAAGTTTGGTTTCATAAAGCCTTGGACAGCAGTCAGAGACGGCGAGACCTTTAGCCAGCAATTCTTGACGCCTTCAATCATTGAGGGCATCGAAAAGAAGCTTTTCCCAGAATTGCTGGAATGTAATGGCGAAATATGCAAAATCGTACGTCACAAATTGAGTTATACTGCCATTGACGTACAGCAGGAAGTAACCCAAGCACGAGGATGGAAAGTCAGTAAGACCCAAATGACGCGTGAGCGTTCTATCCTAAAGCGAGGTGTAATGATAGACCCTGTGCTGTATTTGGCATTTAAGGAAGAGGCTGATGCTAAAGTAGCATCAAGGCAACATATTTGTCTTTGCAGAAATGAGGATTTAATGTTCCCTGAGGCAGAGATACAACAGTTAACAGAAGAAGAGTTTGATAATATTGATGGCTTTGAACTGAGATTTGGCAAATCACCTCAGTCTTTCTTGGTGGGGTATAACCGTTTTGACGGTGGCAAACCTATGTATGGCTGGATTGAGTACAACGGAAACAATTTTATTTAAGATATGATAGGCAATTACGACTACATATTGGCGAAGCATGAAGATAACGGTGGAATCCCGTTGACAGCGCACTTAAAAAGTGTCGCTGATGCTGCCGTCGTGATTGCACGCTATGCTGGATTGGACGAAGACCTTGCTAGAAAAGGAGCCATTTTGCATGATATAGGGAAAGTAAGTCCGCTATTCCAACGCACTTTGAAACATGGTTATATTCATCAGCCTGGCTTTGTCTTTAGACATGAAATTGCGTCGTTGCTGTTTATCTCACTCTTTCCTGAAGAGGAACGCTCAGCATTGATAGATATGGTTGTGGCCCACCACAAATCTATTCGTCAAGATGTTGGCGAAAAAGGCATACTTGATTTGGATGGCGACATGAATAGTTTTGCTCGTCATGCAGACAAGTTCGAGGAATGGAACCCTGTCGCTTTGGCCATATTGAAGGAATTTGGAATCGAGACACATCCTATTGACCTTGAAGAGGCCGAGAGGAATTATGAGTATGTCATTGACCATTGCGAAAACAAGCAATTGAACGTTTCTCTTTGGAAAGGTATGTTGATGGCAGCAGACCATTACGCATCTGCATTGGAAGAGAAAGCAGAAGACTCACTTGGTAAACTCTTCAACACACCTAATCTGAGTTTCTACAATAGGACACACCATTTATACCCGTTATCGTTTGTGGATGCCAACGATACAAGAAAGCATACACTTGTTGCAGCCCCTACTGGTGCTGGAAAAACAGATTTCTTGCTTCGTCGCTGCAAAGGACGCGTATTCTATACACTGCCATTCCAGGCTTCTATCAACGCCATGTACGATAGAATAAAGGGTGATTTGAAAGATACTGGTGCGCAGATTCATTTGCTCCATGCAGCCTCTGGACTGAAAGTTAGAGAGCAGGGCGTGGAAGAAAGCATCTTGCAGCACCACCTTGGGGCATCTGTCAAAGTTTTAACACCTCATCAGATGGCATCAATTGTCTTTGGTATCAAAGGCTTCGAGGCCATGCTTCTCGATTTGGAAGGCTGCGATGTGATATTGGATGAGATTCATACCTATGCAAGTGAAATCCAGGCCATTGTACTAAAGATTATTGAAATACTGAAATCCATTGACTGTAGAATCCATGTGGGAACTGCCACTATGCCGAGTGTACTATACAGCAAGATACTTGAGTTGCTTGGTGGAACATCTGAGGTTTATGAGGTGTCTTTGCCTAACGAGACTCTGAGCACATTTAATAGGCATATCATTCACAAAGTGAAGGATTATGATAGTTGTAATGAGGTGCTTAATAATGCAATTAGGGAGAATAAAAAGGTTCTGATAGTCTACAATCAGGTGAAACGTGCGCAGCAGCTATACGACAACATTTGTGAGCAATATCCCAATGTCGTCAGGATGTTGATACATAGTCGATTCAGACGTGGTGATCGTGCCAATCTCGAAACAGCATTAAAAGATGACTTTAATACGTCAAACAAAGCTTGTATCGTAGTTTCAACACAGGTGGTTGAGGTGAGTCTTGACATCAGTTTCGATGTGATGATAACTGAATGTGCGCCTATTGATGCTATGATTCAGCGTTTTGGACGTATCAATCGCAAACGTACAGACAATACCATAGGTAAATACAAGGACATTTATGTTATTCAACCATCTCAAAACAAAAGCGACGCACTACCTTACGACACAGATGTCTTACAGAAGAGCTATGATGTGCTACCCAATGGCAATTTACTAGAAGAATTTTCCTTGCAGACGTTAATTGACAAAGTCTATCCTGACACCAAGTTTATGAATCTCGACTATTCAGGAGTTGTCTTCGTAGACGGAAAATGGATGATAAAGGAATTATGTCACCATGCAAAATCTGCATTGTTGGATGTCCTCGATATCAATTCTGCCACTTGCATAAGAGAGAGTGACAGAGACGATTATCAGAATAATCCGTTAGACAGGATGACGCTTGAAATACCTGTCAGTTACAACAGTATAGCGTACAAAGGTTTACCTCAGATGGAAATAGGCTCACAGCCTTTTGTTATACCAGATGAGGCTTACGATAAGGAGAGAGGACTCTTTATCGAGTTCGCTCAAAATAGAATCTTTAAAACTCAGAAATTATGATTACAGCGGCAATAGGAAAGATATTCTTGGATGCATACAACGAAAAATATGGCACTAATTACGATGCCAAAACGTTTTTCGTTGAGATCTATCATCCGCTGTTCTTTGGCAGTAATAAATATCTGCAATGGGTTTCTAACTCGCCCTTCGTCCAGATGAAAAAAGGGCAGAAGGTTGAGACATTAACAATAGATGAGAGAAAGGAAAAACTGCAAGACTTTTTGACTAAGGTTGAAGAGACATCTAAACCAGATGCGAGTATAGCGCCAGGCTTCCCTGCATCAGAGATAAAGGATTTCTCAACAACATCTGGTCAAGTAACGGATCTTGATATGTTGACTGAGAAAGAAGACTTCTTCCTTTCTTGGATTGGATCAAGCCTGGGTATCGGACTTCAAGGTGGTCTTTCTATCTTGTTCACAGAGCCGGAGATTCTTATGGACTTGTTTGACGGATGGAGACTATACAGAACGGTGCTGAATGAAAATGATAGCCTCAAAGGAAATCAGGTAAATACATGGAATGGGCAATGGTTAGCTCACCGTTATGACAAAGGTAATTTCTATCCAGAAAAACCAATGGCAGGCTTTAGTCCTTTTGAGATGACAAAAGAAGGAATGAGTGTTGCCATCCAATCTTGGACAAAAGTGCTGATAGGAATTGCATTACACTTTGATAGACCAAAGATGATGGGATATGTCTATAATTTAGGAAAGACCAATACCACTATTGGCTTTATCCCGTTTAATCTTGAACATATCAGGAAGCCTATCCAGCTTTATGCCCAACTATTTGGTGCAGAAGAAGGTAAAAATGCAGAAAGGCTATGGGGAACAGAAATAGGCTTTAGGGTTTGTTGTCAGAAAGGTGCTATCGGAATAGAAGCTATGCGTCCTAAAGGTATAAGGCAGTATATGGACGGAACCAAAATGCCAAAGAAAGTGCAAGACGAGAATCAGAAAATAACGTTCAATACATATTTAATTTGGATATTGTCTATGCTAAACAATCAAGATTTATGGAGCAAGTCCATGGGATTTGCCAAGGCCCTTCTTGATTACTCAAAATCAGGAAAGAGCAGCAAAACGGTAAATAGCCAGAAAGTTAATAACATTTTGGCTGCTACAAGCAAGAAATCATTCATTTCTGCATTGACAGAAATAGTTGGTGATAGTGAAGAACGTGAACAGATTGTAGAATTGGCTGAATTTGTTAATTCTATGCCAACGGATAACGTTCCTTACTTCTTGACTCTTCTTAGATTCTGCTTTGTATCAAATAGTTAAAATATAAAACTCATTACGATATGGAACCATACATTTATTTACGTGTTCTTAAACATGCCGAACACACTGTGTTCTGTGTAGAGGATGGTCAAAAGACTTATAGAGACCCTCTGTTCAATGGAAAGACTGTTGCCTATTCAAGTGGTCAACAAGTTAAGCGCTCTATTCTTCAGACATTGGTTGATTCGCTGGGTGAACAGTTGGCACCAGTAACATTCAACTACAACATCAACAAGAATCAGGCCCTTGAAAATAAGGAGCCTTGGTCTCCATGCGATCCTAATTATGTGGATCAGTTGCTTGGTGGTTGGATGCGTGCTGGCGATGGTATTACAAAGAAACGCCGCAGCCCATTGTCTATTTCAGCAATGAGGCCCTTGCATCCTCTGCTCGTTTCTGTTGGTAAAGAGAACCTGACTTTTGATCGCAGTGACAGACCAGACAATAATCCCATTATTGTAAGGATGGAGGGACGTGACAAACCTCTGACGGAGGAAGAGATTGAGGCCTATTTGTTAAGTAACGAGCGTACAATACCTCGTCGTTCTTGGATTCCTGAAAATTCGCGTACAACAGGCCTTTTCGTATTTGACGTAGCTATTGACCTGAGAAGGTTATTCTCAGTGTCAACAAATCAGCATGAGCCAGAGATATCAACAGAGATGATAGAGGCTCTAAAAGGAAAGGGGTGGATTATAAGTAAGAATGTCTTTGGAGAGTGTCTTGTAATGCCTAAAGAAAGAAGAGATGAAATAATCCCCGCTTTGGCCCATGCATTACTGAATTGGCGAATTACTTCCAATCAGGCACGTACGTTCAGCCTGATGGAAACACTTGCTGTCGCCATTAGTGACAATGCGAACACAATCCCTGGTGCCATTCGTGCCAAGTTAATAGACGAAGGAGAACGCCCAACAGCAAAACCGATAATTGACGAAACCGCTGGAGCTGATGTGTTTGTTACGCTCCCATGCGCCAGCTATATCGTAACTGAGAACGAAAGTGCAGATGCGCTGGATGCTGCTGAACAAAAGCTCATTCAGATGATAAATGTCTTTGATTATGAGAATCAGTAACAGAGAATCAATTGTACTAAAGTAGAATTGAAATGACTACATCCATATGGAGAACGTTGAAGACTTCGTGATTATAATCGTATTTATGTAGAATTGAAAATACTATCCGCAACCCGCATGGTGACGCATATTCACATTATAATCGTACTTGTATAGAATTGAAATATCGTGTTCGGAGTGCGTTGCGTGAACCTCACCCCGTGATAATCGTACTAAAATAGAATTGGAATCAGAACAACAACAATCGGTTCAATGGCTTTGCTGTATATAATCGCACTAAAGTAGAATTGAAAAGACTATAACCGATGCGCCCTTTGGATTGAGATAAATTATAATTATACTTTCGTAGAATTGAAATGTGAATATCTGGAATACGAACAGGTCTCGTGCCGGTTTATAATCGTACTTCTGTAGAATTGAAATACCTCGTGATCGCAGATGCCTCCACGGTTCAGCAGCAGCATTATAATCGTACTTACGTAGAATTGAAATCAGGCCTTCAAACTCATCAAACTCGTTGAGCCCGCTCATAATCGTACTAAAGAAGAATTAAAAAAAGGTAAACTATTAGGCATGCGAAGACATCGCCGCACCATAATCGTACTGAAGAATTGGGACAATAGAAAAAGTGATTATGCTAAAGAAATATTTAGATTGGAATAGTATCAATAACATACAGACGAGGCACCCGAAGCTGTATGAACTGATAAAGGAATATGGACATTTGTTCATCTTCCCGTATTCCAATGCGCACATTCGTGACCTTCTAGTTAGTAAGGATGAGAACAATCCATTTTACCAGAGAGATATAGCTACACTTACCGAAACTTATCATTCGTATTTTATGGTGATCCCATCTCACCTGTGCCATGTTCCATGATGCAGGTAAGGTTCGCTTAGTGATAATGATAGAACAATAGGAATAGTAAGTACATGAATAAAATTGGTTGATTAACAACGACAAAATATGGCAGTACTCCAAGACATAGAAAAAAGAATAGAAGAGTTGTCTCCATCAATGTTCCAACAACTCGGTGATGCCTATTTGCTTAGCAAGAACAGGAATCAGTATTCTGCATTTCTGCGTAATGGAAGTATGTTGGGGAAGGATAAGACAATAAAGGGAACGCCAGACACTTTGGCTTTTATGTCTGACAATAAATACTTGCTTATAGAATATTCCACCAATAGCACAGATAGAGCAAATAAACTGATAGATGATATAGACAAATGTATCAAGAAATATGAGGCAAAGATTTCTCAAATTGAGGATATTATTCTATTTGCGAACTATAAATTAGATGAAGAAGAGATAGTAGAGATAAAGGAGTATGCCTCGTCAATGATGGTGAAGTGCAATATCTATGGTGGTGGGACGCTTGCGATGGATATTCTCACAAATCATCCGCATCTCATATCGACACATCTTGACATTCCCGTAGACACGGGCCAAGTTGTTTCTTTAGAAACATTTTTGAGAGAGTATCAACGAAAATCCGCAGAGATTGCTACTCCGCTTGATAATCCGTTCCTGTTTAGGGAAACAGAACTAACATCGGTCATAGGATGTCTGAATGATAGCGACATCGTGATTCTAAAAGGTAGTCCTGGTGTCGGAAAAACAAAATTAGCACTAGAATCCATCGGTCGTTATCAAAAAGAGCACCCATCTTATAGTTGCTTTGCCATTTCGTATAAAGATGCCGACCTGCTAACGGATTTGGCTCAAAATATTCATGCGGATGCCGACTGTATCCTTTTTGTTGATGACGCTAATACGGTTGGGCATTTCAAACAAGTATTAGGTTTTTACAAAAAACACAGAAAAGGATGTACTAAGTTGTTGATTACGGTTCGTGATTATGCACTAGGAACAATTCGTGACTGGTGTTATCCGTATCAGCCCAAAGAAGTGCTGGTTGAGACATTTAATGCTGATAAGATAGAGGGGATTGTTGCTGCCACGTACGGAATAAACGACCAAGCTTATTTGGATACTATCTGCAGACTCTCGAATGGAAATCCGAGAATTGCAATGATGCTTGCAAAACTGACTACGGAAAAGCAGTCAATACAGTCTCTTAATAATGTGGCTCAGGTATTTGACTTGTACTTTGCCAACATTTATAATAACGAAAAGCTAACTAAAGATATCTTAAAAGTTGCCGGTCTGATTGCTTTCTTCCAATATATAGACTACAGAAATGCCCCCAATCTGCTAGAGCGTATCATCCCCTTTGGAATAAACAGAAACGATTTTTATGATGCAATCAACGTACTGAGCGAATTGGAAATTGTTGACATTCCATTAGAGGGCTATGTAAAAATCGGGGAACAAAATCTCTCAACCTATATTGTCTATCGTGTGTTCATAAAGGACAAACTGCTGAGTGTTGATATTTTGTTAAGCCTCATGTCCGAGAGGAATGTGCGGCTATTTAGGGAAAAAGTCATATCTATTGATGTCGCCTTCGACAGGGATAGAGTTTCGGGCATTGTTCGTCCAGCTCTACTCCGTTATATAAAGAATCATTCTGATGAAGATCTGATATATGTTTACAACAACTTCTGGGTGTACTTGATAGATGAATCCTTACAATTTGCGCATCACCACATATCGGGTGTCGCTGCTTCAGGTGAGGGTGACTATGATTTCTGCTATGAAGAGAACCACTTTGCATTAGGAACCAACAAAGATCCATATTTAGAGTTGCTGTCTCTTTTGTGGAGATATAGTGGAAAACGGTTTGACATGACACTATGCCTTACTCTTGAGTATGTTGAGAAATGTAAAAGCCTAGCACCACAATTGGCATACCACATTAAGAAGGTGTTTAATGTAACTTACTGGGACTACAGCTTGGGGTATGATTTGCAAAAGAAACTCATTGCCTACATTGAGAAAAACATAAAAAAGAACAAACTGTGTAAGGCACTATTATGGCCGGTAGCGCAACTTCTTACACAATTCTCTTTTAGGTATGATGATCCTGTAGAGAAGTATTCTTTCAGGTTGTGTACCATTCAGCCCAAAGATGATGAGTGGAAGGATGAAATCAGAAAAAGAATTTGGAAACTAATCAGCAGTCACTATACAGAACAATTCCTTGACTTCATGGATAAGTATACGACATCTCCTGTCGAAGTAGTACCGGAAGTCGCAGCCTATGATATGTTATATATAGATGTGCTTATTTCTAGTCATCTAAGTCCTAAAAACTTTGATCACTGCATTTGCGTACAAAACTATGTGCGATGGGCGAAAAGAAATAACATAATAAATGAGCATTTATCAACTTTTGGTAAGCGATTTTATTCTGACGATTATGCATTTTATGTGAGACTAAGACGGGACTATCTTCGTGATAGGGAAGAATGCGATGTCGACGATATTGAGGATTATGAGTTGTTCAAGAAAAAGGAACTGAAAGAGAACTTTGTTTTTGAAAACGAGAAAAGTGCGAAGTCTTTCATAAAACGATATACAAGTCTTTATGACCATAAAATTTCCAATAAAGAAACACTGCAACATTCTCTGATGATGGTTATAGATATTAACCTGACCGTAAACGAAAGCATCGGATTCTTTCTTTTGAGGAACATCCTTAGAAAAAACATGGCGGGTACTCAGTCGTACTATATATATGGTCATTTGTCAGATGAAGAAAAAGCAGTGAAGATATGGTCATACATCCGGAAACACTCCTTTACCCATAAGGCAGAATGGGTCTTACAATATCTTCATAGTGTTCCTGAAGGATACGTTAAAAAAGGACATTTTTCATATTTAGCAGAATGCTTAGAACAAACGGAAAATGGTATAAGTATTTTCTGGAACGGATTGTTGCGCCATCAGTATTTGACAGGAAAACCGTTGGATTCGTTGTTGCAGCGAATTTACAATTTAAATGATAAAGGGAAACGAATTGAATTCAGAGGCTATCAAATGGTGAGTTTGAGTCAACGTGTAACGGATTCTGTGATCTTGTTCAAATCATATATACAGCAATGTGAGATAAATGGGTATAGGGATTTCGACTACAAAAAAGAATTGCTGACCGCTTTAGTTAAGCAATCGCCATCTTTTATACTGTTATTTGTATCAAGTTCTATCCAATATTGGGATTCTTATGAGCATGGAACGATAAGTAACCTTCAGTTTGTTTGGAGAATCCAAGGACATCCTGAACTAATGGAAAAAGTATTTGACTATTTGTTGTCAGTTTCACCTTATATGTACGATAAATACTTTGATTATTCACATGCATTCTTTTCAGATTTGAAGGAAGAAGCAGAGAAAAAAGAAGCTACAAGATTTCTCACTTCTTATTATAAGAACAATGGCAACAATTATAAGGCAATTGACTTCGTCGTTTATGTTGCAAAACGATATTTTCATAATTTATATAAAGAACTGATGATTGATTACGTAGTATCACACAATGAAACAGACTTTTTCCGAATTGATTGGTTTGGGAACAGAGGTCATTATACTACTTCTGGCGATATAACACACTATGATGTTATTGTCAGACAGTGGACTTCGGTTCTTGAAATAATTGAAGATGTTGACAACATCAAAACACTAGCTGTCATTTCTCAAATTAAAGAAATTGTGTCTGACAGTAAAGAGAGAGCCGACAAAGAGCGAGCAAAAAGGAGATTATATGAATAAAATGCTTAACTTTACAAATGATATGGCAAGAGAAGAAGGTACATATATTTTGATGGTTGATGTCTTTAACGGACAAGACACCTTGTTTTTCCCATTATCCTTTCATGATGGTGAAGCATATCTTTTGGGATTTGATGAAGACTGTAGTGCTTGCTTAGGCTATCCAGTATCTGATTTTGGAATTATTGATGAAGAAGAAATCGTTGAGAAAATTGCAAACACATCTTTTAATTTATCTTCATATAAGAAGAGCTGGTGTAATTATCGATTAAAGCGTTTGAAGTTAGATTATGGACAATGCTATCATTCTATCTACAGGCCGATTTTAACTGAGATTTTTTTCACTGATTACTTTTCATCACGACAAAATGAAAGTATTCCAACGGAGACTTATAAAGATTTACCCATTACAAACCACAATGAGTACTCAAACCAATTACGACAGTTGGAGATAATACTAGATGATCTTGCAGATATATTCAAAGTCATTGCGCCACATAGTAAACAATTTAGTGTTTACGGACATGCTATTAGAAACATCATTATTCTGGCTTGCACTGAATTAGATGCAAGGATGCAAAGCATATTAGTGAGCAATGGAGTACAATCCATAGGAAAACATTTTGAAATGTTAGATTATTATAAACTGAAAGAGGTTTTAAAGTTGAATGAATATGAGTTATCTTTTTATCGATATGGTGATATAGGGACTTTTTCGCCGTTTTCTACATGGGAAAGCAATGAACAGCTAAAATGGTATGAAGCATATAATCATATAAAACACAATCGAGAGAAACATTTTGCTGAAGCGAAATTATTCAATGCGATTAATGCTGTCATGGCTTATGCCATCATTCTAATTGCCCAATATGGGTATAGGAATGATTTGTGGAGTGAAACAGTTGGGAAAATAATACATATAGACAAAGAACCTACGTGGAACTTGGAGGATTTATATATCAAGGATCCTAATGGTCAAAGCCCCGTTCCATTTGCTTTTCATGGAGACAATGAAAATATACAATAGTAACAGAAATAAAAACGTTATAAGAATATATGGCACTACCGATTAACATAGAAGATCTGCTGAATAAGCGGAAGATTGAAGGAAACAGGATAGAGTTTAAGAAGGGCTGGAACCCTGCAGACATCTATCACAGTATCTGTGCGTTTGCCAACGACTTCGATAACCTCGGAGGCGGCTACATCCTTGTGGGCGTGGAGCAACATGACAACGGACTCGCCACAGGACGCTGGGACAGGTTCCTGTACCGAATTAGGTTGTGGGACAAGTCATGCGGCAGAGCCGAACGCATACAATAGTACAGAAATCGAAAACGAAATAAGAATATGGAAGAAAAGAATATAGACAACGAGCTGTTTAATCCAGAGGAGATGCAGTCGCCTTTTGATAGTATCAAGGAGGTGGATGCTGAGGGACATGAGTGGTGGAACTCTCGTAAGTTGGCACGGCTGATGGGCTACATGAAATACTGGAACTTCGAGCGCTTGATGGATAAGGTGGCTACGTTCCTGCAACAAGAGAAAGGACTGGACTTGAAAGAGCACATGGTGGAGATTGAGGAGATGGCTCAGTTGAACAATGGCGGTTATCGTCAGGTGACTTCATTCCTTCTCTCACGGACAGCATGTGTCTCTATTGCCATGAATGCCGACAAGAAGAAGCCCATCACCAAGATTGCACAGGGTTATTTTATGCAGAAGATGGACTCGAAGGAACTGGCCACAAGTTTCGAGGGCAATGTTCTGATATATCGTACGAGTACGGGTAAGGTGAATGTTAGTGTGCTGTTCAACAATGATACATTTTGGCTGTCGCAAAAACGGATGTCTGAGTTGTATAATGTGACCATTCAGGACATCAGTTACCACCTGATACAGATTAATGACAGCGGTGAGTTGCAAATGTCCACAGCTATCAAAAAAGTTTTGATTCCGTCGGACAATTGCGATGATACGGGCACGATCCTCTATAATCTGGATGCAATTATCGCCGTTGGTTATCGTGTGAACAGCTACGAGGCTACGCAGTTCCGTATCTGGGCTCGCGAGGTGTTGAAGGAATACATCCAAAAGGGCTTTGTGCTGGACGATGAGCGGCTGAAGGGAAAGAATCCGTTTGGTGCTGACTACTTTGAGGATTTGTTGGATCGTATCCGCGAGATACGTACCTCTGAACGTCGCTACTATCAGAAGATAACGGATATTTATGCCGAGTGTAGCAGCGACTACGACCCCAAGAGCGAGGTGACGAAGACGTTCTATAAGACCGTTCAAAACATGATGCACTATGCAGTAAGTCATCAGACGGCTGCAGAGATTGTTTATAATCGCGCCAATGCCGAGAAACCGCACATGGGACTTACTACATGGAAGAATGCCCCTGACGGACGAGTCGTGAAGAGCGATGTGACCATTGCTAAGAACTATCTGTCGGAAAAGGAAATAGAAAGCCTGAATCTGCTGACGACAGCTTTCTTGGATATGGCAGAGGACAGAGCGCGACGTCATATCATTATGAAAATGACAGACTGGAAAACTCTGCTGGAGCGATATTTACAGATATCTAATCGAGATATTCTGCCTGATGCTGGTTCTGTTAGCCACGAGGAAGCCGAAGCCAAAGCGTTGGGAGAATACGAAAAGTTCTGGAGAATACAGGATAAGACGATTCTCTCTGACTTTGACAGGTTTATTGAAGATTTGAAATAAGAGCATGAAACACATAGAAGTTGTAGCAGCGATTATTCGCAAGGGAGATAGGATTTTCGCCACGCAGCGTGGATATGGCGAGTGGAAAGACTGGTGGGAGTTTCCTGGCGGAAAGATGGAGGCTGGGGAAACGCCGGAGGAAGCGCTCGTGAGGGAGATTCGCGAGGAGCTGTCTGCGGAAATCAGCGTGGATGAGTTTCTTTGTATGGTGGAACATGATTATCCAGCCTTTCATTTAAAGATGCATTGCTATTTGTGCTCGCTCATTGGTGAGGCGCTATATTTGAATGAGCACGAGGCTGCGAAGTGGCTCACTAAGGATGAGTTGGATGGTGTGAAGTGGCTACCTGCTGATGTGGAAGTGGTGGAAGTAATAAAATCAAAAATACAGTAGCAGAATATGACAGACATAGAACGTATAACCGACATGGAACAATGCTTTGACCGCGTAGACAGGGCGCTGCGGGCATTGGAGGAAGCTGTGGATACAATCACGAGCCTTGAGGACGACATCCTGAAACTCGACGCCTACTATTCCGGCGACGAATGGAAAGCAGATTTCAGATCCGACGAATTAGGTCTCCTGCCCCAGGACCTAAAACGCGGCGTTCTGAGCGAGGATGCCATATGGGACCTCCTCGGACGCGTCGATGGCGTCAAGCACCGCATGCTCGATTTCGTCTTGACTGATCTGGGGTGATTGATGCAAGAAGTCTAAGGAAAGAAGTAAGATGTGATATAGGATAATAGAACAGAAATCAAAACGTTATAAGAATATATGGCACTACCGATTAACATAGAAGATCTGCTGAATAAGCGGAAGATCGAAGGCAACAGGATAGAGTTTAAGAAGGGCTGGAACCCTGCAGACATCTATCACAGTATCTGTGCGTTTGCCAACGACTTCGATAACCTCGGAGGCGGCTACATCCTTGTGGGCGTGGAGCAACATGACAACG
>Ga0310697_10004170_pt1 | contig 14338 bp, 12 predicted proteins | sample 172DNAGHGlowgp2_FD_203883 | JGI IMG/M metagenome (GOLD analysis project Ga0310697, IMG submission 203883) | Sheep rumen microbial communities from Palmerston North, Manawatu-Wanganui, New Zealand - 1728 DNA GHGlow gp2 (v2) (version 2) | ecosystem: Host-associated > Mammals > Digestive system >...
TCGGACGCGGACCAACAAGGCTCATTTCCCCGCGAATAACATTCCAAAGTTGCGGCAATTCGTCAAGGCTCGTCTTGCGCAACCAGCCGCCTAGTTTAGTAACTCGCGGGTCATTAGTCAACTTAAAACTTTCTTCCCATTCGCGCCGCGCTTCCGGATTTTCAGCCAGATATTTTTTTAGTTTCGTTTCAGCGTCGGGTACCATAGTTTGAAACTTATAGCACGGAAATTTTTTCCCAGCCGCGCCAACTCGCTTATGCGCAAAAATTATTCGCCCGCGATTGTCAATGCCAACCATAATCGCAATCACTAACAATATCGGCGAAATCATCAGCCCGCCGCAAATTGTCAACGTCAAGTCGAAAATTCTTTTGATTAACCGGTTGTACGGGCTTGCAAGATTATTGCGCAGGTTGAGCATTAAAATTTTTTCGCTGAACAGAATCGAAAGTTCTGCGCTTGACATTGGCGTCCCGATTAGGTCGGGGATAAACGAAATTTTTTTGACGTGCGGTTGAATCTTGTTGATTAGTTCTTGCAATCTTTCTTTGCCCAGACCCGGCGCGGCTATCACGACCGTTTGAACTTTCGCCGCCCGAATGATACTGCGTGCCTCGTCGAAGCCGCCCAATATCGGAAATTTTTTCGGCAACTTTTCTGAAACTGGATGGTCGTCAATCAGCCCGATAACTTTATATCTGTAGCCTAAATCCTCTTTCCAAAATTTTATCAGCCGCTCCGCCGTCAGCCCCGCGCCAATTAAAATTATCGGCTCGTAAAAAATATTCCGCCGCTTGAGGAATTTCAACACGACGTAGCGAATTACGCAAACATTTATCAGCACGAACAGCCCAAATAAAATTATGAACAGCCGCGAAGAGGCATTGCTCGCTTTCAAAAAGTAAATTATGATAATCGCCGCAAGCCAGCCCGCGAAGACTGATTTAAAAATGTCGCGCATGGTGTCGACAACCGGTTTCATTTGCCGATATGTTCGCGACTGCCCAAGGAAAATTAAAAACAATAGCGGCACCCAACCATAAATATAAGAGTCGGCATAAAGATAAGTGACGCGGTTCCAAGTGTCCAAATAATCGCGCAGGGCAAAGGCTAAATGCTCGCTTAGCACGACGCCCACATAATCGAACAGCGCAAATAAAATCGGCGGCGCAAATGAACTTGAAGTCGTCGAATTTTTTTTAGCGGTCATGATTTGCTCCTCTAAAATTTTTGTTCTTATTCTAACACAAAAACCGCCCGACTTTTATCGAGCGGTTAAATTTATACAAGAAATTTTATTGAACGTCAATATTCGTAGTAATCTCGCCGTTGTTCACCGTGAACAGGATAAAGTTAGAAAGTGCGCTGTCGTCCGTCGGCGTCATGAACTCGAAAGCATAACCGTAGCTGCCGTCGCCTAAAGGTTCGTCCTTAATTTCGGGATTGTCGCCGATTGTGAAAGTGTCAACCTCAACCTGCGTGAAGTCTTCATCTTCGCCCGAAATCGTCATTCCGTAATGAAGCGTCGTAATTTCATCGCCTGCGCGGAGTTTGATAAGTTCGCGGTCGCTCATGCCGTGATTGTTAATGCCCTTTCTCGCGCCGAGAATATAATATTTTTCGTCCTCATAAACGTAGGCGACAAGCAAGTTGCATTCGACGCCGTTAAGCTTAATCGGAATTGAATAAAGGTTATAGCCGTCATTTTCGGTCGTAATCTCGACGTAAACGGGGTGCCCGTCAAGCATAGGCCAAACGGCGCGGAAATTATCAGTGAAAGTGCCGCTGTCCCAATCGGCGTTAATGTCGGAGTCGGAGCCAAGATATAAAATTATGTCGTCTTCAAGCCCCATGTAAACCAGCTGGCAATGAACGCTTGATAAAAGTTCCATTTGCTCTTCCGTGAGTTTGACGAAAGCATTGCCGTCCTTGTCCATTTGAACGGGGAAATCTTCCAGTTGAGAAATTTGGAAAATGTCCTGCCGTTGCGCGGGCGGAGTAGTCGGAACGGGCGCGGGCGTTTCCGGAATTTCGGCTTGTTCGACGAAAGCTTTAGCCTCTTCGGGAAGCTCGCCGTAAATCAGATAATAATACAAAAGTTTTTGCGGAAGCGGAGCCGCCTCTTGATTCAGATAATTAACAAGGCTTTGCTCGTCGCCACTGTAGGAATAGAAACTGGACAGCCCGCCGCCCTTGTCGCGATAAGCACCGTTGATTCTATAAATGACTGCGCCTTCAACCGCGCTAATCAATCTGTCGGAGGTTTTAGGCAAAATGCCTTTGTTGCCCCGCGCCAAGTCCATAATGTCGACCATATTGGAATAACCGCTTTGACGAGTGTTGCCGCCGTAATTTTCGGCATTGACTGCGCCGCGTCCAAAGTTGGAGAAAAAGTTTCTAGGATTCTGCGTCGCCAACTTCAAAGCCTCAAGTCCGAACGCTTCATAAGCCGTGCGAAGTTCGGGAAGTTGCGCAAGGTCGATAACAGAAAGCGTAACGGTGTCTTCTAAATCGTATTCCGAACAGGCGGAGTAATAGGTATCGCAAATGATTTGACCGATTTTCGCACCGCCCATAGCAGGATTTTCTGCCAAAGCTCCGACCCAGCCTTTATAGTTCCAACCGAGTCCCGGCTCCACTTCTTCCGAGCCGACCATAAATTTTGCAAGCCCGTCAAGCGTGTTGACCGTGTCATAAGTCGCCATTAAGCAAGCGTCAAAGCCAATCATTTCAAAGGGCGGATTGTTTGCCGACGGTTGATGAACGGCAGTAAACGCTTGGCGAAGTGCATTCAAGTCCAGATAATTTTGGGTGCGTTCGTCGAAACAGACGCCCGACGCCGAGCCGCCGCCATGGTCCCAGAAAACAAAAATTCTGTGGTCAGCTGGCATTTGTGCGCCGTATTTAATGAAGTCGGTTAAAGTGCCCACGTCGCCCATATCGGCATCGGGCAAAGTTTCAAGCCGTTGAAGTCCGTTTTCGTCATAAATATAACGCTCGACCGCGCCGGAATTTACAACGTCGTTTTGCCATTGATTAGTTCCGCCCGTCTGAATCAGAACTTTGACATTGGCGGGCAGGTTAATTTCTAACAGCTCTTGCAAATCTGTCGACGCTGAACCGTAATTCGTCTCCAAGTCCGTGCCGCAAAGATACCAATAGACAAGCCACGTGTCGTCGGCTTTGTAAGTGTCGGTAAAATTTGCGGTCTTAGTTACTGGAGCTAATTTTTCTTTCGGCTCGTCGTCGCCGCAACCAGCAATCGCCAACGCCAGCGCGAGAAAAATCGCCAGCGCGAAAACTTTTTCAAGCATCTTTCGCATATCATCATCTCCCTTGCTAAAAAAAATCGCCCGACATTTGCCGAGCAAAAAATATTTTATACGAAATTATTTCTTACCATTAACGAAATTTGCAACGGCAGTAGGGTCTTGCGGTGCCCAATGCATTTTATTATCAGAACCTTTGACGGCGTCGCAAGTAACTTCAAGAGTCGCTGTTTCGTTGAGCGGGAATTCGTTAATGTAATTGTCGATTGACTCAAGCGCGAACGCTTGGAAATCTTCACTGGCTTTCAAGTCTTCGTCAGTCAAGCCTTGAGCTTTAAGTTCGCCGTAAGCGTTGCCGAGCGCAACTAAGTCAGCATTTTCAGTGGCAACTTTCGCTGCGCCTTCCTGATTGATAGTCGTGGCGGAAAGTTCAACGACGGGGTGTTCTTTGTCGTCCTTTTTGACGGTCGCTTTAATGTCCATAGCCATATGAAGTTTTTCAATATATTTGCTGGTCATCTCTGCGACGCTCTCATCGCTAAGCGGATACATCTTGAAGGCGTCAACAATCGGCATAAGGACTTGGTCTTGAACCTTATCAATATCGGCATCAGTTAAGCCCGCCGCCGCTTGATTTTCGTCTTCAATGATACCGTAAGCGTAAAGTTGCGCGTAGGCAAGAACTGCCTTATCGGGTGCGCCCTCTACCGCGACTTCGGCTTTTTGTTCAGCGGGAGCCGCTGCGGGTTTAGCTTCGTCTTTCTTGCCGCCGCAACCAACTAAACTTAGCGCGAGCAGAACTGTCAACGCTCCAAACAAAATTTTCTTAAGCATAAAAATGCCTCCTATTTATGTTAAATTTTTTGGAAAATATTTCTAAACAATTTTCAATTCGACAATGGAAGTATTTATTCCTGCCGTGTTTTGATAATCAAAGGAACCGTAACTGTCGGTTATATTTTTTACGAGCCGAAGCCCGATTTTTTCTTCGAGCGGGTTTTCAGGTTTCGATTTAATTTTTTTCATTTCCTTGCGCGGGTCAAATTCGGGATTGTCGTCGTAAACGCGGATATACAAATTTTTATTTAGCGTGACGCGGATATATGACGACGAGTAATAATCATTTGATTTAGCACCGTGAATTAAGACGTTGTTTGAAAGTTCTTCGACGATTACACCCGCCATAGTCGCAATATTTTCTTCGACGCGATTGACTTTGCAAAAGTTGACGACATCGCCCGAAATCATAGACACTTCCTCCATAGAATTGAACGAACGCTCAAGAGTTGGTATCTTATCGGAATCGTTGTTAACTTTTAGCCAGTCGTCAAGCTTGAAAGTCACCTTGCCCGCGTTTTTGAAAACAGTACAAGCGATAATGGCAATGCAAATTAATTCTGTGGCGGGGAAGGACAACCACACCGCGTCAGAACCAATTAACGGCATTGCCGCCGCCGATAACAAAGCCATTGTTACATTTTCAAAGAGCGGCATTCCGTCGACAAGCCACGCGTCTTTATGTTGTGTGCGATATTCTTCTTTAAGGTTATAAGAACGCATGAAAATTCCGCAAATGCCGTTTAGTACTAGGAAACTCGGAAAAAACCAGAGCATTCTTTTGGAAATAGTCCATGCCTCCTCAGTCGGCTTGAAAAAAATTTCGGTAATGTCATCAGCGGCAAACATCAGCAACAACATTGCTATGCTTGAAAAAATTATGCAACTTTTCAGCGCGAAACGGGCGGATTTTATAAAAGCAGTACGGTCTTTTGCGGCATAGTGCACGCCGCCCATTGAGCCAAATGCATCAGCGTGCCCAGCCGGTATCGCGCCCAACATGCCACAAACTGTTCCTTGCACACTCATAACCATAATAGCGGCGGTGCCGACGCTTGAGAGCAACGTTAAGTTCATTATGTAAGCCTTTAACGTGACGCCGAGATTAAACATAATTGACGGCTTGCCAATCTTTGCCGCCTCTTTCAGCTCGCCCCAACGAATCGTCGCGAAAGTCGTTTGCTCCCAACCGTAGTTGATAATAAATTCTCTGAAAACGTAAGCGCATGTAAAAAGATAGCTTAAAGACGTAGCCAATCCCAAACCGAACGCGCCCATATCCAAATAAACTGCAAAGAGCATATCAAAGCAGAAATTCGAGGCGACCATAATCGCAATACTTGTTTTGGAAATTTTATCATTGCCGTTAAAGTTGAGGAACCATAACAGCAACGGATAAAGTGCTTGACCAATTATGCTAAATGAGTAGCCCGCAATATAATCTTGCAAAACAAGTGCCGCTTGTCCTTGCGCACCGAGAATAGCCGCCAAGCTCGCACGTCCGAAGAAAAATCCTGCGGTAAGTATAATCGCCATCAAGCTGAGGAAAAGTATTGCGCTGTCGAATAAAGCACGCATACTTTTATTGTCGCCGCGACCGCGATATTGCGCACAAAGTATTTGCACGCCAATTATGATAACCCAAACCAAGCTGATAATCGTAATTATCGGCACGAAAAAACCAATGGCGGCTTGTATGCTACTGTCCAGAAAAATGCCTGTGATTGTGCTGTCAATAAACGGATTAAAAAAATACGCGAGCTTTTCCGCTATGCTGACGAACAGCAAATTTGCAAAAGCTTTATTTGTAAGGCTTTGCTTTACCTGTTGCGCACGAGCCTCCTTAATATCAAGCTTTTTTTCATTCATAATTTTTAACCTTTAGGTTCGCCGCGAATAAAATTTTTGAAGACTTTTAAATCAGTGGGCACCCAAAGTAATTTTCCGTCGGGACCTTTAACCGCCTCGCAAGTTACGTCCAGAGTTTTTTCGGGTTGCAAGGGAATGTTATCGATATATTTATCAATCGCAGTCACAGCCAGTTTTTGAACTTCGGGATTATTTTTAAGCTGTTCATCGGTTGCGCCGTCGGCTTTAAGCTGTCCGACCATGCCGATTAGCGCAATTAATTCATCGTTGTTAAGAGCCGCCCGATTTGCTTCGACTTGATTAGGCGGCGTAGTTTTTATTTCGACGACGGGATTTTTAGCGTCATCTTTCTTTAGCGTCACCTGGAATTTAATTTCGTCCTTGAAACGCGAATAAAATTTTTCCGTGACGGTCTTTAAGCTAGCGTCATCAAGCGGCGCAATGTCCTTGAAAGATTCGCTGAAAGCCTCAATCATTTGCCCGCGAATATTTTCCTTGTAAGTTTCGCTGAAACCTGCCGCCGCTAAGTTAGCAGAGTCGCCCGTCATAAAAATTTCCGCATAAGCCAAAATCGCTTTATCGGGCGTGCCTTCTACTTTTTCTTCGCCGCAACCGCTAAGACAAATCATCATCAGCAAGGTCGCCGCGCAGATTACCATTTTCCTGAACATAAATTTTTCCCCCTTAATATTCGCCCGCATTATATCAGAAAATTTTCCGCTTGCAATAAAATTTTTAGCTTTCTTGACAATTTTAATCGCCCTGTGCTAATATCACACAGTTATTTAAATCATCAGGAGGAATAGCACATGCCCAACATTAAATCATCAATAAAGAGCATGAGGGTCGACGCCAAACGCCGCGCCCGTAACATTTTCGAGAAAACGCGCATGAAAAAAGCTCAAAAACAAGTCTTAGCGGCGATAGCGGCGGGCGACGCGGCAGAAGCTCAAAGACTTTTACCGGCGGCTCACAAGGCGATTGATCAAGCAGCGGCTAACAACACAATTCATAAGAACGCCGCCGCTCGCAAGAAATCGAAACTCGCGCTGAAAGTCAACGCAGTCACGGCTTAAAAATTTTTAAAGGGCTTGTTTAAGACAGGCTCTATTTTTTATTATTCAAGGGCAGGGAAAAAGGCGGGCTTATCGAAAAGACTTCGAGAGGTGTTGACATTGGGCATTGAAATAGAACGGAAATTTTTAGTCGACGCGAAGAAAATATCTGCGGTGCGCTTCACGAGCGAAGAAAAAATTTCTCAAGGCTACTTGGCGAACAATCCGACAGTCCGAGTGCGTCTGAAAAATAATCGCGGGTTCTTGACGATAAAAACTTCGACGATTGGCATAACGCGCGGGGAATTTGAATACGAGATACCCGCCGCCGACGCCGAAGAACTTTTGAAATTATGCGGGGTTCGCGTCTTGAAAAAAATTCGGCGCAAAATTTCTTATGGCGGACACGTCTGGGAAGTAGATTTTTTCGAGGGGCGACTTAAAGGCTTGATATTGGCGGAAGTCGAATTAAGTTCACCGAATGAATCAGTTTATCTGCCCAACTGGGTTATAAGGGAAGTTTCTAGCAATCCGCGCTATTTCAATTCCAATTTGGTTAAGAGCGGCTTGCGACGTAATAAAAATGCAACTAGCAAAGCGCAGCGGCGCGTACGAACGCGGCGACCCGCTTTAAAAGCGGGGGAACAGTTGGAGCGTGGCTTAAACGTTAGAACATCGAAACGCTAAATCGCGTCAACTGGATGCAACGTCACGTTGCCGCGTCAACTGTTTGGGCACTTTTTAAAAGTGCCAAGGAGATGATATATTGGTATCAGAGTGGGAATTATTTTTGCGATTAACATTGGCGTGCGTATTGGGCGGGATAATTGGCTACGAACGACAGAGCCGGCGAAAATCGGCGGGACTTCGGACAAATGTTTTAGTCTGTTTAGGTTCGTGCTTGATAATGGTTTTAAGCGAAGCATTATATTTCCACGTCGAAGGGCGCACCAATGCCGACCCAGCACGCTTAGCGGCGCAAGTTGTCAGCGGCATAGGTTTTTTGGGCGCGGGCGCGATAATGAAGGAAGGCTTAACCGTCACGGGACTAACAACGGCGGCGTGCTTGTGGGTCGTATCGGGCGTGGGCTTAGCGGTCGGTGCGGGCTACTATTCGGGCGCATTGTTCACGACGGCTTTAATCTTCGCGACGCTGGGCACCTTATCGCGGATTGATGAATGGGTTATGCACGAAAAAAATTTGCTCATAACAATTCACACGAAAGATAAACCAGGACAGCTCATGAATATAAGTTCTTGCATTGACGATTTGCAGTTGAAAGTTCGCGACGTGAAAGTCAAAACTTTGGACGATTCGACGGACACGCTGATAATCGAAATGGAAGTTTATAACCATCGGGCGTTGAAAAATGTAATCGTGCTGGACGCAGTCAAGAGGATTGACGGCGTGATTAGCGTTGACGTAAATTGATTGGAGGATTTTTAATGAATTATGACATTGTTGATACGATAGTACGGACGGCGATTGAGGGAATGAGAAATGCCTACATTGAGCACGGCTCGATTGCAACGGGCGCATGTCTTTTGGCGAGTGACGGGACGCTTTACAGCGGTTGCGCGATTGATAGCGTTATTCCCGAATTTAAATTGCCTGCCGAAGTCGTCGTTATGTCGAAGGCAATTTCCGAAGGCAAGCGCGAGTTCGATGCAATTTGCGTTGTCGCGGACATTGACGGCACTTATATTCCCGACGAACTTTGCCATAAATTTTTATTGGAGTTCAACGTCAAGGAAATAATTCTGGCGGACATGAAAGGCAATACTAAAGTTATGTCGCTTGAAGATTTAGTGCCGTATAAGACGCGCAGACGTTGAAGAAAATAATTATAAGCCATAAGGGCGGCGAAACCTGCGCGGCAATTCTAGTGGGCGGCGAGTTTGAAAATTTCTATTCTGCGCAAGATGATAGCCCTTGCCTTGTCGGGAACATTTACAAAGGGCGCGTGCAAAATTTTCTGCCTGGAATGCGGGCGGCTTTTATCGACATTGGGCGCGATAAAAATGTTTTCGTTCAGGCGAAAGAAAAATTTTCAATCGGGCAAAGCGTCTTGATTCAGATTGAAAAGGACGCCGTCGGCACAAAAGGTGCGCGGGCAACGCTCAATATAAGTTTGGCGGGGCGCGTTATAATTTTCTTGCCGACGCTAAATTATATCGGGGTATCGAATAAAATTCGCGGCGAGGAACGCGCTAGACTTCACGCCTTAGCAAAAAAAATTCGTCCTAAAGATACGGGCATAATTATCCGGACGGCGGCGGCAGGTTGCGACGAAAATATTTTGCTTGCTGACCTTGCCGACTTGCAAAAACTTTGGGCGAAAATTTTGGAGCGATATAAAAAGCGCAAGCCGCTTTCCCTTCTCTACAGCGATAATGATTTACTGGAAAAAATTCTGCGCGACGAGTTTACGCCCGACGCCGAATTTATCGTTGACAACTTGAAAATTTATCGCCGGCTCAGTGAATTTCCCGTTACTTTCTACGACGGTTCCGCGCAGATTTTCGAGGCGTTCGGGCTTGCGGACGAAATTTCTAATCTGAATGAGCGCGAACTTTCCTTGCCGAGCGGCGGGCAAATTGTCATTGATAAAACCGAAGCTCTGACCGCTATAGACGTGAATACCGCTAAATCCGATTCCATTTTGAAAACTAACCTTGAGGCGGCGGAACTTATCCTAAAGCAACTGCGCCTGCGCAACGTCGGCGGAATTATAATCGTTGACTTCATTGACATGCAAAGCGACGCCCATAAAAATTCGTTGATGAATTTCCTACGCGAGCTGGCACGGCTCGACCGCAATAAAACTAAAATTATTGATATGACGCCTTTAGGACTTGTCGAAATTACTCGGCAATGTTCTGGACGATAAATTGATTGACATAAAAATTTCTCCGCTTTACAATCGACGGAGATTTTTTGTTGGGAGAAATTTTCATGGACGGTAAAAACGGCGCAGTCAAAGATTTAACGGTCGGGGAACCTGCGCGGCTGATATTATATTTCACGTTGCCGCTATTGGCGGGCAATGTTTTTCAGCAACTGTTCGGCTTTGTCGATACGCTGATAGTTGGAAGGTTTTTAGGCGTGGAGGCATTAGCGGCGGTCGGCTGTACAGGTCCAATGATGTTTTTAATGCTGGGCTTTGTCGGCGGCATGACGAGCGGCTTTTCAATTTGTACGGGGCAACGTTTCGGCGCGAAAGATTTCGACGGCGTAAGAAAGAGCGCGGCAATTTGTATCGCGCTTAGTTTAATTGCGTCGATTATACTAATGATTTTTGGCGTGGCGTTCTGCCGCAACTTGCTAATTGCAATGGACACGCCGCCCGAAATTTTAGACGGGGCGCATTCCTTCATCTCGATAATTTATGGCGGCGTCGCAGGGTTTATCTTCCTGCAAATGCTGACGAATTTAATCCGTGCGCTCGGTGATAGCAAAATGCCAACGGTGATTCAAGCTACGACGCTTTGCATAAATATTTTGCTTGAACCAATAGCGATAATTTGGCTGGGCTTAGGGATACCAGGCTCGGCGGGCGCGACGATTGTCGCTTTGACCATTGGAAATATCCTGTGCATTATCTACATAAAAAAGCGTGTCCAATATCTGCACGTGCGCCGCGAAGATTTTTCTTTCGACAGGGAATTTTTGTTGGAGCATTTGAAAATTGGTTTGCCAATGGGCTTTCAATCGTCAATCATAGCGATAGGCGCGGTCGTCTTGCAAATCGCCCTGAACGGATTGGGCGCAGTCGCGGTTGCGTCATTTGCGGCGGCTCATAGGGTCGACGGAATAGCCGTTATGCCGATGATGTCTTTTGGAATAGCAATGGCGGCTTATACCGCGCAGAACTTCGGAGCTAAAAAATTTTCCCGTATCGTCGAAGGCGTCAAGAAATGTATATTAATGTCGTGCGCGTTCAGCATATTAGTTGCGCTGTTCAACATTTATCTTGGCGCACAGATAATTGAACTTTTCGTGGGCGCGGAAGAAACGCAGGTCATTGAGTACGGGCGATTATTTTTAATCATAACGGGCTTATCGTATTGGGCGTTGGCGTTGCTATTTATCTTCCGCTTTACGCTTCAAGGACTCGGACAAAGTTTAGTGCCGACAATCGCGGGCATTATTGAATTGGTGATGAGAATAGCGGCGGCGATTTTCTTAGTTGATTGGCTGGGCTATTTGGGCGCGTGCTTAGCGTCGCCAATGGCTTGGATTGGCGGCTTGATACCTTTGGCAATTTCATTTTTCATGACGGCGAAAAAGCTATCTAGGACGCTTGATAATTCCGCTGATATGTAGTTTAATTTAAGCCATACTAGCGAAGCGTACGAACGCGGCTTATCGATTCGACAAGTTGCAACGTTCAATCGCGTACACTGTTTGGGCACTTTTTAAAAGTGCCGGGGAGCTTGCAAACAGGCTGAGAGGAAGTTAAACACTTCGACCCGCGAACCTGATTCGGATAATGCCGACGTAGGAAAGAACTTGAATCAAAAAGGGAAGGCTTCCGAATTTGGAGACCTTCCCTAATTTTTTTGAGGTGGTTTTATGCATGATTCGACGAAACGATTAACTTTGGCGGCGGTGCTGACGGCAATAGCAGTAGTCGGGAGCCTTTTATCGTTCCCTGTGTTGGGCAGTCGTTGCGCACCAGTTCAACACATGGTCAACGTCTTCTGCGCGGTGCTGTTGGGCTGGCGATATGGAGTGGGCGCGGCATTTGGTGCGAGTTTGCTAAGAAATCTTTTGGGCTTAGGGAGCGTGCTAGCGTTCCCCGGCAGTATGTTCGGAGCATTTTTAAGCGGAATTGTTTACGTGCGGACGAAAAATATTTTGCTGACGGTTTTAGCGGAAGCGTTCGGCACGGGGATAATCGGCGGGCTTGCGGCGTACCCGATAGCGATTTTATTTATGGGCAAAGTTGCGGGCGAAGTCGCGTTTTATGTTTATGTCGTACCGTTTCTAATTTCGACGACGTGCGGCGCGATATTGGCTGGGCTAGTCGTCAAACGCTTTAAAAAATATTTGGAGGGATAAATTATGGCAACACAAATGGTCGCTTTTAAAGCGACGGAACAGTTTGCGCGTTGCAACGTTTCGACACTTTGAACTAATCGCCGCGTTTTAACTTATTGAAATTTTTAGGAGGGTAATTTTTATGGCAACACAAATGCAAATGGCTCGCGAAGGAAAAATTTCCGACGCAATGAAAATCGTAGCGGAGGCGGAAAAAATTCCGGTTGAAAAAATTCGCTCTGGCGTCGCGCAAGGCGTCATTGCAATCTGCGCAAATGTCAATCACAAGAATTTAAAACCTTGCGGCGTGGGCGCGGGACTTCGCACGAAAGTCAATGCCAATATCGGCACGTCAAGCACTTTCCCCGACATTGAACCCGAACTTTTGAAATTGGACGAGGCGATAAAATGCGGCGCGGATTCTGTAATGGATTTGAGCACGGGCAATAACATTGACGTTTCGCGCAAGAAAATAATTGAGCATTCGTCGATAATGGTCGGAACCGTTCCGATTTATCAAGCAACGGTCGAAGCGATTAAGGCGCACGGCGCGATTGTCGCAATGACCGAAGATGATTTGTTGCGCACGATTGAAGCGCAAGCTAAAGACGGCGCAGACTTTATGACGTTGCATTGTGGCGTTACGCGCTCTGCGATTGAAAAACTTCACACGCAAAAACGCGAAATGGACATTGTAAGTCGCGGCGGAAGTTTTATCGCGGGCTGGATTCTTCACAACGAAAAAGAAAATCCGCTTTACGAACGCTACGACGACATTTTAGACATTTGCGCCAAATACGACGTGACGATAAGTCTTGGCGACGGTATGCGCCCTGGTTGTATAGCCGACGCGACCGACCGCGCACAATTAACCGAGCTGATAACTTTAGGCGACCTTGTCGACCGTGCTTGGAAACGCGGCGTGCAAGTTATGGTTGAAGGTCCCGGACACGTTCCCTACGACCAGATTGAAGCCAATATGAAACTTGAAAAGAGACTTTGCCGCAATGCGCCGTTCTATGTTCTGGGACCATTGGTAACGGACGTTGCGCCGGGCTACGACCATATCACGGCGGCGATTGGCGGGACGTTGGCGGCGATAAGTGGCGCGGACTTTTTATGTTACGTGACGCCCGCTGAACATCTTTGCTTGCCGACTATTGAAGACGTGCACGACGGTGTTATTGTCTCGCGAATTGCGGCTCATGCCGCCGATTTAGTCAAAGGCGTCGCCGGTGCTCGCGATTGGGATTTAAAAATGGCACGTGCCCGCAAAGTTTTAGATTGGGACGAGCAACTTAATTTAGCGATTGACCCCGACTTAGCGAAAAAGAAACGCGGCGCGAGAAATAAGGCTGGCGAAACGGCTTGCTCTATGTGCGGCGAATACTGCGCGGTTAAAATCGTAGGGAAATATTTTGACTCTCCGGTTTTCCCCTGCGTCGATTAAACGCTTTTAAAGCAACAAAAAATCCCTGACTTCGCGTCGGGGATTTTTTTATCTGATTATCATTCTTCGATAATGTAAAGGTCAACCCATTGTCTACCAAATTCATAGCACTCGCCGACCGTATCGAAAGCTATATCAATTCTGTTTCCGTAAATCGCGCCGCCCGTATCCGCCGCGACCGCGTAGCCATAACCAGGAATATAAACTTTCGTACCGAGCGGAATAAAACTTGGGTCAGTCGCAATAACTCCGTAGCGGCAAAGCGTGCCGGTTGCGGTATAAGCACTCAAGCCAGGTTGCGCACTACTATACGCTGTCGCCTCAACGCGGACAACTCTGCTGTAATTCGGAAAGCCATTGGTATAGCTGTTACTTTCGTCGTAGTATTCATCGCCCTCGAACGCTGAATAAGTTCTTCTGCCGCAAACGCCGTCCGCCACAAGTCCGCGACTGCGTTGGAAATCTTTCAGCGCGTTGACCGTATCCGCGTCGCAAACGCCGTCAGCTTCGCCGTCGTAAAAACCGTGCTCAATCAATTTGTTCTGCAAATCAATGACGCCGTCGCCCTGCATGCCAAGTTTAATCACGTCTCCCACGCCCGCATATTGCGCAACGTCTTTAACCGTTGAAACCGCACTTAAAACCGAGCCGATTGTCGCGCCCGAATTTTTGAAAGTGTCATTCTCCGCGCCGGAAATTTCAAGTTCGTATTCGGGAACATAATCGCCGAGCTTGAAAGTATTAATGTCAATTTCGTCGTAAGCCGCCGCCCGCAAAATTCTGTAAGTCATATTGCCGCACACCCCGTCCGCTT
>Ga0310697_10004171_pt1 | contig 14336 bp, 10 predicted proteins | sample 172DNAGHGlowgp2_FD_203883 | JGI IMG/M metagenome (GOLD analysis project Ga0310697, IMG submission 203883) | Sheep rumen microbial communities from Palmerston North, Manawatu-Wanganui, New Zealand - 1728 DNA GHGlow gp2 (v2) (version 2) | ecosystem: Host-associated > Mammals > Digestive system >...
GGCGCTGGCTGAGCTCGACAGCAGAGCCCGTACAGAGCTCGCAAAAAACAGCGAGAGCATCTGGCTGTACAGCAATCCTCCGCATATCGACAGCGAAAGCGATATACCCATTGCTGACTTCACCGGCGATCATTCCTCAAAGAGAAGCTATCGCGAGGTGCTTCAGCGGAAATACGGAAAAAAGCTTATGCTCTATTCGGGGATACACTTCAATTTTTCATTTGACGAAGAATTTCTCCGTGAGCTGTGCGGTGAGAACGAGGACTTCGGCAGCTTCCGCGACAGCCTGTATCTCAGGCTCTACAAGCACCTTATGGTGCATAGCTGGCTGCTCGTGCTGCTCACAGCAGCAAGTCCCTACTACGACGCATCTCTCGACGGCGACGGAAAAAGCGGCATTATCCTGAGCGAGTACTCCTCGCTGAGAAACAGCAAGCGCGGCTACTGGAACAAGTTCCTCCCCATCCTCGACCACCGCTCGCTGAAGACCTTCACAGGCAGTATCAAGAAGCATATCGTAACCGGCTCGCTCTATTCTGCAAGTGAGCTGTATCTGCCCATACGTCTGAAGCCAAAGGGCACGAACAGCCTTGAAAATCTCGCAGCGAACGGAGTTGACCACATCGAGCTGAGAATGTTCGACCTGAATCCGTCTGCCCCGCTCGGGATAGACGGCAGAGACCTCGGATTCGCACACCTGCTGATACTCTATCTGCTCTCAAAGCCCGATTTTGACCTTACTCCGCAGCTACAGGAATCAGCCGTCCGTGGCCATAAAAACGCTGCTCTTCTTGAGCCGGAGCCTGCTCTGCTCGAACGCGGCGAAGCCATTATCGAAAGTATGAGCTCACATTTTTCCGGCAACAAAAGAGCTCTCGGGATACTTGCGTTTGAAAAGCAGAAGCTGGACGAACAGAAGGTCTGTAACAGCGTTGTCAATAACATCTACAAGTAAGGCGGTGTCATAAATGTGCGAGCTTTTCGGCTTCTCTTCGGGAAAGGATACTGATATTTCAGACTATCTCAGGGCTTTTTTCGCTCACAGCCCGGATAATCCTCATGGCTGGGGAATGATGTATGAAAACAGCGGAAGGGTCATTCTGAAAGAACCCGTGAGTGCAAATGAAAGCTGCTTTCTGGGCGATATGATCGACAGTATCTCACCCCAGAGGACTCTTCTCGCACATATCCGGTTCGCGACCGTTGGTTCGATCAGCGAAAACAACTGCCACCCTTTTTCCGGGACCGATGTATCCGGGCGCGAATGGACGCTGATACACAACGGCACTATCTTCAACGGAAGGCATAATCACCGATATTCCGCCATTCAGTCGGGAGATACAGATTCTGAGCGCTTCTTCCTCGCACTTCTCGACCATATCAACGAGCACACTTCAAGAGCTGTCCCCGATGAACGCGAACGATTCGAGATGATAAACAGCTTCATAGTTGAAAATGCTCCGCGCAACAAGCTCAATCTTATGATATATGACGGAGATATGCTGTATGTACACAAAAATCTGAAGAATACCCTTTCCTTCAAGCGTCTGGAGAACGGATTGATTTTTTCCACAAAACCGCTTGACTGCGGACTGTGGATACCTTTTCCGATGTCACAGGTGATCGCCTACAAAAACGGGAAAGAAGCCTACCGCGGAGACCGTCACAAGGGCGCATTCGTACCGTCGCTCGAGCACATCACCGCAATGGACGCAATGTATATATAAGATCAGGACAGCACCGCACAAAACGCCCTCCGGGTTTGTGCGGTGCTGTCTTTATTTATCTTCTGACGGAAATGGTGCCACATCAACCGGTTTCGCAGGCTGCCGAATGTATACCGTAAGTTTACAGCTCGGCAGCCAAAATTTCCGCTGAGGAAAGCTGATTAATGATCCTGTCTTTTATTATTTCTCTTCCTGTAAGCAGACGGAGTCATACCGGTCCTGCCCGTGAACTGACGGATAAGGTGGCTGTTGTTGGAATATCCGCACTCTTCGGCTATCTGCACTATCGTAAGAGTGGTGTTGTCGAGCATCCACCTCACCTTTTCGAGCCTTGAGCATATTATATCGTCCTTGCAGCTCGAACCGTAGAATTCCTTGTATATCCGGTGAAAATGGGTCTTGCTAAGTCCCATTCTCCGCGTAATGGAATCTATATTCCAATCCTTTTCGGGGTGCTTCATAATGTCGTTCCTGAGTGCGTCGAAGCTCTCTCTGTAGCTGAATGCTCCTGCATTCCGGCTTATCATCCTGCCTCTGAGCTTGTCCTCCATATCACTGATAAGGCGGTCTATGCCGAGTATCTCAGACTGCGAAACAGTGCATGAAACTACCTCTATCCTGTCCTGTTTTATCTCAACAGTTCCCATATATGAGCTTCTGACTATGTCTGCTACCTCAGCGGCGAGTTCCCGTGCATTCCCACGTCTGTCCGTATGTACAACAGCTATCACGTCATCGCCAAGGCTCGCAAGAACAGCGTTATCACCGCTCAGGCGGATAGCATTAACTATCGAATTAACTGGCGGAACGCTGTAATGCACACGCTCCTCCCTGATGTACGACAGCAGAGTCAGCTCAACATCGGAACTGCTGTTTTCAGCCATAAGATTCATCATTTTGTTTATCAGACCGCGTTTGTTGTAGATACCGAGGACAGGCGCAAACTCGGACAGCAGCTCGATACGCTTGTTCACATAGTCCTTGTACATACGGTTCTGGACATTGTTAAGACCGCTGCTCACGGCATCGCACCAGCTCATATAAAAATCATCGAGCACGATATGCACGGCTTTTTCGTAGGTGAAACCGACATAGCCAAATATCTGCCCCTTGTAATGCAGCGAGGTCATAACTGTCAGGCGCGGAGGGTGCGGAACTTTCAACGACGGAAACAGCTCGCTTGTGGAAAAGCTCTTCGATTTTTCTCCGTCCGCACAGCAGGTATCCGTCCCGAGAAGCATTTCACCGGGAAGTCCTCCCCTTCTGTAAACTGACGGGTCATCAAGGCTCCTGCACCAGTCCGAGCAGAGACACAGCTCTGCCCGGATACCGGTCGGTATCATATAGCAGCAGCTCCTGAATGCAGCAGTAACGTCGCTTAGCTCCCTGCATTCGGACATTCTGCGTATCATCTCACCGTGGCTGTTGGTCTTGCGCTGCTCAAGCAGGCGGAATACCGCCCCTGCATATTCTCTTATGTCCGAGAGACTTCTGCTCCGGACTATCCTGCCGCAGTCACCGCAGCCGCAGCTCTCGCCTATGACGAGCTCCGGGGCTGTTTCGCAGTCCGGTACGCTTTCACCCATTATCCCGAGCAGCTCAGTCGCTGCAAGTATACCGTTTATGCGCTCCTGACCGGCAACTGTGCTGACGGATATGCGCCCGCTCTGTGACAATATGCTTCCGTCACAGCCCATAACAGCTATGTCCTCGGGGACTCTTATCCCGTTTCCGGCAAGCGTGCTGATGAGTTCAACAGCCATAATATCGCTTCCGCAGACGATACCGTCCGGCTTTGCGAGCCTTTCCTCTGCTATGTCAACAGCTATTTTATGCGGAACATCTCTCCAGTAGTTGCCATAGAATATGTCGTCCTCGCTGTATCCGAGACCAGCCTCGTCCATTGCCCTGCGGAATCCGCTGATACGCGCCTCAGAGGGAGCGTGTCCGCTGCTTCCGCCGATACAGTAAAGCTTTTTGCAGCCGTGCTCCTTTATCAGGTGCATCGCCGAAAGATACATAAGCACTTTCTCATCAGCGGAAACTACCGGAAAAAATGGCTGCTCATAATTCACCGCAACGCAGGGACTTCCCTGCTTTTTCAGGAGCTCAAGCAGCTCCCGGCGGAGCTTTTCGCTGCAAAAGGTATCCGCTTCAAAAATGAATCCGTCAAAGCCGCCGTGGAGAATGACGTCAAAAATATTGGTCTGACCTCTGCTGTACGCTGATCCGAGATGCTCATCAACATAGTTTATGCCGCACGTTATGACTATCGTATCATACCCGTATCCGGAGGCAGTCGTGTGGACAGCGTCTATGAACTGCGTGTCGATATTGCTGCTCACCTGAGGTATTATAACTCCTATCCTGCCCTTGCTATCCATAATATCACCTCTAAGGAAATTATAGCTGATTTGTGCTGATACGTCAATATGCAAAGAAGCTCCGCCGGGAAAAAGCGGAGCTTCCTGCATATTAGGTAAGTTCGGAGTGACAGATATGTAGTTATCACTGATGGAAGAAGAATGGCAGGCAGTTGTAGAGATACTGGCGCACATAGTACCAGCTGTGCTGTCCGCCGTCTGCAAGGATAAACCAGAGATTACCCTTTGAAAAATCAGATGTATACTCAAACTGGCTGAGCTTTTTCATATTCTCTATCTGCGAGCTGAGCTCTGAAACTGCAAAATCAGATGTTCCTGTTGCTGACATTATGAAATACTCGTCCTTTTTCAGACCAGCCCTGTCAACTGCTCTTGCGAGCGCACCTGTGTCAGCTCCGCCTGTACCCCAGTGGTGAGCGCCGCTGAGAGGCATAAAGTAGCCGATGATGTCGACACAGTTCTCGAATGCAGCCCATGTCGAAACGCTTCCCATTGAGAAACCGCCGTAGGCTCTGTGCATTCTCGAAGCCTTGAGGTCTGCTTCCGACGTGGAAGCCGCGTATGTTGAATACTTGCCCTCAATGAACGGGATAACGCTCTCGCGTATCTCCTTGTAAACGTGGTCAGCATTGTAGAATGTATCAGCGCTAACCTTGTTGAAAGTTGGGGTCACGATTATCATCGGCTCGATGTCGCCGTTCTGTATCATATTGTCAAGCAGGCGCTGAGTCTCGCCATTGTCATTGTAAAGGAGCGTATTCTCGTTGTCGCCCATACCGTGCATAAAGTAGAATACATTGTACTTCTTGTTCTTGTCATAGCCGTAGGGAAGGTATACATTCAGCGTATTTGTACCGTTTACGCCGTTGTAGGTCTCCTTCACGACTTTACCTGCCTGAGGTATCGCATTTTTGTAGCTTGCCTGATACTCGGTATACTTCTTTGCAGGGTCGTAGCTGTAGCTCTGCTTCGGAGTCTCAGGCTGCTTCGGCTCATCGGGCACGCTGACAGTGCTTCCGGCAGCGGAGATGAGCTCCTGTCTCATAATTATGAGGTCGAACATATCAAGTCTGCCGTCCTCGCAGAGGTCGCCGGCTCTCCAGCTTGCAAGCTCTGTGCCGCGCGCTCCGAGCAGCCATTTCTCCATAAGTGTGAGGTCGGCAACGCTGAATTCTCCGTCGCCGTTCACATCGCCTCTTACTGCTTCGGGAGCGGCAATATCGAACACAGGCTCGCTGTCGCTGTAGGAAGCGGAGCTGCCGTAGTGGTAAATATCGGGGAGCTCATCGAGGGTGAGCATATAGTCGCTGTTGTAGACGCGCTTGAGATATGAAGCTGTGTTGAACTGATTGCTGTCGATGAACGAAGTATGCCACGTCATGAACCACAGCCATTTTGCGCCGTCCGCCTTCATCTTTTCGGGATCGGGGATAGGTCCGTTCTCGTGAAGACAAACCGGCTTTTTGGCTACCTGAGCGGTCTTGTTATACATCGCTGCGAGCGACTCTGTATGATTGACGTATGTGTCTGCACCGATAATGTCAACGTACTGATCGCCGGGATACCAGCCGGGATTCACATCGCCGCAGTACCCGAGGCTCCAGATAAGGTTATCGAGTCCCCAGTAGTTCGTGTAGCGGTCGTACATTATCTGCCACAGCTTCTTGAAATTGTCGGCACCGCCCTTGCCCCACCAGAACCACTTTCCGTCGAATTCGTGGAAGGGACGCCAGATGACCGGAACTCCTGCCTTTTGCAGCTCCTGAAGCGCCTTTGCGCCCTTGTCCATTCCGGCGATAAGAGCCTGATACTCAGCTGTGCCCTCTGTCAGAGCGGCGTTCCAGTTGAGGTCGGTATTCATAGATTCTGTGTGGCTGCCCCTGAAATCGCTGCCGCAGTGCCAGCATATCGTAACGATGCCGCCCTGCTTGTACCACGAGATAGCGCGGCGGTTGCAGCCGGCAAAATCGTCGCCCATATAGTCAAGTCCACGCAGAGCAGGATATTTTCCGCTTGCGTTCCTGATTATATCGAACTCATAGTTCTCGCTGCCCATCCATGTCGATTCCTGCTGACCTGAGATAACGTGGTTCCCGTAGGTGTCGCAGAGGAAGTTGTACAGCGACTGTGTCTGTGCGGAAGCCTTCGGGTTAGAGAGCTTTCCGCCGCCTGAATAATTCGTAAAATTGCCCTTTTCGATGATAAGTGCGTCCATATAAGTCCAGCCCCACGAAGCCTCTACGGTTATATCGTTGCTGCCCTGTTTCAGGTCTGCATTCACGCTTACGGTCCTGAATTCGCCGTCGCCTGTGTATTCGCAGAATATCTCGCCTGCGCTCCTGCCGTTGACGAGGACGTTCTGATATTTGCCGTCCTTGTCATATGGCTGACTGTAGCGGAGAGTTATCCTGTGCGCACCTGCCTCGGCGGCATTCACAGTCACGGTCGCAGTGTTTCCGCCGTCCTTGAGGTCGACAGCCTTTCCGCCGCTCGCGCCCTTTACATTCTCGATAACTGCTGCATTTTCGCCGCTGCTCGTTATCCTTCCTTTTTCAAATTCGTACTGGTCATCTGCCGCGTCCGCACTCATCTGAACAAATGGAACAGCTCCGAATGCAAGTGCCGCAGACATCATAATTGACAATGCCTTTTTCATTTGAGATCACCCCTTCGATCATTTCCGGATCACGTTCGTCCGCTTGACTCTGAGACCATTATATAATGACAGGGGCGTCAAAACAATACATTTTTGCTCCAAAAAACAACACTTTTATACCATTCTTTCGTCTCAGCGGTTTCGTGAGCCGCTGAGTTCAAAACGCAGGCATACGGCTCGGCAGCATGCTTTTCCGCTGAGTAAAAAACAAAAGGCAGGTCAAAGGGGAACACCCTTCAAACCTGCCTGTATAGTTATGGCTTTGGCATTTTTCTGCGTATCTCACTGAGCCGCTCGAGAGCTGCAACGAGAGTCTCGTTTTTCTTGGCGTAGTGAAGACGGATATATCTGTTTTCCGGCTCTCTGAAAAAGCTCGAACCCGGAACAGCTCCGACTCCTACATACTGTGCGAGCTTCTCGCAGAAATCGAGATCGCTCTCATAGCCGAACTCAGATATATCGAGCATTATGTAATACGCTCCCTGCGGAACGGTATGCACGATACCGATGTCATCGAGTCCGCGGAGGAAGAGGTCGCGCTTCTCGGTATACTTGTCCTGAAGCCATCTGTAGTAATCTTCACCGAAGCGAAGCCCCGTAACAGCGGCTTCCTGAAGCGGTGCGGCAGCTCCGACCGTGAGAAAGTCGTGTACCTTCTTGACGGTGTCGATGATATGCGGCGGAGCGATAACATAGCCGAGTCTCCAGCCGGTTATCGAATATGTCTTCGACAGCGATGAACACGAGATAGTGCGCTCCCACATATCGGGCAGACTTGCAAAATAGATGTGCTTATGCGGAGCGTAGACGATATGCTCATACACCTCATCGGTAATAACGAATGTGTCATACTTCTTTGCAAGTCCGGCAATTATCTGCAATTCCTCAAGCGTGAACACCTTTCCGCACGGATTTGACGGATTGCAGAGGATAAGCGCCTTCGGATGCTGACGGAATGCGTCCTCGAGCACATCCGCATCGAAGCTGAATTCCGGAGGATCCAGCGGAACATATATCGGCTCAGCACCGGAAAGAATGGTATCAGCGCCGTAATTCTCGTAAAACGGCGAGAAAACGATGACCTTGTCGCCGGGATTGGTCACGCTCATCATTGCCGCCATCATAGCCTCGGTGCTTCCGCAGGTCACGACTATCTCTCCGTTCGGGTCGATAGTGCGCCCCATAAGGCGTGACTGCTTTTCTGCGAGAGCCTCGCGGAAGTTCTGAGCTCCCCATGTGATCGAATACTGGTGGAAGTCTTCACGTGTTACCTCTGCAAGGCGGTCGAGGATCTCCTGAGGCGGAGCAAAATCGGGGAATCCCTGCGATAGGTTCACTGCTCCGTATTTATTTGAGATGCGCGTCATACGGCGTATGACGGAATCCGTGAATGTAGCTGTACGATTTGAAAGCTCGGGCATATATTTCCTCCAAAAGAATAAAATGCAGGGGCGCACACCGTGCGCCCTTGTTACTGTATATTATACACCTATCAGATGTTATAGTCAATATTCCTCTCGTCGATCACACGTCTTGACTTGTGCTCGGAACGGGTATTGAGACCGCCGTCGGGATGAACGATGACCTTTGCAGGCTTAACGCCGATACGAGCCTTGAGTGCTGCGCTTACCTCGGCTGCAACTGTCTCGTCGTCCTTGTCAACGCCTGTTGCCTTTTCGATCTCAACTGCGTACTTGCTGGTGAAGTCCTTCTCGAAAATGCGTATGAGGTACTCACCTGTGAGGTCGCTCTGTTCACGGATAACAGCCTCGATGTCGCTCGGGAACACATTTACAGCCGAAACGATGAACATATCGTCCTTTCTGCCGAGAATGCTTATCCTGCCGTGAGTACGTCCGCAGCGGCACTTTGTAGTATCAATGCGTCCGATGTCGCCTGTCTTGAAGCGGATGAGCGGACGAGCGTGCTTGCGGAGAGTAGTGAACACGAGCTCGCCGGTCTGACCGGGCTCGAGGACCTCGCCTGTGTGTATATCAACAGTTTCAACGAGAATGTGATTCTCTGCGATGTGGAGTCCGTCGTGGTATTCGCACTGTGCAGCGCAAGCTCCGAAAATATCGGAAAGACCATAGAAATCGAACACCTCTGCGCCCCAGATATCCTCGATCGCCTTTCTTGTAGCGTCGATAGAGCCGCCAAGCTCACCAGCAACGATTATCTTCTTGATGTTGAAATCCTTCTTCGGGTCATAGCCAGCCTTGAGAGCCTTCTCGCCGAGCTGCCATGCATAAGAGGGAGATGTCCAGATAACTGTGGGCTTGTAGGTCTTGAGAATGAAGAGGAGCCTCTCGCTCGGGAGAGTGCCGCCCCAGATACATAAAGCACCGAGGTTCTGTGCGCCTATAACGTCGGGTCCGCCGACATAGAGCGAGAAGTTGAGGGCATGAACGTAACGGTCATTCGGTCTCATTCCTACCTGCCAGAACCAGCGGCTCTCAGTATCCTGGAACTCGTCGAAGTCCTTCTTTGTGAACGGGCTCATTGTCGGCACACCGGTCGAACCGGACGATGTTGAGATAAATACAACGTCCTCCTCGGGCACTGCTGCGAGCTCGCCGAGGAACGAACCGACACCCTGAGTATCGCGCTGAGTCTTCTTGTTGATGAACGGGAATTTCTCGATGTCCTTGAGAGTCTTGATGTCCTCGGGCTTAACGCCTGCTTCATCGAACGAGCGCTTGTAATACGGCGCATTATCGTATGCGAACTTAACTATTTCCTTAAGGTCAGCGAGCTGTCTCTTTTCGAGCTCCTCACGGGGAAGAGTTTCAAGCTCTTCATCCCAGTATTTGCTGTTTATATCTCTGCTCATTGGTTTATCCTCCATAATCTTATTTAGTATATCTGTTTGGTATGTTTATATTATACATCCTTCAGCCGCATTTGTCCAATACCATAGTTCTATGGTAGGTTATAGGCTGTTCTTATAACTGAAAGTCTTGTTTATATGCTCCCACTTCCGGTCGCGCGACTCGATAATGACCTGTATATCCTCATCTGAGAGGTGACGGAAGCGTCCCTGCTTCTTCAGATAAGCTGCAACGTCCGTGAACTCCTTCGGCTTATGATCCAGCGTGAATCCGCCGTTTTCGTACTCAGCAAGATACCACAGTCCGCAGTCCACGACCTCTCTCGCTATCTCGACCGTCTCATCGGGAGCAACTCCCCAGCCGGTCGGACACGGTGCGATAACGTGGATATACTTTGTGCCCTTTATCTGTGCAGCCTTCTGCACCTTCGCGATGAAATCAGCGATATATCCGACACTTGCAGTCGCAGCATAGGGAATATCGTGCGCGGCAGCTATCTCGAACATATTCTTCTTCGGGCGGATATTTCCGTGGATATTTGCGCCCGCCGGAGTTGTGGTCGTCCTCGCGCCGAACGGAGTCAGACCGCTTTTCTGTATGCCTGTGTTCATATATGCTTCGTTGTCGTAGCAGATGTAGATAATGTTATCATTGCGGTCGATAGCACCGGAAAGTGCCTGTATACCGATGTCTGCGGTACCGCCGTCACCATCGAATCCGACAGCTGTGAAATCCTTGTATCCTCTTGCACGGAGTCCGGCTTCAACTCCTGTCAGCATCGAAGCCGTGCCTGCAAAGGTCGAGATGATCGAATTGTTCGAGAAGCACAGCTGCGGAAAATTGAATCCAACTGCCGACATACATCCAGCCGGAAGTACAGATACCGCGTTCTTTCCGAGGACCTTGAGAGCTGCTCTTACTGCGAGACTTCCTCCGCAGCCGGCGCACGCCTTGTGACCGTAGAAAAACTCCTCGCGCGAAATGCTGTCCGCGACCTTATTTGCCATTGTCCTCGCCTCCTATGCCGATGAATCTGACGCCATCAGCGCCGTTTGCAATGTCAGTGTATATTTTTTCTATGTCGGCGGCGGAGATATTCCTTCCGCCGAGACCTCCGATGTAATTGCTGCCCTTTACGTCAACTCCAGCCTTCTTGAGAGCAGAATTCACGTTCGTGAACACCGTGCCCTCGTTGCCGAAGCTGATGTCCTTCTCAAGCACTGCATAAGCCTTAGCATTCCGCAGAACATCGGCAATTTTCTCATTGGGGAACGGGCGCATATAGCGTATGCGTACAACGCCTGCGCGGACTCCCTTTTCGCGGAGCTTATCAGCTGTTTCCCGGCACAGACCGGCAATGCTGCCGAGCGTGACTATCACGTATTCTGCATCGTCCGTGCGGTAATTCTCAGTCAGACCTGTATACCTTCTGCCGAATATCTCAGCAAAAGCAGCTTCGGTCTCGCCAATGACCTCACGAGCCGCGAGCACGCCCTCGTGCTCCTTGTATTTGAATATGTAATTGGTATCCGGACCTGCCGAAAACGCCATATTGCGGGGATCCTCAAGATCTATGCGGTTATCGGTCTCATATGGCGGCAGGAAGCTGTCCGCCTGAGAACGGTCCGGAATATCGACTGTCTCATATGTATGTGTGAGCACGAAACCGTCAAGATTCGCCATATACGGCGTAGAAACGCGCTTATCCTCGGCGATCCTGTAGCTCATCAGTGCGAGGTCGAGCGCCTCCTGAGCATTCTCCGCATAAGCCTGTATCCAGCCGCTGTCGAGCTGTGAAAGGCTGTCGCGCTGGTCACCGTAGATATTCCACGGCAGGGCTGTTGAACGGTCCGCATTCATCATAACTATCGGGAAACGTCCGCCGGCAGCGTAATACAGACATTCTGCCATATACAGAAGTCCCTGTGATGAAGTCGCCGTGAATGCTCTCGCACCTGCGGCGCTTGCTCCGATAGCGCACGAAAGAGCGGAATGCTCGGATTCAACGTGGACGTATTCAGCCGTGAGACTTCCGTCCTCGACCATTTCAGAAAGCCGCTCGACAACGATAGTCTGCGGAGTTATCGGATATGCGGAAATGACCTGCGGACGCGCAAGGCGGATGCCCTCGGCAAACGCCTCATTGCCGGATAAGAACTTTTTCATTTGCGCTCCGCCTCCATTCCTATCGCACCGGGCTTGCATATTTTTGCGCAGATACCGCAGCCCTTGCAGAAACCGTAATCAATGACAGCCTTGCCGTCCTTTATCGAGATAACGCCGTCGGGACAGTACAGATAGCACTGCTCACAGCCGACACATTTTCCGCTGTCGATGACTGGGCGAACGCTCCTCCAGCCGCTGTTGGCACTGACGAGATAGCCTGCCTCGAATGACGTATTTTCCGGGACCTCCGCGAAAGAGAAGTCCTTCTTTTCCCTAAGATATGGTCTCATACAGCTGCCTCCTCTGCGGCTTTAAGGAGAGCAGAAATATTGCGCTCCTGTATTTTTGCCGGCATATATGATCTTATCGACACAGCGGCATTTTCTGCACTCACGGCTTTGGAAAGTCCGACGAGCAGACCATACATCACCGTATTCACAGTCGGCAGTCTGAGCTCTGCGGAGATCTTCTCCGCATCGAAGGTAAAAGCTCCGTCTATAGCTGTTTTTGAGTTGACTATCAGTCTTCCGTTCTCCTTCAGCAGAGAACGGAGCTGCGGCGAATAAAGTGTATCATCAAGTATCACAATATAGTCCGCTTTTTCGGTCTGACTTCTGTCAGCAACGGGCTTGGTATCGAGCTTTGTGAACGCTCTTACGGGAGCTCCGCGGCGCTCCGGACCGAATGACGGAAATGCGAGCGCATACTTGTCTCCGCCGTCTGCCGTGTATGCCGCTCCGAGCAGCTTAGCAGCGGTAAATGCGCCCTGTCCGCCGCGTCCGAGCCAGATTATCTCTATCATATAAACCTCTCCTGTCGTGTGGTATAGATAAATTATACGCCTGTATCCGCCGCGTGTCCAATACCATAGTTTTATGGTAAGTTATAGGCTCAGGCTATATGTTGAGATACGCCTTTATCTCGCTGATATATATATCCGCCATCTCGCTGAGTATCACATTTTTCAGCGTGATATAGCCGATCTCCATTATCTCGTCGGAATCGTCCTCGAACGGGACAGCTATGTAATCGCTGCCGTTGAGTTCCTCGCAGATTATGCCTGAGCACAGTGTATATCCGTTCAGACCTATCATCAGATTCAGCATAGTTGCGCGGTCATTCGCCTTTATGGTGCGCTGGTATTCAGCCGTGCTGAGCAGCTCCTCCGCGAGGTAGAAGGTGCTGTTGTCGCCCTGCTCGAACGAAAGGCAGGGATAGTCCGCGAGCTGCGCGAAGGTTATCTTCTTCTCCTTCGCGAGAGGATGTCCCTTCCACAGATACACGTAGGGACGGCATTTCGTCAGGGTGTGGAACTCCAGTCCGTTTGAATTCAGCAGCTTTGTTATCGACTTGCGGTTGAAGTCATTGAGGTAGATGATGCCTATCTCGCTTCGCAGAGCGGCAACGTCGCTGATGACCTCGCCTGTCTTTGTCTCACGCACAGCGAATTCGTACTCCGCCGTGTCGAACCTCTTCACCATTTCCACGAATGCCTTCACAGCGAACGAATAATGCTGCGTTGAGACACCGAATTTCTTCTTGACATTGCCCTTGCCGATGTACTTTTCGGAAAGAACATCGAACTGTCCGACGACCTGACGCGCATACTGCAAAAACTCTGCTCCGTCATTCGTGAGCGTAACGCCGCGTCCGCTGCGGTTGAAGATCTTTATCCCGATCTCACGCTCGAGCTCCTGCACTGACGCTGACAGCGAGGGCTGCGAAACATAGAGCTGTTCCGCCGCCTTGTTCATCGAGCCTGTCTCAGAGATCGCAAGTGTGTATTTAAGCTGCTGTAAAGTCATATCTTACCTCTCAATCGTAAAGTCCTGTACTGAAATACCTGTCCCCGCGGTCAGGGAAAACAGTCACGATATTTCCCTTTGCACCGCTCTCAACGAGCTTCAGAACAGCTGCCATAGCTGCACCCGAGGACGAGCCCGCGATAATGCCCTCCTTCTCCGCGAGCAGACGAGCTGTGCTAAATGCCTCCTCATCGTTCATTTTTATAACGCCGTCAACGAGCGACATATCCATCGTCTCGGCGATGAAATCGTTTCCGATACCCTCGATATTGTAATCGGCGTGCTCGCCGCCGCCCATCGTTGAGCCAACAGGGTCAGCGAGTATCCCCTTCGCACCGGGCACGCGCTCCTTGATATACCGCAGAATACCGGTGTAAGTTCCGCCGCTTCCGGCGCCTGCGACGACATAGTCGATCTTGCCGTCGAGAGCCTCATATATCTCGCGTCCGGTAGTTTCGTAATGTGCGAGCGGATTGCTCTGGTTCTTGAACTGTTCAAGCGAGATCGAACCGGGTATCTGCGCCTTTATCTCCTCCGCCTTCGCAACTGCACCGAGCATTCCCTGCTCTCGCGGTGTGTTCACGACCTCCGCACCGAGTGCACGGAGCAGCAACTGCTTCTCCGCCGAGAACTTCGTCGGCACAACGAAAATGATACGGTATCCGCGGTTGAGGGCGGCAAAAGCAATGCCAAGCCCGGTATTTCCGGCTGTTGCCTCAACGATAGTTCCGCCCTTTTTCAGTAGTCCGCGCTGCTCTGCGTCATTT
>Ga0310697_10004172_pt1 | contig 14336 bp, 12 predicted proteins | sample 172DNAGHGlowgp2_FD_203883 | JGI IMG/M metagenome (GOLD analysis project Ga0310697, IMG submission 203883) | Sheep rumen microbial communities from Palmerston North, Manawatu-Wanganui, New Zealand - 1728 DNA GHGlow gp2 (v2) (version 2) | ecosystem: Host-associated > Mammals > Digestive system >...
ATCATCATCGAAAGCATAGCAGGCACATCCCCTTCACAACCTGCCACTATCCCTTCACTATTGAGCTTAGCCAATGCCCAGCAACCCGTATTATGAACAGCAGACAAAAGATCAAAACAACGAATCGTGAAGCCATTCAGCCGATGCCGTTCAACCAAAAGCTTTAATGAAGAATAGAGTTGATAAGCCACTGGAAACGAAAGTTTTATATTCTCCTCACAACTTTCACATTTCTTCGTCGTACAAACTTCTCCCTGCTGAACAATACCGAGTAATTCTTGCATGGGGATGTGACTCAGACAGATACCCGTCAGCTGCTCCACCACCTGTGCATCATACCGACTGGAGATGAGCCAGTCGGATGGGTCGCCCACGATGCCCAAAATACAATTCCGTAGTTGTTGGCGCGCTTCGGCCACCTGCATCAGTAGCCCTATACGCTGACGGATATAGTCGGTCGTGCCATGTATAATCTCGCCTTTCAGGTTATGTTGACGGAGATACGACAGAATCTCCATCGATGCGGCCAACGAATTACTCTCGCCAGAAGTGAGCAGCAGGAAAGGGCGCTGGCTCTTCGTCTGCAAGTCTGCCATCATCCGTTGGAAGATGCCTTCTGTGCCGCCAGTACGCACATAAATCAGATCGAGCGTATGAGAACCGTATGCAGCATAGTTGTTCCCACAGAACACATAATCCAATCCCAGGCTATCCAAGAATAGCTGCGTAGCCTGATTGACGGCCGCCTCGTCATGAAGAGGCGAAGTAAGAGTAAAAATTGCAATGTTAGTCATTGGTATAAGAGATGTAAGGAGATTTAACGATCAGTATCTTGCAGCAGCTGCCCAAAAGTCATGCCTTCATGCTGGTTCATCAGTTCTTCGGCCTCACTCACATATTCATTATCAAAGAAAGGAGTGCCAATAGCCTGATTGACCACATACTGTATGCGCCCCATGTGGCGATAACGATAAGCCTGAACCGTATCTTGCTCTGCCGGCAACGGATAGAGACTGAGTAGATAGAAGCTCAGACAGTCGGGCACAATGTTCGAACGGGTCATTGTTGCCCGTTGTCGCTCAGTATAGCCATATTTATTATAAACAGGATATTCTTCTCCAAGATATTTATCGAGCGAGATGCCCAATACGCCGTCCCCGACCACAATACTCTGGTCGAGCGAGCTAATCTGAGCATAGACGTGTGGAATTTCTATATCAGGCAGTAAGTTTCTCAGCTGCCGGAAAGCCATCCCCAACTGTTCGTCTACATCAGTCATGTCAGTATAGACAGATTCCACGTCGGCGACAAGCCTCTGAAGTGTAGAATCCTGATAATACATGAGAAAACGCGCATTGATACCAGAATCGTTCACATGTCCCAACTGCAACAGATTCTCAATCAGCAGACGTGTCTGCTGCGGATAGTCGGTATTCATCTGATGCAGAGCAGCCAGATCACCCGTAGTCAGATAGAGAGCTTCGACTCGGTCGAATCGATCTACGCTGACTTGCAACTCTTCCGCATGGCCATTGGGACGCAAACGCCACTCACAACCCATACAGACAAGCATAACGACAAACAATATGAGATAAATCTTGCGCACGTAATGCTACTGATTGTTAAATATCGATGCAAATATACTAAAAATTCTTTTAAAAGCAAAATTTTAACCTAAAATAATTAAATAAGAACGCACTTTTCTGTACTTTTGTAGAAAAACAAAACCGATTATGAGACAAATCACTTTCCTTTGTGCACTCTTTGCCACCATTTCCATGTCGGCAACCAGCAAATTTGTTGTCAGCGTGACCAATCCCTCAAAAGAAGCACGAACCGACCAACCCGTCGTCTTGCCATTGAACAACTACGGTGACGTGAAATCTGCCTTGGTCACGACCGGACAGAAAGAAATAGCCTGTCAGCTCGACGATCTCGATCAGGACGACATGTTCGACGAACTGTGCTTCCTGACCGATTTAGGTCCCAACGAAACCCGACAATTCACCATCGAACTCTACGAAGAAGGCGAACCACGCCAATACAAGCCGCGTGTCTATGCTGAGATGCTGATGCGGAATGACAAGGTGAAAGAGAAAAACCGTCACAACAACTTCATAGAGAGCATCACAGCCAGAGGTGACTGCGCCAACTCCTACAATCTGCAGCACCATCACGGCGTATGCTTCGAAAGTGAGTTGAACGGCATTCGCATTTACTTCGACAAGCGCCAGACACTTGACCTCTATGGGAAAATCCAGAAACAACTGGAACTGAAACAGACACAGTTCTACACCACTGCCCAACAGAAGAAAGAAGGCTATGGCGACGATGTGCTCTGGGTAGGAAACACGTTCGGCCTCGGTGCCTTCCGCGGATGGGACGGATTGGAACCTACGATGATTGACCCCGTGAAGTCACGTACACAGCGCATCATCAGCTACGGTCCTCTGCGCACTATTGTCGAGATTGTAGACCGCGGCTGGCAGGCAGAGCCCGACAAAGCGCCTGTCAACATGACCTTACGCTACACCCAGTATGCCGGACACCGCGATACAGACGTGGACGTATTCTTTAATAAGAACGTGAGCGACTATACTTTCTCCACTGGCATCATCAACGTGAAGGGCTCTGAGGAGTTCTCCGACAAGAAGGGTCTACGTGCCTGCTGGGGGACAGACTATCCTTCGACCGACACGCTGAAGTGGAAACGTGAGACCGTAGGCCTGGCCATCCTGATTCCAGAACGTTACATTGAACGGGAAGATCTGTCGAACGACGACAACTATCCTTTCGTCGTCAAGACTTCAGACGACCACCTCTGCTACAAGGTATGCTACACTTATGCAAACGAGTCTTTTGGCTATCATACGGCAAAAGACTGGTTCCTGTGGCTCACAGAATGGAAAAAAGAGGTCGAAAGACCTGTCATTATCAGATAATTTGGCCTGAATTAAAAAAAAGTGGCAGAAAAATTTGGTCAAGCAGAAAAAAAAGCATACCTTTGCATCCGCAAAATCCAATGGTGCCTTGGATGAGTGGCTTAGTCAACGGTCTGCAAAACCGTCTACAGCAGTTCGAATCTGCTAGGCACCTCGCAAGAAGAATCGGGAACCTCCACAAAGAAAGGTTTCCGATTCTCTTTTTTCATCCTACCAATCTTACCAATATGTAAGGCAGTACCGTCCCGCAACCTGAGATCATAGAGCAGAAAAATCCCGACTGCCACAAGGCAATCGGGATTCCCGTTTATAATCACTATGATGTGCTTTACAGCGGTTATTCTGCTGCGGGAGCCTCTTCCTCCTGAGCGGGAGCTTCCTCTACTGCGGGAGCCTCTTCTACTGCGGGAGCGGCAACTTCTTCTTTTACCTCTTCAGGAGCGTTCTCTGCAACGACCGTTACAGGAATCTCAACGGTGACTTCCTTGTGGAAGTGAACGAGGGCAACATACTCACCCACCTTCTTGATGTCGCGCATGGTGATAATCTTGCGATCCACCTCGTGACCCAGCTTCTTCAGTTCCTCTGCAACAGTAGCAGCGTTCACTGAACCATAGAGCTGACCGGTAGCGCTCACCTTAGCCTCAATCTTCAGAGCCACACCGTTCAGTGCGTTGCCCTTCTCCTCGGCTGCAGCCTTCTGAGCAGCCAGCTTGTGCGCCTGCTGCTTCAGGTTCTCAGCGAGAATCTTCTTAGCCATAGGCGAAGCGATGACACCTTTGCCCTGAGGAATCAGGTAGTTACGGCCATAGCCCGACTTCACGTTCACGATATCGTTCTTAAATCCCAGACCGATAATATCTTCTTTCAGTATAATTTCCATTCTTGCGTCCTCCTTGTTTTATTTCATCAAATCGGTTACGTAAGGCAGCAGTGCAATCTGACGTGCACGCTTCACGGCCTGAGCCACACGGCGCTGGAACTTCAGCGAAGTACCCGTAATGCGACGGGGCAGAATCTTGCCCTGCTCGTTCAGGAACTTCTTCAGGAACTCAGGATCCTTGTAGTCAATGTACTTGATGCCGCTCTTCTTGAAACGGCAATACTTCTTCTTCTTCGTGTCGATAGAAGGAGCTGAAAGATAACGGATTTCTGATTGTTCTGCCATAGTTTAAGCCTCCTCTACTTTAGTCTGATACTTCTTGCGACGCTTCTCTGCATACTCGGCAGCATACTTGTCGAGCTTCACGGTCTGGAAGCGAATCACTTTCTCGTCACGACGGAAAGCGGTCTCCAGTGTCTTGATAACTTCCGGCTCTGCCTTGAACTCGACGAGGAAGTAGAACCCAGAGGTCTTCTTCTCAATCTGGTAAGCCAGCTTTTTCAGTCCCCAGGCCTCTTCGTTCACAATCTCTGCACCTTTGTCGGTGAGCACTTTCTTGAACTTTGCGACCGTTTCCTTTGTCTGATCGTCAGACAAAACGGGAGTCAAAATGAAAACGGTTTCGTACTGATTCATACGTTTGATTAAATGTTTATAAATGTTATTTTTGCAAATTGCGGGTGCAAAGGTACAAAATATTTACGGAATATGAATTATGAATTATGAATTATTTCGTACTTTTGCACTGTTTTTTAACGATTTATATGAAATACGCCGGTCTTTTCCTGATTATTATGGGCGTTTTGGCTCTTTTGGTGCTCCAGCTGGTGCACTTCACGATGATCAACGCCCTGTTGCTCCCGCCCTTTATTATTATAATAATAGGTGTATTGCTCTACGTCTGGGGGCTGAAACGAGAGAGCCTGTATTAGGCTGATAATCAGCCGTTTGCAATTCAGCCTGAATTTGCCTGCAATTCAGCCTGAATTACACGACAATTCAGCCCGAATTGCGCGATGGTTCAGTACGAATTACAATCGAGTTTGGCACGGCGTTTGCTATTCACATTGTTGTAACAGACAAAGATTAAGGCACAAAACAACTACATGAGCAGTCAGTTTTCCCCAAAAGTATCAGAGATTCTCGCCTACAGCCGCGAAGAAGCAGCCCGTCTGGCCAGCCGTTCGGTAGGGCCGGAGCACTTGCTACTCGGCATGATGAGGATGAAGGAGGGTCCCGTCATCGACGTGTTCCGCCGCCTTCGTCTGAACTTCCAGTCGGTCAAGACCTCACTGGAGCAGAAGGTGCGCGAAGACGAGATTGACATGCCCATCAACACCAGCGAACTGGTACTTAACGAACGAGCATCGAACATTCTGAAACTGGCCGTACTCGAAGCACGTATTCAGCACACGGCCAAAGTAGACGAACAGCACCTGCTTCTGGCCATTCTGCACGACCAGACAGCTAACGGTGCCAAACAAATTCTGGAATTCAACAACATGAACTACGAAGACGTACTCAGCTTGATGCATTCACAGCAGTCAAGCCCCATCACCAACGGCATCGGCCTGCCCGATGAGGACGAAGAAGACGAAGAGGCTCCCGTCCAGAACAACGCAGGACGCACTTCCCAAAACAGCAACAGCACCACTGCCACACAGCAGAAGAAAGACTCGAAGACACCCGTGCTCGACAATTTCTCGACCGATTTGACCGTGGCTGCCGCTGAAGGAAAGCTCGACCCCGTCGTGGGCCGCGAACGTGAGATACAGCGTGTCATCGAGATTCTCGGTCGGCGCAAGAAGAACAACCCCATCCTGATAGGCGAGCCCGGCGTGGGCAAGAGCGCCATCGTGGAAGGACTGGCACAGCTCATTGCCCAGCGCAAGACGTCGCCCATGTTCTTCAACAAGCGACTGGTATCGCTCGACATGACCGCCATCGTGGCTGGCACGAAGTATCGCGGACAGTTTGAAGAGCGCATTCGCGCCCTGCTAAAGGAGATAGAGGCCGACCCGGACATCATCGTCTTCATCGACGAGATTCACACGCTCATTGGTGCCGGCTCGGCAGCAGGCACGATGGATGCGGCCAACATCATGAAACCGGCCCTGGCCCGTGGTGTCATTCAGTGCATCGGTGCCACGACGCTCGACGAGTATCGCAACTCCATCGAAAAGGACGGTGCCTTGGAGCGTCGTTTCCAGAAAGTGCTGGTGGAGCCTACCACGCAGCAGGAGACGCTGCAGATACTGCACAACATCAAAGACCGGTACGAGAAACATCACCACGTAAGCTATACGGAAGAGGCCATCGAGGCATGTGTCAAACTGACAGAACGCTATGTCACCGACCGTGCCTTCCCCGACAAGGCCATCGACGCGATGGACGAAGCCGGATCGCGCGTCCATCTGTCGCATGCCCAGATTCCACCGGAAATCATCGAGAAGGAAAAGCAGCTGTCACGCATTCTTGAGAAAAAGAAACTGGCCGTGCAGAACCAGAACTTCGAACTGGCCGCCAGCTATCGTGACAAGCAGACAGAGATAGAAGCGAACCTGGCTATGCTCCGCAACGACTGGAGCAATGGCAGCATCGAAGAGTGCCAGTCAGTCACTGCCGAGACCATTGCCGACGTGGTGTCGATGATGACGGGTGTACCGGCCCAGCGCATGGCTGAGCAAGAGGGCATCCGGCTGAAAGGCATGGCACAGGAACTGAAAGGTGCCGTGATTGCACAGGATGCAGCCATCGACAAGATGGTGAAAGCCATTCAGCGCAACCGCGTGGGACTGAAAGACCCCAACCACCCCATCGGCGTGTTCATGTTCCTCGGGCCGACGGGCGTAGGCAAGACCTATCTGGCAAAGAAACTCGCCGAGTTCATGTTTGGCTCATCCGACTCACTCATCCGTATCGACATGAGTGAATATACGGAGTCGTTCAATGTGAGCCGCCTGATTGGTGCACCTCCGGGCTATGTGGGCTATGAGGAGGGCGGACAGCTCACGGAGCGTGTGCGCCGTCACCCCTACTCCATCGTACTGCTCGACGAGATTGAGAAGGCACACGGCAACGTGTTCAACCTGCTCTTACAGGTACTCGACGAGGGACGGCTGACCGATGGCAACGGACGCTTCGTTGACTTCCGCAATACGGTCATCATCATGACTTCGAACGCCGGTACGCGCCAACTGAAGGACTTCGGCCGCGGCGTGGGCTTTAATGCCTCATCCATCGGCCTGAATATGAACGACAAGGATAAGGAGCATGCCCGTTCAATTGTGCAAAAGGCGTTGTCGAAGCAGTTCTCGCCCGAGTTTCTGAACCGTCTTGACGAGATTATCACCTTCGACCAGCTCGACCTCAATGCCATCAAGCAGATTGTCGACATCGAACTGAAGGGGCTCTGGAAGCGTATCAATGAGATGGGCTATCAGGTGACTCTCACAGACGAGGCCAAGCAGTTTGTGGCCGAACGCGGCTACGACGTGCAATTCGGTGCCCGTCCGTTGAAGCGAGCCATCCAGAACCACATTGAAGACGGCATCGCCGAGATGATTGTCAACAGCGACCTGCCCCTTGGCTCTACCATCTGCATCAAGAAAGCCGAGGAAAAGGAGGAGCTTTGTTTCGAAACTATCCGGCAAGCAGACAGTCAGGAAGACGCTGAGAAACAAGTATTATTCACATAACATCATTTAGCTATGAACATCCAGCAAACCTTTAGCAATCCGCTCTACCGCACCACTGCCTTGGCAGGAGGCGCCATTGTCTTAGTGTTTATCTTATTTGCCACGTGCTGCACAGTCGTTGACTCTGGTGAGGTGGGCATCCGTTTCCATAAGTGGTCAATCAACGAACAGGACTACGGTGGTGTGGAAGGCACTTGCAAGGGTTGGGTATTCTACAATCCCATCACGACTAACGTCTTCACCTATCCCACGTTCACACAGCGTAAGCAATATGAGACCTTCTCAGTCAATGCGAAAGATGCCTCGCTCTTCGAAATGGATCCGACCATCGCTTACCGCATCAACCCCGAAAAGGCCTGTGACATCTTTACTAAATATCGTGTGGGCGTGAAGGACTTGGAAGAGGGTTACATCCGCACTTGCATCTATGAGGCGTACCGCACCTGTGCCAACCAGTACACGTCGGACTCGCTCATGTCGAACCGCGCCAACTTCGAGCGTGATGTCCGTGCCCGTCTGGAGAAGTCGCTGATGGCAGAGGGATTCCTCGTAGAGGGGTTCACCAGTAAGATTACGCCTCCCTCGTCACTGCTCTCGATGATTGACGCCAAGAATACGGCCATACAAAGTGCCCTGAAAGCCGAGAATGAGGTGAAGGAAGCCGAAGCCAATGCCAAGATTGCCGTAGCCAAGGCGGAAGGTAACGCCAAGGCCATGAAGATCAAGGCCGATGCAGAGGCATATTACAACCGTACGATTGCCGCATCGCTCTCGCCGATGATTGTCCAGGAAGACATGATCGAGAAGTGGGACGGTAAGATGCCTCAGATTGTCGGTGGCAACGGAATGATGCTTGACATCTCAAAAGTCATTGGAAATAAATAGTAAGCACCTTTCAAAGTGAAGGAAGCAATGGCAAGCAACTCTGATTTCGTACAATACATTACCGACCAGTGTGGGGGAGCAGGAGAGATCGTCGCCAAGAAGATGTTCGGTGACTACGGCATCTATTGCAATGGGAAGATCTTCGGGCTCATCTGCGACGACTGCTTCTATGTAAAGCCGACCGAAGCCGGACAGGCATTGCTGCGGACAGTCGACATGAGACCGCCCTACGAAGGTGCCAAGGACTACTTCTACATTGCCGACGTGGACGACCGCGACTATCTGGAAAAACTTGTCCGCGCAACTTGTTCGGCACTGCCGGAACCGAAGCCGAAGAAAAAGAAATAGATGGATGCATCCATGTTTGAAGTAATGATGACCCTTTTTGCCATTGTTGTCGTAGGCTATGCGGCAGGCAAATTAGGTTACATGGGCGGCACGTTCGACAAACGGCTGTCTAAGTTGGTCATCGACATTACTTGTCCTGCACTCATTCTGTCGTCGGCCATGACAGGGGCACTGCCAGACCGACGACTCATCCTGCCTCTGTTAGGCATCAGCATCATCACTTACCTGGTCTTGACTGGCATCGCCCTTGTGCTGCCCCGCCATCTGACACGACGCAAAGAAGACGAAGGAGTCATTGGCTTTGCTCTGATATTCGGCAATGTGGGGTTCATGGGGTATCCGGTTGTTGCATCTATCTTTGGACACGAGGCCGTGTTCTATGCCGCCGTGCTCAATGTGGTCAACACCTTTGCCGTCTTTACTATCGGCACGATGCTCATCACTGGCAAAAGCGAAGTGGAGGGGCCGCGCTTCCAGAAGAAGGTATTATATAGTACACCCATGCTGGCGGCCTATCTCACCATGATGATTGTGGCACTTGAGATAGACCACATTCCCGGTTTCATCAGTCAGCCGCTGACCATGATAGGCAACATCACCGTACCTGCAGCCCTTCTGATTATCGGTTCGTCCATGTCGAACCTGCCGCTTCGTGCCATGCTGGGCAATCGCAGTGTCTATGCAACGACCTTGATGCGTCTGGCAGTACTGCCGATAGGCATCTATTATCTGTCGGCATTGCTCGGCTTCTCACCCTACGTCATCGGTATCAACACTGTGGTCATCGCAATGCCCGTGGCAACCTACGGCACCATACTGTGTCTGCGTCACGGCAAGGATGCCACACTGATTACTGAAGTAACGTTCATCACGACCCTGCTATCGATGATTACCATACCACTACTGGTCATGTTCTTCCTCTGACGTCAGGTCTTTTCATAACCCTGTTACAATGAGAAAAGGATTATTTGCACTGTCACCCCTCATCGTATTTGTGGTGTTGTATTTAGTCACAAGCATCATCGCCCGCGACTTCTACAAGGTGCCTATCACCGTGGCTTTCATGGTGTCGAGTATCTATGCAATTGCCATCACAAGGGGAAAGCTGCGCAGGCGCATCAACGTGTTCAGCCGTGGAGCTGGAACGCCTGAAATGATGCTGATGATCTGGATCTTCGTCCTGGCCGGTGCCTTTGCCAACTCAGCCAAGATCATGGGGTCGATTGATGCGACAGTAAACCTGACGCTCTCTGTCCTTCCTTCTCACATGCTCCTTGCCGGTCTTTTTCTTGCAGCCTGCTTCATTTCATTAAGCATTGGCACAAGCGTAGGCACCATCGTTGCCCTGACCCCTATTGCAGCGGGCGTCGCCACACAGACAGGCACATCGGTAGCCATGCTGACGGCTGTAGTGGTGGGCGGTTCGTTCTTTGGCGACAATTTGTCCTTTATCAGTGACACGACGATTATTGCTACCCAGACCCAGGGGTGCAAGACCAGCGATAAGTTCCGCGTCAACTTGTTCATCGTAGCCCCTGCCGCCTTGATTGTCCTGATGATTTACCTCATCATCGGCCATAACATCACTACGCCCCACGATATACCCGACATAGACTTCTGGAAGGTAGTACCCTATTTGGTCGTACTCCTGATGGCTGTGGCTGGCGTAAACGTGATGGCCGTTCTCACCTTGGGCATTGTGCTTACAGGCATCATCGGACTGAGCAACGGCTCGTTCGACATCTACGGATGGCTGCAGTCGATGGGCGACGGTATCATCGGCATGGGCGAGCTTATCATCATTACGCTGATGGCAGGTGGCCTGCTTGAGGTCATCAAGCACAACGGCGGCATCGACTACATCATCGAACGGCTCACCCACCGCATCCACGGCAAGCGAGGTGCTGAACTGTCGATAGCTGCATTGGTCAGTGTTGTCGACATCTGTACGGCCAACAATACCGTAGCTATCATCACTGTAGGCAGCATTGCCCGGCGTATCGGTGAAAGGTATCAGCTCGACCCGCGTAAATGTGCCTCTCTCCTCGACACCTTCTCTTGCTTTGCCCAGGGACTGATACCCTACGGAGCACAGATGCTCATGGCAGCAGGACTTGCCTCTCTTAATCCCCTGTCCATTCTGCCACACCTCTACTATCCGTTTGCCATTGGCATCGCGGCTTTTACTGCTATCATCTTCCGCTATCCGAAACGCTATTCATAGACCATGGACATTACGACTCGCAATTTCTTCAGGCTGCTTCGTGCCGGAGCCTTCAACACAGAAGAACAGATAGAACCCATATCGGCATGGAAATGGAAGCGCATCTACCAATTTGCGCTCATGCACGGTGTGTCGGCTCTGATGTACGATGGCATCAAGAAGTGCGGCCAGCAGTTCTTCATGCAGTTGCCAGAGGGACTGAATGCAGAATGGGAAAACAGCACCCATGAGATTGAGACCCAGAACAGCAACACTACCCGTCAGGCACTTCAGTTGATTGAACACTTCAATCGTCAGCAGCTACGCCCCATCCTGCTCAATGCCCAGGCACTTGCCCACTACTATGACCATCCTGACCACCGGCTGTCTGGTAACATAGAGATTTTCTTTCCATTCGACACGCAGGGCAAGAAGGCAGACGAATGGGCACTCGCCAACGGCCAGCAGCTAAACAATAATGAGAAGTATGTGCTGAGCTATGTATGGAACGGTACGAACTTCTCACATTGTCACCGCATGATGCGGCTTACCAACAAGCTGCACAACTACGCGCTGCAGAACATCATTGAAAAGAACATTCGCGAGAACCAGCCCACCACCATGTTGCTCAACGGCATACGCATCGAGACTCCTTCACCCACACTGGAGCTGCTGCTCTGTCTGCTGCGCATCACCCGTTACATGCTCAACGACGGCATTTCGCTGAAACACATCGTTGACTTGGGGATCTTCCTACGCAAAGCCGGAGACAAGGTAGACTATGTGCTGCTACAGGAGTGGATAGACAAGCTGAAGCTATCGCGCATGGCTTACCTGTCAGGCGCCCTGCTTGTAGAGTTGTTCGACTTTACGACGGACGAGATTCCCTTCATGCCTGCCGGCGGTCGTCTGAGCATTGCACGTATCTTACAGGAGCTGTTCAAGCTGCAGCGTCCACAGAAAGAAGAATGGTACTTCCAACAGGGCAAAGACATGTTCGTCCATACGGTCAACTCTTCTGCCATGTTCTGGCAAGTACGCCACTCAGCCCGCTACTTCCGTTACTATCCCTCGGAGAGTTTCACAAATCTTTTCTCAGCCTTTGCCCATTCCCTCTCTCACATCGAAGAGTAAGGACTGCGGGCACAAGAAACACATCGGTGAAGCATAAAAACTCATTCAGAAAGCACACCAGCCAACACCCGGCCAAAATAATATCGGAGCATAATCCCAACGATTATGCTCCGATATTTTCATATTCCAATCCTTCGATTAGTCTTCGTCCTTCATCTCAGCCTCATGCTGCTTGATGAGCGCCTGCTGGATGTCGTTCGGCACAAGCTCGTAGGAAGCGAACTTCGTGGTGAACGAAGCACGGCCACCCGTCAGCGACGAGAGGGCAATCGAGTAGTTCGAAAGTTCCTTCAAAGGAATCTTTGCACTCAGTTTCTGATAGCCGGCCTCAGAGTCCATACCCATGATGATGGCGCGGCGCCCTTGCAGGTCAGACATCACGTCGCCCATGTAGTCGGCGGGCACGTAAACCTCCAGGTCGTAGATGGGCTCCAGCACCTTCGGCCCTGCCTCGCGGAAGGCTGCCGAGAAGGCATTACGGGCAGCGAGCATGAACGACAGTTCGTTCGAGTCGACGGGGTGCATCTTACCGTCATAGACGATCACACGGACGTCACGGGCGTATGAACCTGTCAGCGGTCCCTGCTCCATGCGCTCCATCACACCCTTCAGAATAGCGGGCATGAAGCGCATATCGATAGCGCCACCCACCACAGAGTTGATGAAGACGAGCTTGCCGCCCCACTCCAGGTCTTTCTCTTCCTTCGACTTGATGTTCATCTTGAACTCCTGGCCGTTGATGGTGAACGACGTAGGATCGGGCATGCCCTCAGCGTATGGCTCGACAATGAGGTGAACCTCGCCGAACTGGCCTGCGCCACCCGACTGCTTCTTGTGACGGTAGTCGGCGCGAGCCATCTTCGTGATGGTCTCACGATAAGGAATCTTCGGCTCCAGATACTCAATCTGAATCTTCTCGTTGTTCTCCATGCGCCACTTCAGCGTACGCAGGTGGAACTCGCCCTGACCGTGAACGATAATCTGGCGGAGCTCCTTCGACTGCTCAACCACCCATGTAGGATCCTCCTGGCGCATCTTGGTCAGTGCCACCATCATCTTCTCGGTCTCGCTCTCGTTCACGGCCTTGATGGCGCGCGAGTACTTCGAGTTGGGATACTTGATGAAGTCGAAGCGCCACTCGCAGTCCTTGCCGTTCAGGGCGTTGCCGGTCTTCACGTCCTTCAGCTTCACCGTGCAGCCGATGTCGCCTGCATTGAGCTGGTCAACGGGAATACGGTTGGCACCTGCGCAGGCATAGATTGTACCGATGCGCTCCTTCGAGCCGCGGTCGGCATTGGTCAGATCGTCGCCGGGCTTCACCGTGCCGCTCATCACCTTGAAGTACTGCACCTCACCGATATGCGGCTCAACGCCCGTCTTGAAGAAGTAGAGAGAGGTGGGGCCTGCGGTATCAGGATTGATTTCCTCACCACGGGTGTTGCGCACCTTCGGCATCTCGCTCACGAAAGGAACGACATTGCCCAGGAATTCCATCAGGCGGCGAACGCCCATATCCTTACCGGCGCAGACGCAGAACACGGGGAAGATGGAACGGGTGACAAGACCCTTGCGGATGCCTTCACGCATCTCGTCTTCGGTGAGGCTCTCACTCTCGAAGAACTTCTCCATCAGCGTATCGTCGTTGGCAGCAGCAGCCTCAACAAGGGCAGCATGCAGCTCCTTTGCCTTGTCCATCTCCTCAGCGGGAATCTCCTCAATGATGGGAGCGCCGCCCTCGGGCTTCCAAGAATATTTCTTCATCAGCAGCACGTCGATCACAGCGTTGAAGCCAGGACCCGTAGCAATAGGATACTGAACGGGTACGCACTTGTCACCGTAGATTTCCTTCATGTTCGACAGCATAGCCTCGAAGTCACAGTTCTCCTTGTCGAGCTGGTTGACGAGGAAGATGACGGGCTTGCCCAGCTTGTCAGTATAACGGAAAGCATTCTGGGTACCAACCTCGGGGCCATACTGACCGTTGATCAGAATGACGGCCTGGTCGGTGACGTTCAGCGCAGTGATGGCACCACCCACGAAGTCGTCTGAACCCGGACAGTCAATAATGTTCAGCTTCTTGTTATTCCACTCTACATGAAAAACAGTAGAGAACACCGAGTAGCCGTATTCCTGTTCCACAGGGAAATAGTCGCTCATGGTGTTCTTACCCTCTACGGTACCGCGGCGCTTGATGATGCCAGCTTCGTAGACCATTGCTTCGGCAAGAGTAGTCTTGCCGCTAC
>Ga0310697_10004173_pt1 | contig 14333 bp, 7 predicted proteins | sample 172DNAGHGlowgp2_FD_203883 | JGI IMG/M metagenome (GOLD analysis project Ga0310697, IMG submission 203883) | Sheep rumen microbial communities from Palmerston North, Manawatu-Wanganui, New Zealand - 1728 DNA GHGlow gp2 (v2) (version 2) | ecosystem: Host-associated > Mammals > Digestive system >...
TTAATTGTGCCCGTATTGAGATTGACGAAGCCGCCGCATTTGCCGTAAACCGTGCAGTTATCAATCGTGCCGTTGTTGCGCCCGACGAATAAGCCGCCGTCCGTCCAAGTGTTATTTTCGTTATCTTTGCCCGTGACATTCAAATCTTTGACGAAACCGCCCGTGCCGATTGTGCCGAATAAGCCGACGCCGAGAACGCCTCTGTAGTCATTGGCGATAGCGTTGCCGGTGCCGCCGTCTACAGTTAAAGAGTTTGTCAGCGGAACGTTTCGGATTGTGTAGCCTTGACCGTCGAAGGTGCCCGCGAACTCCGCAGATAATACGTTACCTTTAGCAATTTTTTGCGCTATCGGTTTCCAATCGGCTACGTCGCCAACGTTGATGTCATTGATGAGCTTGAACGTCAAGCCCTTGCATTTGTGCCCGTCGTTGACATATTCGGCGAGGGCTTTTAAATCATTGACACTTTGAATCTTAAAGTAACCGCCCGTCGCGTCATATTCGAGGTAGTGCATTCAGATGCCGGTGCCGTCGTTTATAGCACTGCCGATTTTAACTTGAGCGTCGAAGGCAATATTTGCGCTTTCTTGCAAAGTGAGCGTATAGGTGCCGTCGTCATTCTTGGCAAGCTCGTTATCGCCCGCGCTGAGCGTCAAAGTTTCGAGAGAGTAATTGAATTCGTCGCCAATGGTAAGCTTTAACTGAGTGCCGGGCTTGTAGTAAGTCTTGCCGCCGACGATTATTTCTTCGCCGCTTACAAGTTCAGCCGTAATGCCTTCGGGAAGATTTGACATTATGCAAACTTCGTTGCCCTGAACCGTGCCGACTGCGCGAGTGTAGCAACTGTTTTCAATATTGCAAATGCCTTTTCCGTTCGCAAAAACAGCCGCGCTCTGAGCAGTTGATACAGTGCTCGGCGCAAAAATACCGTCGCTTATCGTGAGGTTGCCTTTGTTGTCGCCGACGAAACCGCCGAACTGTTCGATATTGCCGTTAAACGAACCTGTAAATTTGCTGTCGGTTATGTTGAGGTTGCCGTTGTTGACGGCGACGATACCGCCAACAGTGCCCGCGCCGCTTTTTATCGAGACATTCGCGACGCAATTATCAATCGTGCTGTTGCCAAAACTCTGCGACACGATGCCGCCGGCGTTTTTGGTATCGCCCGCATGAAAATCGCCGCTTACCGTCAAGTTCTTAATCGTGGCGTCCTCTATGAACTTGAACAACGACATATTATCAATCGTGGCGGCGAACTTATACAAGCTTATCGTATGCCCGTCGCCGTCGAAAGTGCCTTTGAAGTGGCAAGCCGCCGCGCCGATATTGTAACCCGCGCGGGCGTCAATATCATTCGTCAACTTGAACTTGTAGCCTTTGCAGTCGTGATTGCGAGAGTATTCAACCAACTCATAAAAACCTGCGGTGCTGTCTATCTCGTAATAACCTGTTGCGGCGTTATAATTTATGTTGTTGAAATTGGCATGACCGTAAAGCTTGAGGTCGGTGTTCCCGTCAATCGTCAAGGATATGTTGTTGTCCTTATTGCAGAGCTTATCGCCGTAGCGCAGATAAGTCGGAGCATTTGCCGCGCCGTTATATGTGCCGGTTACGTCAAGCGTGATGGTTGCGCCCGCCTTGTAGTAGTTGGTGCCGTTAAACGTGCGGCGGTCGCTTGGCGGGGCGTCCGTTACTATGCTGATGCCGTCGTCCGTTTTCAGCTTATAAAGACGTGTCGCGCCCGTGTTGTCGCCGGCGTCCGAGCAATATTCATTTTCGTTGACTGTGCCGCCGATAATGTAGCCGGCGATTGCGCCGACATAAGTATTGCCGCTGACTGTGTTATCGACAAAGCAGTCCTTAACGGTGCCTTCATCGTTATAGCCAACCAAGCCGCCGACATAACTGTAGCCGCTGATATTTCCCGACACTGCGCAATTATCAATCGTGCCCAATTTATTTTGCCCAACCAAGCCGCCGACCCAGTTATTGCCGTTGATGTTGGCATTAACCAGCGAGACATTTTTAATCGTACCGCTGTTACAACCGAACAGACCGCAATTGTTGTTGTTTCTCGTTATGGTCAAGTTGCTGATTTTATAGCCTTGTCCGTCAAACGTGCCTGTGAAACAATTCCGGCTGTTGCCAATGGGCGTCCAGTTACTTTCGCCGCTAAGGTCGAGGTCGGTTGTCTGTCTGAATTTCAAACCTTTGCAATCGTACCCGCTGTTGACGTAATCGCGGAGCGTGATGAGATTTTCTACACTGCTAATCAGATAGTAGCCGTTTTCGAGCGTCAAGCCGTCTATTTCCGAAGCGTTGACAAGCGAAACCTGCGGGGAGTCGTTGAACTCAAAATTATACGTCCCGTCATCATTGCGGGTTAAATTACTGCCCGCGCCCGCAACCAATTTGTAGCCGTCCGCGACTTCGCCGACAAGTTCAAAGGTCGTGCCTTTCTTGTAATAGGTCTTGCCGTCGAAAGTCAGTCTGGTGCCGCCGGTATAGTTCGCCGTAATGCCTTCGGGCAAATCCAAACCGCTAAAGATACGTTCGCCCTGTTCCGTGCCGAGCGGCGTCGCGTAGTAAGTGGAGCCGTTTATCGTGACGTTATCGCCGTTCGCGAAAGTGGCGCAGTCAACAGCATTGCCCTTGATGTCGAGACCTGTGGGAATAAATATTCCATTCGTTATCGTGAGGGTGCCCGCGTTATCACCGACGAAACCGCCGACCTGCGAGGCGTTCCCGCTCTCAATGTAGCCGCTGAATTTACTGTCTGCAATCGTGAGCGTGCCGCTGTTTTTGCCGACAAGCCCGCCGAACATGGAATAATCAGTCGAGACGTTTTTAAGATTTGCACTAACCGTAATATTGGTGAGCGTCGTGTTGCCTGTGGTTTCGGTCGCCAAGCCTGCCGCGTTGACGCTTAAATAACTGCCGCCGATTTCAAGATTGCTGATTGTGGCGTTATTGAGCGTCTTAAACGTCGTGCCGGCGTTGTTCGTAAGTTTATAGCCGTTGCCGTCGATTGTGCCCGCGAAGTTGTTGAGCGTGCCTCTCGTCGATATGTCGCGAGTAAATTCAAACGTCGTGCCCGCGCAGTCGTGAGGATTGCCAGCCCATTTGCCCGTACCGTTCACGAAGTCGCACAGGAGTTGCCAATCGGCGGAAGTTGACAGCTTGTAATAATTTACGTAGCCGGTGCTGTCTTTGACGTAGCTCAAGCCTTTAATCCAGTCCACGCCGTCAATCTGAATGCCCGTGCCGTTTTCGTCCAGCGTGAAAGAATAAGTGTTCGTGCCTTCGATGAGGCTTGCATTTTTAAAGCCGCTGACTTTGGCATAATTGGCGACCAAGTCCGCGTTAGTCTTGTCGAGCGTCAAGTTGAACGTCGCGCCGGACTTATAGCAAATTTTATCGCCGATTGTCTTTTTGAGGTTGTTATCGCCCGTGTAGTTTGCCGTGACACCTGCGGGCAAGTTCAGCGCGTAATATTTTGTCGCGCCGGTTTTTTCGGGAGCATCGGAGCAAAAAGCGTTGCCGTTGACATTGCCGCCGTTGTTGTTGCCGACGAGTGCGCCGACTTTGGAATTTCCGCCGACTGTGACAGCTGCGAAATTGTCATTAACTGTGCCGTAGTTGTAACCAACCAGCCCGCCGACATTATAATTGCCGCTGATAGTGCCCTCGACCGCGCAATTTTCTATCGTGCGCCAGTTTGTGCCGACAATGCCGCCGACATCCCATTTGCCGCTGCTGATGTCGGCATTAACCAGCGAGACATTTTTAATCGTACCGATGTTACAACCGAACAGACCGCGATGAGCTTCGTTGCCGGTGATTTTTAAGTTGCTTATCGTGTGCCCGTCACCGTCAAACGTACCGCCGAATATTATTGCGTAGTTGCCAATCGGCGTCCAATTCTCAACTTTGCTAAGGTCTATATTGTCCGTGAGCTTAAAGATACAGTCGCCGCAGTCGTGCTCACTGTTGACGTAATTGCGGAACTCTTCCAGTTGCTCCCTTGTGGCGATTGTGTAGGAGTTGTCGCTTTTATCGAAACCGAGAGAGCCGATTTTTGCGTAGCCGACGAACTCAACTTTATCGGAATTGCCGAGCACGAGATTATAAACGCGGTCGCTTTCACGGGTTGCGGAATTGTTCCCTGCCTTGAAAGTGTAGCCTTCATAGCCTTCGCCGTAATTGTCGGTTGCCGTAAGCTTAAACGTCGCACCGGGCTTGTAGTAAGTTTTATTGTAGATAGTTATAGTCTCGCCGCTAACGTAAGTAGCCGTAACACCTTCGGGCAAGTTTAATTCCGCAAAGATTTGTTCGCCCTGAAGAGTGCCTAGCGTCTTTGTGCAGAAAGAATCGTTGATGTTGTTGCTGTTGCGTGCAAAGGACGCGGATTGATTTGTATTAATGTCGACCGTCGCGGGAGCAAAGAAACCGTCCGTAATTTCGAGGTCTGCAGAATTCCAACCGACGAATCCGCCCCAATGGGAAGTTGACGAGCCGATAAACGAGCCGTCAAATTTGCTGTTGCTGACAGTGAGTTTGCCGCCGTCAACTACACCGACAATGCCGCCGTGAGAGCCGTCGCCGCTGACCGTGCTGTTTATCGTTACGGAGCTTGTGCAGTTATCAATCGTCGTGTTGCCGTAGCTGTGACTGATTAAACCTGCCGCATTTTTCTCGGCGGTGTTAATCGTGCCGTCGACCGTGAGCTTTTGAATCGTCGCGCCGTCAACGTAATTGAACAATGCGCCGCCGTCCGTGTAGTTGTTTTCGTCATCGGTGGCGGTGTAAGCAACGGTTATCGTCTTGCCGTCGCCGTCGAAGGTGCCCGCGAACATATTGCCCGTCGTGCCGATATGGAAGTCAACGCCGCTGATATTATCGCCGAGCTTAAATTTATAGCCCGCGCAGGTATTGCCCGCCGCGACAAAATCAGCCAAAGCTTGAAGGTCGTTTTTGTCGGCAATGGTGTAGATGTTTGTTGAACTGTCGAAGGCAATCGAGCCGATTTTTGCGTAGCCGTCAAACTCCAACGTCGCGCCGATTGTGTAGTCAAACGTGCCGTCGGAGTTTTTGGTCAAGCCCTTAATGCCCGTGATTTTCTCAAAGTCGTTGTTGCTTGTTATATCGAGCGTGAACTTGACGGTTGCATTGGGCTTGTAGTAATCGGTACCGCCGACCGTGACTTTATCAGCCGCGTTTACGTTCGTCACTGTGATACCTGTCGGCAACGTGAGCCATTTAATTGCGCCCGTGTTGTCGCCGGCGTTCGAGGCATATTTGTTGCCGCTGACACTGCCGTTGTTGTTGCCGACGATTTCACCGACATAAGAATTTCCGCCGACTGTGACAGCTGCGAAATTGTCCTTAACTGTGCCTCTATGGCTGTTATAGCCGACAATGCCGCCGACATAACTGTAGCCGCTGATAGTGCCCTCGACCGCGCAATTTTCTATCGTGCCGTTGTTATTGCTGACAATACCGCCGACATTCCGGTTGCCGCTGATGTTAGCATTAACGAGATTGACATTTTTAATCGTGCCATCCAAAACGTTAACGAACAGACCGCATTTATCATTGTTGCTCGTTATGGTCAAGTTGCTGATTTTATAGCCTTGTCCGTCAAACGTGCCCTTGAACGGAGTCCCTGTCGCGCCAATGGGAGTCCAATTCGCTATTACGCTAAGGTCGATGTCCGCCGTGAGCTTGAACGTCAAACCTTTGCAATCGTGCCCGCTGTTGACGTAATAGCGGAACTCTTCCAGTTGCTCCTTCGTGCTGATTGTGTAGGAGTTATCAGTTGTATCGAAACCAAGCGAGCCGATTTTTGCGTAGCCCTCGAACTCCAAAGCTGTGCCGATTGTGTAGATGAACGAGCCGTCGGAGTTTTTGGTCAAGCCCTTAATGCCCGTGATATAAGCAAAGTCGTCGTTGCTGCTTGTTATGTCGAGCGTGAGCGCAAGTATTGCGTCAGGCTTGTAATAGGTTTTGTCGCCGATTGTGACTTTGTACTCGTCGCCGTTCATCAATTTTGCAGTGACGCCGTCCAATGGGAGCGCGTAGACGCGGTTATTGTTTCTGGTCATTCTTGAAAAATCTTTGCCGACCGCGTCCGCATTGCTGTGGAAAGTGTTATTTTGTATAACCGTTTGGTTTTTATAGTTTTTGCCGACAAGCCCGCCGAAATAAGAATTGCCGCTGACTTGCGCGTCAACCGTGCAGTTTTTGACTTGACCGCCTGCGTCGTTGTAGCCGACAATGCCGCCGACAAATTTATTGCCGCTGACTGTGACATCGGCGAAACTGTTTTTAACGGTGCCTTCGTAGTTTTTACCGACAATGCCGCCGACACACTCACTACCGCTGATATTAGCATTAACCAGCGAGACATTTTTAATCGTGCCGCCTCTAATGTAACCGAACAAGCCGACGAATTTATCGCCGCTCGTTATGGTCAAGTTGCTGATTTTATAGTTGGCGTTGTTGCCGTCGAAGGTTCCCGCGAAAGCTGACGAGTATTGTTTGCCGATTGGCGTGAAGTTCGCGACGCCGCTCAAGTCGATGTTCGCCATGAGCTTGAAATATTTGTCTTCGTAGCTGTTGCCGTTCTTCACGTCGGTTGAAAGTTGTTGCAGGTCGACGACGCTTGAAATTTGGTAGGGATTAGTTTCGGAGCCGTCGCCGCCGCTGAACGCGCTGTCAAACCTCTGCAGGTCGAAAGTAAATTTATTCTTATCAATGTTCATGATGATTGAGCCTCCTTGCCTCGACATTTGAAATCATTTCACTAGCCCAACGGAATCATCTCCCAATTTTGTTCATAGCTAGTAAATATTTTATCACAAGAGCAAGTTTTTGGTTCAATCACTTTTTGCCAAAATCGCTACACTTTTTGACTGAAATATTTCATCCTAAACTTGGCAAGAGGCTCAAGGCATCACAGATTGATTTCAACTCTCGTATTGTTTCGTCAAGCTTTGTGTCGGCGGCGGTCTGAATCAGCATAGAGATTTCGTCCAGTAATTTTTGCGTTTCCGCACGTTTCTTTTCCAATTCGACGCGGAGATTTTCTTCGTCAGTGAAAGATTTAATCGGCTCAGCGGGGGCAACTTCATCTACACTCTCCTCAGTTGGTGTCGAAGTCATTTCGGCGTTTTGTATTGGAACGGAATCACTTTCACTGACGCTTTGACTCTGATCGGCTAATTCGCATTCGTCTGCGAAGAGATTAAACTCGTTAGCGACCGTTGCAGAAACTTCTTTGCTTTTAGCTTCTTTCCATTGTTTGACTGACTCTCGCACTTCCCGTTTCGACTGATTTTCAACAGGCTTACCTGCCGCAACTTGCGCCTCGATGAAGGCGTCCTCATCACCTTCCGGCAATGCCAACATTTCTTGCAAGGTTGACGATTGAAATTGAACGTCGGCGTTCAATTTGCCAAAACGTTCTGCCACACGCATAAAACGATTAGCGGTTTGTTGCGTCCACTCAAATTCCTTTTTCAGCCAGTCAGCCCAGCCGCCGTGTCCGACTTGTTTCTTCGCCGCAATAAGCTCAAAACCAATTTCAATAATCCCGCGTTGGACATCAGCCTGCAGATGGCGAATTCGCTCTGCACGGACTTCCAACGTAACCGGTTGAGCCGATTCAATCGGCAATTCAATTAGCTCAGTAGTATTATTACCGACTTCAGACGACGCCCGCGCAGGGCGACGCGACAGGCAAATTAATAATGATTATCAGCGACGCCGCGCAGACTCTAATTTTCACATAATCCGCACAATTCAAGACGATATAGTTTCAGGTAGGAGGTCTGGGCATAGCAAAAGGCAACTCGGCAAACTGCGGCACACCAAGCTCAGCAAAAGTATTTCTAAGCCACAAGCAAAGAGCATCGTAACCTTTAGCGGCAACCTGTTTAAGCGCATCAATCTTAAAGTTACGATAGAGCAACTGATGAACATCATTACTCAATGACGCAACAACAGACTCCACCGGGCAAACCCTGTAAGACGACTTATCTTGCTCAGGATGCTCGGCAAAATAAGCATCAACCCTATCTTCCAATCCTTTGGACAACTTAATTGCCGGAACGCCCTTAGTAGCAAAAGCATATTCAACCCACAAATCGACATCACCGGCAGGCAAAGACGAATCGCGAATTAAATCAAACGGAATCTTGCTATTCTTAAGCGTAACAGAAGTCATTTCCTTATCGCCGCCGTAAACCCCAGCAGGGTCGTAGCCCATAATCTTGGCAAGATACTTGCTGTCGTCAACTTGACGGAGCACACCGTAACTCTTCGCATCACCGTCATAAACACGGCTGAACATTAACCCATGCAAGCGAAACGCAGGCAGATACGACTCGTCAATCTTTTCGCCGACAATCTTTTCGTAGTGTTTGCAAACAGCATCAACCCAAGCGTCGCGCCATTGCTGTTCGGAATCGGACAAAAGTTGCAACTTATCTCGCGGCACAATCAGTATGGCATGGTAGTGCGGGTGCCAGCCGGCATTAGTCGTGTTCTCATCACCATCATTAATTGTGATTTCGGTACGGCGCACCCAACCCTGCAAGTCAACAGCTGCGGCACGCTTACGACCGGCATAATTGGAGAGCAAGTCTTTCCAAGCCTCGCGCAACACGTCAAGCAAGCAATCCAGATGATTCCAACGGTGAAACGTCGTCAGTGTCATCATAATCGGAACGTAATCCTGCCTGTAAGCCCAGTTAATGACGCGATTAATACGCAAGCGATATTTGTAGAGTTCTTTAGGAGCGTCGACCGGGTCAAGCCAGACGGAATGGGAACGCGCGATGTCGGAAACACGAGCCCCACCCTCCTCGGAAACAACCACATCAACGGAACCCTTCCGATAAGCCTGCGGCAACGGTGTTGAATACGAGTACTTAAACGACGGGAACAAATCCAACACAGTCTGTGCGGAATAATTTTGTCTATTCCAATCGCGCCGCTGGTCAAACTTTTGGCAGATGTGCTCCGGCAGAGATTCAACGGAACGCATGGCGAGAGCCTTTTTGCCATTACGCTGCATTTGGTACGGTTGTTTGAACGGGAGTTTGCCCTCCTCGTCGCCGCAGTCGGTTACAAACTTGTCAGGCAGGAATTGGTCGGGTTCGAGGTAGTCCGCGAGCTGGTTTCTATAATACCAAGACTGCTTCCCATTCCATTTCGCAACCTCCACGCCTAAGCGAGAGCGACGCTTGCTCCCGCGCGTATTAAATAAATCTTTCAATTCATCTATTATTCCCACGTCACTCTCACCTCCTTACCACAAAAAAGAAAAGACAGCACTCACTTTCTCGGTGAATGCTGCCTTTTTTCTTCCGAAGGTCTTGCAAGATTTTTTGTCCTGCTTTATAATTAGCTTTGCTAGTTAGCTTAGCTGATTAGCCGTGAGTCGTTTCTGAGTGGGTGCTGGCGGCACTCACGAGGAGTAAAGGTTTCTGTGACTGGTTATCACCGAAATCGAGACCTTCTGGAGAATATGGTGCATTCACCGGTTGAAGCTCTGCGTTGCCTGGAAAACACGCAGAGCTTTCGCGTTCTTGACATAAATTCAACCTACTTGTTACTTACTATCATTCCTCCTATCTAAATTTTTAACTGTATGTTTGACACGTTCGCGAAAAATCCTTTAAGCAATCAAAAAAAATTTATCGTTGGATTTCTCTTTGCAATGTCGATTGTACTTCCTCTTGAATTTTCTCAGAAGCCAAAATCCATTCCAGCGAATCCTCTATGTAAAGCTTGTCGTCAACGCCGCGCTCTGCCGCCAGTTTCTCTGCCATTTTTTCAACGCGACCGGAGTACGCCGTTTGATACCCCGTCAAATACTCTTCCAACTCATCCTTTTCCAACATCAGCTCATACAACTCCGGCTTATTCGCTTTCAGATATTCTTCGCGAAGATGACCCCCATACCCCGCAAAATTTTTCTTTCAAATTTTTCACCTCCCGCAAGCTCTGGCTTCTTGCACAATCTCTTTACCGTAATTTTTATTTCGACGACCAAGCGGACTCTGGTCTTGTATTACCTGTTGAACTGCGTCGGACGAATATTTTTTAGTCAATTCTTTTGCTGACTCGATGTCAAATCGTTTTTGCTTTGTCGGCGAATATTCGTATGGCGAATGAAGCGCGCTTGTTAAAATTTTGTAGCCCGTAGAGTTTTTTGATGCTCTGCTGTCTTGCATACTACAGACGTTTTCATCAATCCGAGTAACAAAGGCTTTGAACTGTTTGCTCGACAACGTAACCGCTGGATATTTCTCGCGTACCTCTTTCGCTTTGAAAAATCTTTTTACGCCGTCCAGTAATTTTTGAGTAAATGCCGCTAGCCTGTCCGCTAAGCTCTGATCTCCCGTAGAAATTTTTTCAAGGACGCGGCGACCTGTCTTCATGTCGGCAAAAGCATCGGCAAGCATTTCTTCCATTACCTTCGACTTGCTCATATTCGGTTGTTTGACCGCTTGGCGATAATCTTCTATCTGCTGACTGGTAAAAACCTCGTGACGTTCAACATGTGCAAGAATATCTTCGTAAAGCTCCGACTCATGCTTTTTCATCACGTGAAAGACTTCGTGCCAAAATGCCCAGTCCAACGACGTTTCTGTCCTCCCGTTCAGATACAAGATGTCTCTGTCGTCGTCATATCTGCCGTGCAATTCCGGCGCACCGTCAAAATATTTCACGTCGATACCGAAAACTTCTTCGCTCATATTTTGCAACGTCTTTTGCTCATCTGTCAACTCTCTGTCGAAAAGTAACCGCGAATTCTTCATACACTCGCGAATGTCTGCTGTTGCCGCTGAATAAAGTTCATAGTTCGCGTCGTGTGACTTAAAGCGGATTGAATCAAAGAGATACTCAAACGCCGCCTTGATGTCTGCTATTTCTGTTGCCGAAGGATACGGGTAAGTATTCTCCATCTGGAAACCATTTTCAGTCGCCTTTGCCCATGATTCTTCTGAGCGATAGTTTACCAGATAGTCATTTTGTATTCTACGCTCTTTTAGTTTTTCCTTGAGATAAACTTCAAAAGCCCGCGCCATTTGTTCTTCTGGCAATGTCCAATACGGTTTTTCTCTGCGTTTATCGAGATTTTTACACCGCTCCTCTAACCCGCTTTGACTTATGACTTTCGACACTAACTGAAAGCCGTCAATAATCTCCGGACTTATATTTTCCTGTCCGTCCTTATCGACATCGTGTGTCATCATCGAAGTCGCGGACGGTCTTGTCTTTCTACCAAGATAATTGTCCAAAGAATGGAACCATTCGTGAGCGAGACTGCCCGCACCTTTATTCTTCGTCAGATTGATAACGACCTTCACGGGTTCATAATGGGCAAGTGGAGCATTTTTCCCGCCTCTGCCTCGTGCTCCAAATGCCAAACCCAAAGACCCGTTTAGCGACAACGCTCTCGGCGGCAGATTCAATACCTCTGCCATGTCCATTAAAGCGTCGTAAGTGTTGTTCAAATTTTCCTGCCGACTTTTATTTTCAACCCAAGTGCCGAATTCCACACCGCGAAAGCCGAACGTCTCTTGAAATTGTTCCGGCGTTACGTCGCCCGTTCGTTTTAATTCGCCTGTTCGCGGAGTATTTTCTGCCTCGCGCTCGTAAGGTATCTCGCGATATTTTTCTAGTTTATCTTCCAACTCTTCCAAGTGAGAATCCAGATAAGCAGAGGCTTCTTCCACCTTTTCAAACGGCGATTGTATCTCCACATACTCCCTGCCGACCTTGCAACCGATAAAGTAGTAGTTGCTGTATTGCCAGCTGTAAATTTTGAACGGATTTTTCTTTGTGCGCGGCATTTTTTCTTTATGATGATCCAGATGTTTGTATCGTTCTATCGCGTCGGATTTTGTCGCGCCGTAGTTCATTATTCTGTATCTGTGTGCTCCATGCATTTCCCGTAGCTCAAATTTTCGGTTGTCTGAATAGCCATAATCATATTTTCCCAATTCGACTAAAGTCAACGCCGAACAATCCTGCTCATGCCCCATGATTTTATATATAAGCATAGAATTTTCGATTTTTTGAGCAACGTCTTTACTCTCTTGTAATGTGTGACTATATTCGGAGTCACGTGATTTCATTTTTTCAAGTTCCGCAGAGAACTCTTCCGCTGTCCATTTATTTTCGAGAACGCTGACCGATATATCGCGCAGGACACTTACTTTTTCCGACCACTCTCTTATCAGCCATGAATATTTTCGCGGCTTTGACGGAATTGCGTCGCGCAGTGCCCGTACGGCATCGACTTTCCAACTTTCTACGCCACTTTCCAATAATTTTTTGTAATTAGGCGCAGGAAACGATTTCGATAACGGAATACTTTCGATTTCGCTCGCTGTCGCGACTTTTATCAAGTCGCAGTAAGCCGCATACAAATCTTTTCGCGCTCCGCCAATTTTTTCACCGAAATCTTCTATTCGTTGCGTTTTTTTTGTCGGCTCTTGTTTCCGAGCGTCTTCCGCCGCTTTGACTACCGCTCCCGCAACAATATTTTCAGCGTCAACTGTTCCAAAGTTCGCGAACAAATCATATTCTATTGTTGTTTTCTTCTTACTCATATTTTTTGCTCCGAACCATCCAAATTCTCCGCCGGCACTTTTAACTTTGATTTCAATTCTTCCAAATGTGATTTAACCTCCTCAAGATGATTACTTTCATGACTTTTACCGCATTCCAGTTCATATTTTGACGCGACCGCCTTGTGAAACTCTGTCCGCAGAATTTTGACAGATTTTGAAGTAAACAAACTGCTTGCCGAGAGACGACCTAAAGATGTTATCGGCAGAATTCCGACGTGTACGTGTGGATTCGATTCGTTTACGTGACACATGCAATACAGCACATTTTCCTTACCATACTTCTCTTGAAAAAAGTGTACCGCGTCCAAACAATATTGTTCACGCAAATCAATTTGCTCTTTGACACGCGCATTTAATTTTACCGGCGTTAAATCTTCGATTGAGTGATTCTTTTGCACCAAATTAACCGTTCGCAAGCTCGTCGGAGCCGCCAGATAACGTTGCATTGCCCCTAAATCGCTCAACTTTACCCCTTTTGCATACAGATGCTGAAAATACATTATTCTATTCTCCTTTCGTGGGGCTTATTATGGCACGAAAAGAGGCGTCCAAAATCTTATTTTTTTGCTTTTTTCTTTGTGCCCGTGTGTTATAATTTGATTCAAGGAAGGTGAAGTGATTATGGCAGAACAAGTTCTTGTTCAATTCTCCATTGATAGAAATTTACGGGAGGAAGTCGCCGAAATTTATGAATCGCTCGGCATGGATTTAACTACCGCGCTCCGTATGTTCCTAATTCGCAGTAAAATCGAACGCGGATTGCCCTTCAGCGCAAAATTGCCCGAACCTGCGATTTCCAGAGACGATGCTTGGCACGCCTTTGAAGAATTACGCAAACAAGCCGCTGACGTGCCTGAAATGTCTCTTGACGAAATCAACGCAGAAATTTCAGCCGTTCGCGCCGAAAGAAGGCGGCGCACTTGATTTTTTATGCCGTCATTGATACCAATGTCATTCTTTCTGCGCTCCTGTCAAAAAAATCTTTTTGCAAGCTTTCAAGATTTACGGCATGAAAGATTCCATTTACTTGACCGCGACGAAAAAATCAATATAAGTTTTTGAGAAAATGATTTTGGAGGTTGATTTTATGGAATCAGAAAAAATAAGAGGCGAAGCAAAAAGTTTGACGTACAGAGGCATTGAATTGACGTATTGCGAACTCGACGAGAGTAACAGCGACGTTATAGTTCTCGGTGCGTTCAGTTTTCAAACTTTTATGCCGATGGTCGAGAAACTGGCGGAAAAATATCACGTTTACGGCGTGGTAATGCGTTTCGACGGCAAAGCAGAGGAATTTAACGCGGACGGCTCTTTAAATTGGTCTCGGCAATGGGGTAGCGATGTTTATAACTTAGCGAAAGAATTAAATCTGCCAAAATTTCATTATGTCGGCAAATGTCATGGTTCTGTTCCCGGTTGGTATCTTATTAAGAATCATCCCGAATGTTTGAAGTCCGTTTGTAGTTTTTTCTTAGCACCGCACACAAAAAAACCGAACAGCAACAAATTTTTTGAAGTCTTTAAAGAAAAAGGCGTCATTGGCATGTTGGAAGCTGGCTTGCGCAAGCCTGAAGGCATAAAAGCCAAATTGGACGAGATGAAATTCGCTGGCAAGGTCGACCCAAGTGCTGTCCCAAAATACGCTGTGAATTTCGCGGAACATATCTGGTCGTCAATCGACGA
>Ga0310697_10004176_pt1 | contig 14331 bp, 22 predicted proteins | sample 172DNAGHGlowgp2_FD_203883 | JGI IMG/M metagenome (GOLD analysis project Ga0310697, IMG submission 203883) | Sheep rumen microbial communities from Palmerston North, Manawatu-Wanganui, New Zealand - 1728 DNA GHGlow gp2 (v2) (version 2) | ecosystem: Host-associated > Mammals > Digestive system >...
CAAACGTATTGAAACAAGGCCCGGAAGCCTGCGACGTTACAATACGCTGTTATTTGCTGGGCCAGGCCATTGCCGCTGTCCTGGATGAGATATTGGAAAATGAAGATTAAAAGCAATTCAGGCCGTGGGGAGAACCACAGTGAGAGCGACACCCGCCACGGCCTCAAAACAATTAACAATTTAGAGCTGACGCGCGACAGCATAACAAGCGCACCGAGAAAATGAAAAAAAATGTTGATCAAATGACCGCCGACCTGTACAATGCAACAAAAGCCGCATATTTGCGCGAGTTTTCCGGCATTATCCGCAACAATGCAAAATGCCAGCCGGTTACTGTCGATATGATGGCCCAGCTTGCAAACGGCCACGGCGTTGACGGCCTCGCCCTCGCCGATGGCACAGATTTGAAAAAAGTTATTGACCTAATGCCTGGTTACTCCTGCGGCCTGGCCTCGTTGCCTCGTATTTATAAACAGGTGGCCAGACTCGCAGGCGAGACCTGCGAAAAAATAACCGTCGGCGGTGCCGTCCTGAATGCCTACGGCCTCACCGATGAGCAATTAAACGCAAAAGAAAATAAAAAGATTCTGGCCACACTTAAAAAGTACTGCCCGGCACCCAGAAAAAACGACAGCCGCCAGCCCTGGCCCTATCAAATGGGAGTGTACCACGACAGCCGCCGCCGTTGCGCCGTCTGGACCAATACCCGTATTTTGATTGTCGCGCCCTGGCTCTATAATGATGCCGCCGCCGGTCAGATCGTCGCCGCCGATGGTACGAAAATAACAGATTTTGAGGGACAGCCCGCAAAATTTCCGAACTGGGCTCCCGTCGTCCCCGATATGTCATATAAAACGGCGAAAGCAAAGAAATTTGATGTCTACAGCGTGAACGCCGCCGCCGTCGCCGCCAACGCCGCCAGCGTCGCCGCAGCTGTCAAGGGTGTGAAAAAAGCAAAAGAATATTTTGTTGCTGCCCGTTATGCCTCCGATGGTGGTATTGTCGCATTTGCTCACGCTTTCGCGCCCTGGTTCGCTTTGGTCGATGGCAATTTGTATTTTAAAAACGCCCACACCGCCGCCGTTGGATATATCCACACCGCCGCCGAAACCGGTTTTATTCTTTTTATGCCTATGATGCTGGAAGGTGGCACACCTGAAAAGGAGCAAAAAGAGATCGCCCGATATGCCGACAATAAAACAATATATGCCGACACTGAAAACGATATATATATTAAAAACCAACTGCCGCAGGCCGCCGCCGCCGCCCTCCCGCTGCCGTCCCTGGCTGTATGTCCTGAAGTGAGCACACCCGCCGAGCCCGTGGCCGATGCTGCCGCCGATGTGGTCGAAGCACCTGCCGAGCCTGTGGCCGCTCACTGTGTCGCCCTGGCTGTTGTTCCCGTGGCCGATGCCGAGCCAGCACCAGCCGCCAGCCGCGCCGCCGCCGATATAGAGGCCGAGCTGTCCGCCGCCGTCATTCGTTGCTATTATTCCAGTATGCAGGCCCAGGCCGCACCGCTGCCGCCGGTCGATGCCTACGACGTGGAAACGCTGACAGCCAACGCCGCAATAATACGATGCCGCCGCCGTGGTCGCTCTGTATTGGTCGCTGTGTCCGGCTCTGAAGGTATCAATAATTTTTCTTATTCTGCCGTATGCCTCGAAACGGGCTCGACGCTCGCCCACGGCTGCCGCTGTGGTGCTGATGGTGTATATAATAAAATTGAGGCAATGCAGGCCGGAATAAATGCCGCAATAAAACAATATTTCGACGCCGCCGAAGTGGTCGCCGATGCCGACAGCCAGACCGAGCAGCTGCCCGAGCCTCCCGCCGTGGTCACTGTGTCGGCACCATATCCACCGGCACCGCGCCGCCGCCGTTTTGCTCCCCGTCTGCGGCCCGTTTTGCGCCGTCTGGGACGTGCGGCCGCTGTGGCACTCCCGCTGTTAATTGTGGCCCTTTTTATGGGTGCCAGCACCGACAGCACCGACAGCGCACCCGCCGCCGATGCCGCCGCCGAGACGGTGGCCCAGGTGGTCGAGATGCCAGCCGTCACCGTCACCGCCTCCAGCCTCACCACGGCACCCGCCGCACCCTCCCCGGTCAAAAAACTGGCCGCACCCTCCCCGGTCAAAAAAGCCGCCGCCGATGCCGTCACCCTCCCCGGTCAAAAAACCGCCTCCGACATAGCAACGGCCACGGCACCCGCCGCCGATGATGCCGACAGCATCACCACGGCACCCGCCGCCAACGGATTGCAGCCCACACCGCCCGACGGCCTGACAATATGCGCCGGCACCGCCTGGGCCTACACAATGATGAACTGGGCATAAATCACCCCTCCACTCAAAAAACCGAAAGTATAACAGTCAAAAACCAATACAGCAATGAAAACAATCATCGGAATCCTCTGCATCGTGCTGCCGGTAGTGCTGGCACTCTGGCCCGACATCAAACGAATGTTTAACAATCAAAAATCAATATGCAAATGAACAACGAACACACACCCCAGGAACACACCAAAGAAGTATTTGCCGACCTCGGCCACAGCATCCAGCAGCTCCGCCAGCATCACGGCCTCACCGTCGAGCAGGCCGCCGAGCGCATCGAAACCACACCGGCCAAAATTGCAGCCATCGAGCGCGGCACAATGTACAATAATTTGAATAAAGTGTCCCGCATCGTCGAGGCCATCGGCGGCCGCCTGGCCATCGTCTCGGAAGAGCACCCCGACGATCCCCACTGCCAGTTTATCGAGTTCGAGGACTAACCCCCTCCCAATCAAAAAAGTTTATTAACCCACCAATCAAAAAATAGGAGATAAAATAATGGATAACAAGACTTTCAAAATGATTTCCGACAACCCCGCCGACCTCTCGACTTGGGAAGACGTTATGAACGAAGCCCGCAACTATCAGTACGTCGTAATGTACCGCGATCATTACCGCGGCAATGGCAAGGGTGAATTTTTCCAAGCCAACAACTTCGCCGCCCTCATCCGTGAGCAGCCCTTTTGGTTTGCACAGGAAGAGCGGCCGGTGTACGAGGTCATCCTCACCAATGAAGACGTGCCAGCCATCATCGCCGACCGCCAGCGCGTAATCGCACAGATGAATAAGGTTGAATACACACTGTCAACCATCATCCGCCCAACCCTCCAGGCCGACGGACGCAGCACCCGCCGCACCAACCCCGCAGCCTGGGCAGCCTTCGACAAGGCCGTTGAAGATTACAACGCCCAGCGCAACGCCCTCCAGCAATGCCTCAACCTCCTCAGCCAGACGCTGACCGCACTCCCTTACTACTCAACGACCTTACTGGAGATATGCTGACCCCCCGCAGTCAAAAAACCCCTCCAATCAAAAAACTAACGCATTAACGCATTAACGAATTAACACATTCTCAAAGATATGAATAAAACCGCCGTAATCTATGCCCGCGTCAGCTCCACCGGCGACCGACAGGACACCGCCCGCCAGGTGGACGACCTCACAGCCTACGCCCGCAACAACAACCTCCAACTCGTCCGTACCTACACCGAGAAGGCCAGCGGCCGCAAGAAACGCTCCGACCGACCCGTGCTCAACGAGTGCCTGCTCTACTGCATCGCCCAGCGCATCGACACCCTGCTGGTCAGCGAGCTGTCGCGCCTGGGCCGCAACGCCGCCGACGTGCTCAACAACGTCAACGCCTGCAAGGAGGCCGGCGTGAATATCTACTTCCAGAAGGAGCAGATGTCAATCTTCCTGCCCGACGGCAAGCCGCACCCGTTCCTGACGATGCTCGTGGCCGTCCTCGGCGCAATGGCCGAAATGGAGGCCGACAACATCCGCTACCGACTCAAGTCCGGCCGCGACAAGTACGTCCGCGACGGCGGCAAGCTGGGCCGTCCCGAAGGCACCCGCAAGACCCTCGCCGACTACGAGCGCGACTATCCCCAGGTCATCAAGGAGCTGCGGCGCAAAGACCGCGAGAGCTACGACCGTATCGCCAAGCTCACAGGCACAAGTAAAAACACCATCATCACCATCGCCGACCTCCTCGGCCTCACCCGTGCCGGCCAGCAGACCGTCACCATCCACACCCCCGATGAAAAAATTGAAGAATAACCCACCCAGTCAAAAAACCACTAACGCATTAACGCACACCCCTCCCAATCAAAAACCCCCGCCAGTAAAAAACTCGCGGGGATTTTTTGTTGCAAAATACAACAATGGCACAATTTTTTTGCCAAATCTGCGTTTTGCAGACGTAAACGTTTGCAAACAAAATGACTATAGATTGGATTGACACCCTGATTGGATTGGCCGCCGGCGGCGGTCTGGTGGGCATTTTCACCATCCCCTCCACAATCAAAAAGGCGAAAGCCGAGGCCAAGGAGCCGGAGATTGAAGCCTGGCGCAAGCTGGTGGACGAGCTGCAGGAGCAGAACCGCGACCTGCGCGAGCGCATCACCACCAACGAGAGCCGCATCGACGAGCTGAACCGCCGCATCGACGACCTCTACAAGACCAACAGCGAATGGCGCGAGGAAAACAACAACCTCAAGGCCGAGAACTCCCGCCTGCAAGCCGAGAACGAAAGCCTGCGGGAACGCATCAACGCACTCACGCAATAACGCATTCACACATTCACGCATTATGAAAATACAGGTCAAACGCACCGCCCGCAAGGGCACCTACACCGTCGGCAAGGTGAGCATCGACGGCAAGTATTTCTGCGACTCGCTGGAGGACACCGACCGCGGTGCCACACAGGTGATTCCCTTCACCCCGACGGGCGGCACCAAGGGCTACTGGACTACCCCCGACCACGGCACCATAGAGAAGGTGCCAGGCCGCACAGCCATCCCCACGGGCCTCTACGATGCCACCGTCTACTTCTGGCCCAAGTTCAAGTGCTACTGCGTCCAGCTGCTCCGCGTGCCCGGCTTCACGGGTATCCTGATGCACAACGGCATGACCGCCGACCACTCCGAGGGCTGCATCCTGCTGGGCAAGAACAACCTCGTGGGCCGTCTCGACGGCAGCCGCCTCTATATGGACGCTCTCGCCGCCCGCGTCCTCGCCGCCGAGAAGATGGGCGAGCGCGTTACGGTCGAAGTAGCCTAATCCCCCATGCCCATGAAACCCATCCGCCCCATATTGTCCATCCTGCCCATCGTTTTGCTGGCGTCGGCAATATGTTCCTCCTGCCGCACCGTCCGCGTCGTCGAGCAGGTGCCCGTCCACGTCCACGACACCCTCCGCCTTACCCAGACGCTCCGCGACAGCATCTACATCGACCATTTTCGTGAGGTCACGAAAAAGGGCGACACCATCTATATCACCGACAGCATCGCAGTTGTAAAGCATCACTTTACAACTGACACCGCCTACCGCTACATCGAGCGGCCCGTGACGGTTGCAAAAATTGAAACTGTCGAAGTGGAAAAGCCCCTCGCCTGGTGGCAGAAGGGCTTGATGTGGGCCGGAGCCATAGGCATCCTCACAGCTCTTGCAGCCGTGGCGGTTCGGCTCCGTCGTTAAACATCGACATCTGCTTGTCGTTATTATTTACTGGCACCTTGCCGTAGTCCTCGAACCTCGGACACTTGGCGAAGATGAAACGGTTGTTGCACCAACGCTGAAGGTCGATATATCGGCGGTCGGCATTGCGTTTGTCGTAGATCATCACGTATGCCCAATAGCCCAACTCGCGGAGGGTGTAGATACGCTCCAAGTCCTGTTCTATAGTCGATGTGTGGTTCACCAGCACAAAGACAATGGCGTTGTGGCTGTGGGGCTTGGTCTTACATATCTCGGCGAACATACGCAGTTTGGGTAGCACCTTCTCTTTGTCTTCGTATCTGTCCCAGGCAAAGTGTATCTCCTTGATGCGGACGGCATCGAGGGCGCGGCATTTGGCCTCTGTCAGCACACGGGCATCCAAGCCTTGGTTGAAGTCCACCAACGCCTTGCTGTCGGCCAGCTGACCGAGCAGGTCTTCCCACTCGCGGCAGGCGAGGATGTTGGGGTCGTTGAGGACGATGTTTTTCTGCCCGTGCCAGAACTCCGACAGGTTGGCCACCTTGCGGCTGCACAATCCCTCCTTCTTTCCCACGATGCAGAACGAGCAGCCACGGGGACAGCCACGGGTCAAAAAGCCATAGGCCGTGTCGGCGATGTTGTAGAGTCCGTAGTCGGGATAGATATGTTCCACATCGTCGGGTAGCGAGGGGTCATCTTCCTTGCGGAAGGTCTCGCCACCTGCGCCGTGAATGGCATAGCCTGTGCCGCCACGCACCACCTCGTCGGCATTGATGTACTCTTTATTGTCTGGGCTGTCAGCAAACACTTTCGACATATACACCTTGTCGAAGTGGTCGAATGGCTGGTACCATTCCACCGTGTCGCCTTGTGCCTTGTGCCACGCCGAGAGTTTCATCAGCGGCAGGTTGGGGTAGTTGTGGCTGTCAACGTCTATAAGTCCTATTTTCACAATTTTCAATTTTCAACTTTCAATTTTTTCACTAACGCATTAACGCATTCCCACATTAACGCATTCTGTCCCTACCACGGGCACGGCTCCGTCGGCAGCTCCAGCCGCGTCTCGGTCTCCAGCCGCTCTTTGCCTTCGGGCAGGAAGTAGCACTCCGGCAGCGGCAGCACCTCGGCTCGCCGGTTCTTGCAGTAGACGCGGCCCGTGTGCTTGGTCACGATCTGTATGCCCTCGAAGCCCTCGCACGCCTCGCACACGTCGCTGCCCACGTAGCACTCCTCCGGCCAGTAGGGGCAGGGCGTGCCGCACTGCTCGCCGTTGAAGCGGAACCACACGGCCCACTGCCACGCCTCCGACGGCAGCACAATCTCTTTGATGTACTTCCGCGTCAGCGTGCGCCCTGCCTCATACCGTTCGGCGGCATCGTGGTCTACCTTCTTCTCCCGTGGCTGCATAGTGGCTTCAGTTGTTTCTTCAGCTGCGCGTCGTTGGCGGCGACGAGGGTGTAGCTGCGCAGGTTCACGCGGTAGAGGTTGGCGTAGTCGCTGATGCCTTGCTGACTTTTTCGCAGCAGGGCCGCGAGGCTCACGGTGTCGTGTCCGGCGTGGATGCGCAGGTACTCGCACAGCATCTCGCGTGCCCACGGCAGGGGGCGGCGGCGCGAGCGTCCCGTAAGGTCGGCCCGCGTCACGCCCCACAGCTCGCAGACCATCCGTATGATCTGGCCTGTGAGCTCGTTGTCGATGTTTCGTGCTGGGGTCATATTCAGTTATGAGTTATGAGTTAATAATTATTTCCACACTCCGGCCATCGGTACTTGGGCTATTTTCCCGTCGCCGCCTATTCGGTAGCAGTTGCCCGTGGCGTTATGGATGTCTACCCACACACGCTTGCCTTCTTCCGACAGCAGGCGGTTGGCTTGCTCCATATCCATACCCTCAACCTGCCCTCTCAACGACGACACAAGTGCCGTTTTCTCCAGCTCCTCGGCGTGGCGGTTGACGACATAGGACAGGTACGCGAACACGTTGCCCAACTCCTTGTAGTCTTCGTCTTGCAGGATGTATGGCTCGCCCTTGCGGAACACCTGATAAAAAGGCCGTCCCGACAGATTGTCGTCAAATCTTATCTCTATCTTGTAGTCTGGTGTTTTAATCATAATCTTTCAATTTTCAATTTTCAATTCTTCAGAACGGCAGGTCGTCCTCGCCTTCGTCGGGCATTGCCGTGGCGGTGGGGACTTCTTCGGGGGGCAGGTTCTGGGGGTGGATGTCGTAGGCCACGCCGATGTAGGGCAGCACCTGCTTGGCCAGCTCACGGTCGTAGACCGCGTCCTTGTATTTGAGGCGGGCCGCCAGTTCGGGGTTGGTCTGCGCCAGGTGTTCCTGGGCCGCCTTGCTGATGTCGAGGCGAAGGTCGTAGTCCTGCTTCTTGCCGTACCGCTCGCGGCTCTCGTCGCTCACGGGCCACTGTTTGAAGGCCAGCTCCGCCGTGCGTATCTCCTTGCCGTTGTTGGTCGTGTAGCCTTTCTCCACGATGAAGTTGTCGTCGATCGGGATGCAGATGCAGCGTTTCGCCGCCGTCTTGCCCTGGATGTTGGTGATGAAGGCCCCGTTGAGCCCACGGAGGTTCAGCACTCCGTTCTTTGCTAACTGTTCCATTTGTATGATTTTTTTATTGTGTTATTAATTCTTTTTGTATATCAAACTTATCGCAGCATACCTTATACTTTGCCACTTTTTCAAAGTGGTCACTGCCATATTCCGCAGATGTATTATATGTTTCGTATAACGGACACTCTTTTTTATCGTAAAAATTTTCGCATAAAGCACAACAGGGTTGTACTGTTATTCCTTTTACTTCCATTTGATTGAAATTTTTATGTGTTAAACTTATCTATATTCTTCCGGCACAAGTTCGACCACCTTCTTGACTGTATCCTCGACGTAACGGCTCATATCATAGCAATCCTCACGCATCGAGTCGAGGTCCGCTTCGATGCTTTTCAACTTTTCGTACACGTTAGTTATGTCGCTGTATGCCTTGTACTCGTTCTCGCCGAGGGCGAAACGCATTACGGCCTCCATTTCGTCACTCACTTCCATCGTGCGGAAGAGGTCGAAACCGACCTCCTTGTTCCTATCGGCAACAAGTTTGTCAATCTGCTCCCCTGTTTTACCCTTTGCAAGAAAGTACCCGAGGGTCTGAATACTACAAATCCTGTTATGGTCTTCATAATCGTAACTGATGTAAATTTTCATAATCAATTCTTTTTATTAGTTAGACTTTTTCTCTTTTGTGGCTGTGGGGGGATTTCTCCTGCCCACAGCCGGGGGCTTTCTCAGGGCCTACTAGTCAGGTCGTGGAACTCCTTAACAGCCTTTCATATCACCGCGCCCGTCACTCGGTCTCATCGTGTTGACGACCGAGCCGCCAGCGATGACGGAGTTGCCTACGAAGGCAAGGCCGGTGGCCGGTGGGATGTCGAGGGCGTTGCACACGGTCACCGTGCTTTCGCGGAGGGCCATAGCCATAAGGGTGAGGCCGTGAAGGGGGTTGATGCCGCGCTCGTGGACGAGCTTGCCGACAAAACTGCTGATTTCTTGGACGGTTGCTAAATCTTTATCCATTGTCTTTGAACTTTAAACATTAAACATTAAACCTTACTTTTAGTCGTTCCCCGCGTTGGGGTCGTCGCCGCCGGCGGGGGTGGTGCCGCCAGTGGGGGCGGTGGGGTTGCCGGCGTTGCTGCCTGTCCTTTCCACAAATGCTTTCTCGACCACGGCGTTGCGCTCGACGGCGGCTTTCTTCTGGTCGAGGAGGGCGGCGAACTTGGCCGTGACGATGGCGCGGGGACGGACGCTGACACCGACGCGGGCGGCGAGGTCGCCGGCGTTCTCCAGGGTGAGGTCGGTGACTCTGGGGTCGAGCTGCTGGGCGCGGCTGAGGTTGATGTTGTCGCCGTTCAGATGGATGTCGGGGTAGATGCGCAGCATCACGTCGCCCCCCTTGCACAGCTGCACGGCGTAGCCCTGGCCGACGAGCTCGGCCACGGTCTCGCAGAAGTTGTCGAGGACGATCTTGGCGATGTCTTCGGTTATCAGGCCGTGGGTGTGGAGCTGGAGGTGGTGGGCGACAAAGTTGTTGTCGGCAGTCTCGCACACCTCGTTGGCGGTGATGGATTTGCCGGTTTGGAGGGCTTCATTGCCTTGGTTAAGGCAGACGTTGAATTTTAACATAGCGATAAAAATTTAATTTGTTAATAAAAATGTTATTTGACGTGCGTACCAAAAGGGGTAGGGACGCGATTATTAATCGGGGTATGGGTGCGATTAGTAATCGCGTTAGTGGTGCGATTAGTAATCGGGGTTTGGGGGTCAAAAGAGGGTGTATTGTGCTTGTTCATTCTTGATGCGTTTTTGTGCCTTGTCGAAATACTCCTTGCTTAACTCGAAGCCGATGAAGTGGCGTTTCTCCTTGATGCAGGCAATGGCGGTTGTGCCGCTGCCCATACAGTTGTCAAGCACCGTGTCGCCCTCGTTGGTGTAGGTGCGGACGAGGTAGCGGATAAGGTCAACGGGCTTTTGGGTAGGGTGCCATTGTGTGCCATCGTGTTCTTTATCGAAAGCAATGATTGAGGTAGGGAATTTCTCGTTGGAGTATTCTGGGTTGGTCATCTTGAAACCGCCATAGCAGCGATTTTTACCTCCTGCAAGTTCGGCATTGCCAGGGGCACCCCGTCTGTGAGCGGCAACGCCTTTTGTCATTTGCGGGTTGTATGTAGGCTGGGATTGATAGAACACGGCAATATCTTCGTGGATGCGTAATTGACAACGGTTGGCATTGAGGAAGCCTGTCGGTCTGTTGATTTTGTCCAATATCAGGTTGTAACGCCATAGTTTCGGTTGGCTCATCATCAGTTTGGCGGTGAACATACCTTGGCAGAACAGCACGATTGCTGCAGTAGGTTTGGCAATACGCTTGTACTGCTCCCAAAGCGGCTCTAAGGGGATGATGCTGTCCCATGAACCGCCTTCGCTTTGGCTGTTCAGTACGCCATAGGGCAGGTCACAGATGATGGCATCCACGCTCCCGTCGGGGATTTGTTTCATTCCTTCGAGGCAGTCCATATTATAGATGTTGTCTATTTCAATCATTGTTCAATTATTTTGTCGATAAAATCCTCCACTCTTAACAGGTAGTGTAAACTGTCGTCATAATTGTGTGCTTCTTCTTCAAGTTGAAGGACAAACTCTCTTATTGCTTCAATTTTCTCCTTGTCTGTCATAGCTTAAAATGGTGGTTCGTTATCTTCGTTGTCGTTATCATTAAATATATCTTCGTTGTCCCCCTCCACGGGCAGGTCGTCGGGCTCGGTGCGGGGCTTCTGGGCCTGCTCCTGGCGGCGGGCCTGCTCCAAAAATGCCTGCACGTTGGCTTCGGAGGGTGCTGCCGGTGCGGCGGTGGGGATGGGTAGCGGCTGCTGGGTGGGGGTGAGGTAGCTCTGCTGCATCCATTGCGTCTCGCCGGTGGCGGGGTCAAACGGGTGGAAGCGACCCACGCCCGGCTCGTAACGAAAATAAATGGTGCCCAGTTGGGCGATGTATTCCCACTTGGTCTTCTCGATGGCCATCTCCACGTAGTCGAAGCCGAAGGTGTTGTCGTCGTCGTCCTTGTAGTGACGCGTCATCACCATTCCGAAGTCGCCGCGGTTGCGGAACATTGCGCCGCCGCTGATGTTGTAGAGGTGGATTTTCATCGGCTTGCCGTCCTTGGTGGTCTGCTGGTTGGTGGGATGGGGCATTACGAATGCGCTAACGTCCTGCCGGTGGGCGAAGTTGAGGATTTTCAGCAACGCCTCGTTGATGTTGTCCACCTTGAAGAGACTCTCGCCGTGGTGCAGCAGCGAGTTCCAGGGGTCGATGATGATGGCCTCGCAGCCGTATTTGCGGCATTGGTACTTGGCTATGGCCAGCACGTCGTCAATCTCGTTGCTTTCGGGGTCGATGAAGTGGATGGCCTCCTTGATGCAGTCCACGGCCTGAAGGCACTCCGCGCTGTCGGGGTCTATCTGGTTGGCGGGCTTGCCGAGCAGCTTGGTGACGAACATAATGAAGTGTTCGCCGAGGGGCATCATTTCGGGCGAGTAGACGCTGAACTTCCAGCCGTAGCGGGCGTTCATCAGCACGGCGAGGTGGCCGAGGAACTGGCTCTTGCCGCTGCCGGGGGTGCCGGTGAGGATGTAGAGGCGGCCTTTCTGTATGCGCATCAGCTCGTCGAAGTTGGGTATGCCCGCCTTCAGACCCTTGGGCAGCCCGTGGCGCAGGATGTCCATTGCCTCGTCGGCCACCGTGTCCATATCCACGTCGCCTTCGGGACGCGTCACCTTGCCCTGGCTCAGCCGCAGGCGCAGCTCGTCGGGGCCGTTGTGCATCAGGCAGTCGTTGGCGTCCTTGTTGGCCTTGCCGGTCTTGGGGTCGGTGCCGTAGTCGGTGACGATGACGTACTGCCCCGGCTCGAAGTGCTTGGCCAGCTCGGTGGCCAGACCCGTGCCCACGTTGTCGTTGTCCGAGCAGATGTAGACGGTCTTCTTGTCGGCGAAGTATTCCTCGTAGTAGTCCACCAGCCAGTGCATCGTCTTGTCGGCACCGCCGTCGGGGACGCTGACGACGTTCAGGTAGCCAATCTCGGCCAGCGAGAGGGCGTCCATCTCGCCTTCCACGATGTAGCAGTCCTGGGCGTTGCGGATGTTGTCGAGCCCGTAGGCTATCTGTTCGCAGCCCGCCTTGGCCTGGCGGAAGCACTTGTCGCCGCTGCGCAGCTTGGTGGCCACCACCTCGCCGTCCTTCACGTAGTTGAAGTGGATGGTCGTGCATTTGCCGCCTTCGGGCTTGCGGTGCTCCTTGTTGACGGGCATCCAGTCGGTGCCGCTGGTGACGCGCATCTTCTTCAGCGTCGCCTCGCTGATGCCGCGCCCGGCGAAGTAGGCCACAATCTTGGGGTCTATGGCCGACGAGCGCGGCTGCGGCGGCTTGGCGTAGTCCTTCTTCTCGACGGTCTTCTTGGCAGAAAAATCCTTGTACCACGGCTGCTGCCGCATCCAGGCTTCCTTCTCCTCTGGTGTAACGATAGTGGCATAGCCCTGCCAGCCGCAGCGGTGGCACTTGAACGCGCCCGTCTCCACGTTGCAGCTCAGCGAGTGGTCGCTCTTGGGCTTGCCGTTCTCGTGGCAGTGCGGACAGTACGTCTTCACGTACCCGCTCGTCCGCCCCGCCCCCCGTCCGAGGTCGATGTTAAATGCTTGCCAGTCGATCATAGGGGGAAATCTTACTGTCCTTTGAACTTCGCCTCAAACATAGCCCTCAACGCTTCCTCACCGCGTCCCATCTTGTTCAGCAGGTGGCCTACCATAACGTCGAAGTCACTGCTTTGTGCCAACAATAGGGCAACGAGCGCGAGGTGCTTCATCTGGTCTGACTGCTTGGCCGTAACCTTCAGCACGTTTTCAAGCATACCTTCCGTTGAGAAGCCGCGTTCTTTCATAGCGAGCAGACCTTTCGTATCGCGGTCGGCGGTTATAATGATATTGAGCAGATATTTGATGAGTCCGCTTTTGTCTTTCAGCAGATTTATGATGTCTGGTTGTTGCATGGATATGTTTATTGGTTAGACTTTTTTCGTGTTCTAAAACTCGCTCTCCCTTTCGGGTATCTCCTCCGGCTCATACCACCCTTCGGGGTCGTTCACCCACACTGCAGTCTTCGTCGGCCGCGCCGGGGCCGTCAGCGGCACCTGCACCATCTCCCCCTTCTCGCCGTAGTAGAACCGTATGCCGAACTGGTAGTATTCCCCCATATCGGCATCCCCCTGCGCCGAGCTCTCCACCACCTTGGCGTTCTCCGGCAGCTCCTCCTCCTTCTCCATCTCCTGCTGTATCGCCTTGGCCAGCAGCCGCTCCTCCTTCGCCAGACGGCAGACGAAGCCCGACTGCCTGCGCCCCTTGAAGAGCGGCGCATTCTTGATGGGTTCTATCCACCCCTTGCCCCGCAGCTCCATACATATATCTCGCACCGACACGTCGATGTCGCGCCGTATGGCCGCATAGAGCGCGTCCAGCGAACCCTTGGTGAAGATGGCGTTGGGGTCGTCGTCCAGGTACTTGGCGTGGTTGTTGTGGTCGTAGATCCATTTGTACACCGCCACCGCCTTGAACGAGAGGTTGTCCTTGATGGCCTTCTCCGCGATAAACTTCGGTATTGCCCACGGCTTCTCCGTGTATTTCTTTTTCTGTTCTTTCTCTTTGTCGCTCATAGTGCTTGCTTTGTTTTAATTGATTATCACCCGACCATTAAACCCATTCAACCCACAAAATGCTCGCACACCCTCTGCCTGTCGGCGAAAATCTTTGCCGTGCCGCGCACCTCGTTGTAGGTGTGGTCGGGGTCGCATCCGATGTCGCTCTCGCCCATAAAGTATTCGTGTGTGTAGGCGTTGTAGCTCGGCCCCTCGGTGTCGCGCCGGAAGTGTCGGCACCTCCCGCACGTCACCAGCGTCACTTTCTGCGGTATCTTCCGTGTAGCAGCCATCCACTAACGCATTGACACATTCACGCATTCACGCATTCTCACATATTCTTCCGTGCATTCTCCAGCACCCTTTTCACAAACTCCGGGTCAGCGGTCCTGGTGTTGATGATGCTGCCGCCATACTGCCCCTGGTCGCGCACCGCCCCGTCGTGGCTGTCATACCACACCACCGACCCTTTCTCGGCATTCACCAGCACATACTGCGCCGGCCATTCTGGGTGTAGCCTATCAAGGCTCTCATTCTGTTCCTGATTGTTCTTGA
>Ga0310697_10004177_pt1 | contig 14327 bp, 13 predicted proteins | sample 172DNAGHGlowgp2_FD_203883 | JGI IMG/M metagenome (GOLD analysis project Ga0310697, IMG submission 203883) | Sheep rumen microbial communities from Palmerston North, Manawatu-Wanganui, New Zealand - 1728 DNA GHGlow gp2 (v2) (version 2) | ecosystem: Host-associated > Mammals > Digestive system >...
GACGAGTGGCACCGCTCCGGCATCCACGAGCCCAAGGACTTTGCCATCCTCACCAACGTCCTCACCAAGGCGTGGAGCGGCATGACCACCGGCGAGTACAAGCGCTACAAGGGTCTCACCAAGCAGAACCTGCGAGACAATATGACCAACATTGAACTGGCGCTCAACGCCCTTGCCGAGGTGGCCACCACAGAGTACTCGCGGCAATCGAACCCGCAGACGATGGCCGAGAGCCAGCGCATAGCGCAGGAGGGCGGCGACGTGGCCCGCGACGCCCGCCGCACCATGGAGAAACGCCTCGGCCGCAGCGTCGTCTCGCCGAAGAAAGCCGCCGACTACCTGGCATCCTCCGAAGAGACCAAGGCCCTGCCCTCCACCGACAAACCGAAGAGCCGCAAGAAGAAATAATTATAAGTATAATTTATGAGCAAACAGATACATATAGGCCATCTGACGCTAGGCGGGGGAGCGCCCGTGCGCGTGCAGAGCATGACGAATACCGACACGATGGACACCCGCGCCACCGTGGAGCAGGCGCTCCGCATGGTGGAGGCAGGCTGCGAGCTGGTGCGCATCACGGCGCCTGACGTGAAGGCCGCCGAGAACCTCGGCCGCATCAAGGAGGAGCTCCTCCGTCGCGGCTGCGAGGTGCCCCTCGTCGCCGACATCCACTTCAACCCCAAGGCCGCCGAGGTCGCCGCCACGCTGGTGGAGAAGGTGCGCGTCAACCCCGGCAACTATACCGACCGCAATACCGGCAAGTTGGAGTTCACCGACCAGGAATACAACGACGAGCTGAAGAGGATAGGGGAGAGGATGGCCTCGCTCATCGACATCTGCAAGCGCCACCACACCGCCATGCGCATCGGCACCAACCACGGCTCCCTCTCCGAGCGCATCATGTCCCGCTACGGCAACACCCCCGAGGGCATGGCGCAGAGCGCGCTGGAGTTCGCGCAGGTGTGCGAGGCGCAGGACTACCACGACCTCGTCTTCTCGATGAAGGCCAGCAACGTCAAGGTGATGGTGGACAGCACGCGCCTCTTCGTGCAGAAGATGCACGCCCTCGGCATGGACTACCCGATACACCTCGGCGTCACCGAGGCGGGCGACGGCATGCAGGGACGCCTCAAGTCCGCCGCCGGCATCGGCGCCCTGCTGCTCGACGGCATCGGCGACACCATCCGCGTCTCGCTCACCGAAGACCCCGAGGCCGAGATGCCCATCGCCTACGACATCCTGCAGGCCGTCGGCGCCCGCATCACGCAGACCGAGTACATCGCCTGCCCCAGCTGCGGCCGCACACAGTACGACATACAGCGCGCGCTGAAAGAAATCAAGGCCAAGACCAAGCACCTCGTGGGCGTCAAAATCGGCGTCATGGGCTGCATCGTCAACGGCCCCGGCGAGATGGCCGACGCCGACTACGGATACGTGGGCTCCGGCGCTGGCAAGATAACCCTGTATAAAGGCAAGACCGTCGTCAAACGCGACATAGACCAGAAGGATGCCGTCGACGAACTCGTAGCCTTCATCGAACAGGATATCAGCAGCACAGGCGGTGCTGCACACGACAAAGGAAACGATATAAACTCTTAACTCCTAACTCCTAACTCATAACTGCCATGAAGTGGTCCTTCATCCTCATCCTCCCGGCGGCGGTAGCCATCCTCTGGTCCCTCGCCACCCTCCTCCTCAAACGGCGCCTCACCCGCGCCCAGCTCCTCCTTTCCCTCACCCAGCTCCTCCTGGCCTTCGCCATCATCGACCTCGACGTCTTCTTCCGCGGCACCGCCGGACGCCTCTTCATCTACGACTTCCTCTTCGTCACCACCTCCCTCCTCTGCGGACCCCTCCTCTACCTAGGCTTCTGCTTCCTCGTTGAACCCCGCGGCGTCACCCTCCGCCAGCGCCACTCCTTCATCCTCCCGCTCCTCTTCATCGCCGGCCTCGTGGCAGGCTCCTTCTGGCTCGGCCCGCGGCGCTACGACCAGCTCTGCTACGTCGTCCGCGAAGGCTACGCCGCCTTCATCCCCGGCGACCACGCCTGGAACTTCATACTATTCTGGGTCCACATCCTCTACCCCGTACTCCTCGTCCTCCTCGACTTCGTCCTCTTCCTCATGGCCACCGCCAAAGTCCGCCGCTACCAGCGACGCTTCAACAGCTACTACGCCCGCGGACTCAACCTCCCCTTCATCGACTCCCGCCACCTCATCCTCTTCACCTGGCTCTTCCTGCCCCTCGCCGTCGCCGTCATCCTCCTCGTCGAACTCCGCCCCTACTACTACAAATACTGGCTCATCGCCTCCTCCATACTCGTCGCCATCCTCCTCTTCTTCCTCGGACGCTTCATCTACCGCCTCGACACCGACGCCCGCGCCCTCGCCGACTTCATCCGCCGAGAGTCGTAAAGTCATAAAGCCATAAAGCCATAAAGCCCCAACCCCGGCAAATGCTAAAAACTGAAACTTAAAACTGAAACTGAAAACTCATAACTCATAACTGAAAAAAAATGTCCCCCATATCCCTCATATACCTCCTCCTCGGCCTCTCCGCCCTCGTCTGGCCCCTGGCCCTGCTCCTCTTCAAACCCCGGGTCCTCGACGCGCAGTGGCTCCTCGCCGTAGCCATCCTCCTCATGGGCCTCTCCTATGTCGTCTACTCCTGCTTCTTCAACACCTTCCTCTCCGGCGAATACCTCCTCGTCATCCTCTTCATGCTCTTCGCACTCTTCACACCCACCGCCCTCGCCCTCGCCATCACCCACCTCACATGCCCCCAGGGCGTCCGGCGCCTCTACCGCGCACTCTTCCTCATACCCCTCGCCACCATCGCCCTCCTCGCACTCTCCGTCGTCATCGGCGGACCCGACATGTACCGCCTCTGGATCTACCGCGGCACCGCCCTCGAAGCCGACCTCTTCTACCCCAACAGCTGGCGCTACAACCTCATCGTCGCCATCCACTTCTACCTCTTCTACATCGTCCTCATCGTCCTGCTCGTCCTGCTCGTCGTCCACACCTTCCGCTCCCTCCGCCGCTACCGCCGCACCCTCGGCGAATACTACTCCTCCTCACAGTACGAGCCCCATGACCTCCAACTCATCTTCCCCTCCATCCTCGCCATCTCCGCCGTCATCATCCTCTCCCTCGTCCTCTTCCCCTTCAACGCCCCGCGCCCCTTCGGCCTCACACTCATCCTCACCCTCCTTCAGGCCGCCGCCACCACCACCCTCGGCCTCGCCACCTACCGCCTCCACCACGCCGCCGAAAACATCCGCTACTCCCTCGAACACAGCCCCCGCACCTCCCGCCCGCACGACCTCGCCGCCCTCGGACGCCAACTCTCACAACATATTGAAAAACAAGCCTTCCTCGACCCCTACCTCTCCGTATTCTCCCTCGCCAACACCTTCCACATCTCGCAGGACCAGGTCGTCGACGCCATCTACCGTGTCCACGGCCAGTCCTTCGCCGACTACATCGACTCCCTCCGCGTCCAGCACGCCATCTCCCTCATCAACGAAAACGACGACCCCGACCACCTCCTCCACATCGCCCACCTCTGCGGCTACCCCGACCTCCAGACCCTCCAGCGCGCCTACCGCAAAATCATGAAAACCGAACTCCCCGTCTAAAAACATCCTTTCCCCCCTCCCAAACACCCACCCGATACCTACCCGAGAGGTACATAATTCGGCATTTCTTATATCGTTCTTATATCGTTCTTATATCGTTCTCATATACTTCTCATATACTTCTTATATGGGTGATATAAGAAGTATATAAGAACTATATAGGAACGATATAAGAAGGGACCTCTTCGGTGGGTCTCCGGTGGGTGGCGGAGGGCAATTAACATAAAAAAATTAACATTCCATACAATAAAAAGCAATTTTTTGTGTTATCCATGTACTAAAGAATAAAAACGGACAAAAACAAACACTTAAGATTCGTATGCGAGCAGAGATTAAAACAGCCAAGGGCACGATGCATGTGACCCTCTACGAAAAAGAGGTGCCGGGGACGGTGGCCAACTTTGTGAAGCTGGCGGAGAGCGGTTTCTACGACGGACTGCGCTTCCACCGCGTCATTCCCGGATTCGTCATCCAGGGCGGCTGCCCCTACAGCCGCAACCCGCACGACCCGCGCGTGGGCACCGGCGGCCCGGGCTGGACCATCAAGTGCGAAACCTCCGCCCCCCTGCAGCACCACGACCGCGGCGTGCTCAGCATGGCCCACGCCGGCAAGGACACCGGCGGCAGCCAGTTCTTCGTCTGCCACAACCGCCAGAACACCCAGCACCTCGACGGGGTGCACACCTGCTTCGGCCGCGTGGACGAGGAGGACTGGCCCGTCATCGACGCCATACGCCCCGGCGACCTCATCGAGAGCGTCACCGTCGAAAAGAACAATTGACAGATTATTTCTCTTAAATCAGGATAGATATGAATTTGGGAATTAAACTTCTAGTGGCCGAGGACGACCCCAACCTGGGTACAATCCTCAAAGCCTACCTGACGCAGAAAGGCTACACCGTGGTGTGGGCCAAGGACGGAGAGGAAGCGCTGACCATGTTTGACGCCGAAGATGTCGACGCTTGCATCCTGGACGTCATGATGCCTATGAAGGACGGTTTCGCCGTTGCCAAGGAAATACGCAAGGTGGACAAAAAAGTGCCCATCATTTTTTTGACTGCCAAGAACCTGGAGGAAGACAAACTGAAAGGCTTCGAGGTGGGTGCCGACGACTACATCACCAAACCGTTCTCCATGGAGGAGCTCCTGGCCCGACTCAACGCCACCATGCGCCGCAGCTTCAACGAGGACCGCCCCGACAAGAACGTGTTCAAAATCGGCAACTTCACCTTCGACTATGTGCACCAGACCCTCACCATCGGCGGCGAGGTGAAGCGCCTCACCGCCAAGGAGTGCGACCTGCTGCGCATCTTCGCCGTGAACTTCAACCAGCTGGTGGATCGCAACACCACGCTGCAGAAAATCTGGAAGGACGACAGCTACTTCGCCGCACGCTCCATGGATGTCTACATCACCAAGCTGCGCAAGTACCTCAAGGCCGATCCCACGGTGGAGATTGTCAACGTGCACGGCGTGGGCTTCAAATTGTCGCACAAGGAGAGCTAAAAGTTAAGAGTTAGGAGTTAAGAGTTTAGAGTTAAGAATCAGGAGTCTGGAATGAAGCTGACGTTTCTGGGTACGGGGACATCGCAAGGGGTGCCTGTCATTGCCTGCAAGTGCAATGTATGCCGGAGTGCCGACGAGCACGACCGCAGGCTGCGCACGTCGGCGCTGCTGACGACGGACACGGGGAGGAACATCCTGTTCGACATCGGGCCCGATTTCCGCCAGCAGATGCTGCGCCACCAGGTCGACCACCTCGACGCCATCCTCATCACCCATGCCCACCGCGACCACGTGGGCGGGCTGGACGACATACGGTCGTTCAACTATGTGCAGCACCGCAATATGGACATCTACCTCAACGACGAGGCCAAGCGGGCCCTGCTGCGCGACTACGCCTACATCTTCGCCCATCACGAATTTCCGGGTCTGCCCGAGGCCGACCTGCACGGGGTGGGGGAGGTGCCCTTCGAGGCGGCGGGCGAAAGGGTGGTGCCCATCAAGGCCATGCACAAGGACCTGCCCATCCTCGGCTACCGCGTGGGCGACATGGCCTACATCACCGACGCCAACCACATTGAACCTGAAGAACTGGATAAACTGAAAGGGTTGAAGGTGCTGGTGCTGAATGCACTGAGGAAGGAGAAACACTTCTCGCACTTCTGCCTGTCCGAGGCGCTGGAGGTAATCGGGAAGGTGAACCCCCAGCGGGCATTCCTGACCCACATAAGCCACGAGATGGGCCTGCACGCAGAGACCATGGAGGAACTGCCCGCCGGAGTGCGGCTGGCCTACGACAACCTGGAGGTGGAGATATGATATCAATTTGTATACCAATATATAATTACTATGCTTATCCCCTGGTGCGCCGCCTGGCGACACAGATAGAGCGGCTGTCGGACCCCGACAGCTACGAGATTGTGTGCATCGACGACCACTCCTCGGGCTACTACCTCAACCAGAACATGGGCATCTGCGACCTAGCCACCTACATCCGCCTGAACGAGAACATCGGCCGGGCCCGCATCAGGAACCTCTTCCTGAAGTACGCCAAAGGCGAATGGCTGATGTTCCTCGACAACGACTCGGTGGTGCCCGACAATTTCCTGCGCACCTACCTCAAGGAGACGTCCGGAGTGGCCGACGTGGTGGTGGGCGGGCGGGTGTACGACCAGCGCGGCAACGACAGCGACCGCCGCCTGCGCTACCTCTACGGCACCAAGATTGAGAGCCAGCCCGTCGAAGAACGCGAGCGCCATCCCTACCGCTCCTTCATGACGAACAACTTCATGGTGCGCCGCACCGTGCTGGAAAGCATCAAGTTCGACGCCCGTCTGACCAAATACGGCCACGAGGACACCCTCTTCGGCTACCAGCTGGAGAAGCGCCATGTGCCCATACGCCACATCGACAACGCCGTTGTCAACGGATACGTGGAGACCAACCAGGAATTCCTCAACAAGAGCATCGAGGCTGTGGAAAACCTGGTGCAGATATACGACTACATGTGTGAGGAGCCGATGTTTGCCCGGTCGGTCAACCTGCTGAAGGCCTACACCAAAGTGCGAAGGATGCGCCTGCACGGTCTGGTGCACTTGGTGTACAGGATGTTGAAGCCTGGCCTGGAGTCCTCCTTTGTGAGCGGAAAGGCCATATCGCTGAAATTCTTCAGCTTCTACAAGTTGGGGACATTCATCCACTACAAGCATTACAACGAAAACAAGAAATAAACCAACTGTTATCCCATAAAAAAAAGGAACCATGAACAGAACATTCCGAAACGCAATCAGTGTTGCAGCGGTCCTGCTGCTCTGCATCGGTGCCAGTGCACAGGTGCGCGAAACCACCTATTACGACGACGGCTCGTACTACACCGGCCAGCGCGACGCCAAGGGACGCCGCCACGGCGACGGCCTGATGGTCTTTGCCAACGGCGACCGCTACGAAGGCAACTTTGTCCAGAACCATCTCTCGGGTTATGGCAAGATGAAGTACGGCGACGGGTCCAGCTATGAAGGCAACTGGTACAAAGACATGTACGAGGGTGAAGGCACCTACATCTCCGCCGACGGCGAAGTCATCAAAGGACGTTTTCATGAAGGACAACTAATAGAGCAGAATGAATAGAAAAGTATTTTCCATTGCGACTCTAACCCTGGCGACCTTCCTTTTGGCGGGTTGTGGGGGCAGCCGTTTTGTGTCGGCCGACGCCGACCTCGAGTCAATCTATATGGGCAAGTCGTACTACGACATTGTCGACGAATTCGGTCGTCCCGACTACACCACGCAGGACGAGGAGGGGGGCGCCCGCATTGTCTACTATGCCGCCAACCTCAACGGCACCTCCGCCGCCAGGCTCTACCGCCAATACAAGGTGTGCAACCGCATAACCAAGGAGGAGGGCCAGCCGACGGCTCCCGTCACTTTCTCGTTCAATATCAGAAACAAGTGCTATGCCGTCGAGTCCGATTTCATGCGCGAGAAGACCAGAGTGTCGGAAAACAAGAACAAGAAAGAGGACAGCCGCCCGCAGTGGGAGCGTCCCCGTGTGCCGCGCTCGTTCGAGTTCCCCAATGTCGACCGCCGCTCGCCCTACGGCGAACTGGTTACCATCGAGAAGATAGAGGTTGAACGCGACAAGACGGTGGTATACTTCTCCTTCTGCGACCGTACTCCGAAGCACCGTCCGCTCTACGACAAGGGTCTCGCCATCAACGGCGATGTCTTCATCCGCGACTGCGCCACCGGCAAACGCGTGAAGTTTGTCAAGGCCGACGGCATCTCCATCTATCCGGAGTACACCGACTTTGCCCACAACAAAGGCGGCTACGACGTGCTGGTCTATTCGCTCACCTTCGAGGCGCTGCCCCTGGAGACCGAGACCATCGACATCGTCGAACCCGGCGCCGAAGGCTTCAACTTCTACGGCGTCGACGTGCGCACCCCGCTCACCTTCCGCCAGATGAAGCAGGCCAACCCACTTACCGAAAATTAACAAAAACAGATATTTATGAAGAAAACCCTACTTTCTGTGGCAGCAGCGGCATTGACCCTCGCCGCCTGCCAATCGAACAAGAACACCGAGTCCACGGGCGACGTCATCGGCAAACCCAATGTCGCCGTCGAGAACGGCCGTTTCACCCCCGAGGTGATGTGGAGCCTGGGTGTGATGAGCGAGTACGCCGTCAGCCCCGACGGACAGAACATCGTCTACACCCTCCGCTACACCGACATGGAGCAGAACAAAAACAACACCGAGCTCTACCTCATGCCCGTCGCCGGCGGCGAGGCCCAACGTCTCACCTACACCTCCGAGAGCGAGTTCTGCCCGGTGTGGAAGGACAACAACACACTGCTCTTCTGTCGTGGCAACGAGATACGCAGCATCGATATCAAGTCCCTCAACGAGAGCGTTATCGCCACCTGCGAGCGCGGCTTCGAAGGCTTCAAGCTGGCTCCCGACGGCAGCTCGCTGGTCTACATCAGCACCATCCCCGTGGAGCGTCCCGAGCACATCGGCAAGCTCTTCGCCGGCCTGGAGAAGACCACCGGCCGCATCAACGAGGACCTCATGTATCGCCACTGGGACCAGTGGGTGGATGAAATTCCGCAGATCTACCTCGTCTCCCTCCAGAACGGTACCGCCAACCTCGACAACGCTGTCGCCATCGTCGACGGTCCCTACGAGTGTCCCATGCGCCCCTGGGGTGGCACCGAGCAGTACAACTACAGCCCCGACGGCACCAAGATTGTCTACACCTGCCGCAAAAAGACCGGCTACGACTATGCCCACTCCACCAACAGCGACATCTATCTCTACGACATCGCCACCGGTGAAACCCGCAACCTCTCCGAGGGCATCATGGGCTACGACCAGAACCCCGTCTTCTCCCACGACGGCACCATGGTGGCTTGGGAAAGCATGGAACGCGACGGCTACGAGAGCGACAAGCTGCGCCTGATGGTCCTCGACCTCGCCTCCGGCCAGAGGGTCGACCTCACCGAGAAGTTCGACTACAGCGTCGGCAACATCCGTTGGTCCGACGACGACAAGGAACTCTTCGCCGTCGTCTCCTATCGCGGCATGAGCGAAATCTTCGGCTTCAACCGCGAAACCAAGGCCATCCGCCAGCTCAGCCACGGATACCACGACGTCGTCGGCATCGACCTCAACGGCACCACCATCATCGCCAGCCAGCAGTCCATCCAGTACCCCAACACCCTCTACCGTTACAACACCACCGACTCCCTCGCCGAGGGCACCAAGCTCTCCACCTTCAACGACGACGTCCTCTCGCAGGTGCGCATGGGCAAGGTCGAGGAGTGCTATGTGAAGACCGTCGACGGCAAGGACATGCTCACCTGGCTCATCTACCCCTACGACTACGACTCCACCAAGACCTATCCCGCGCTCCTCTTCTGCGAAGGTGGCCCCCAGAGCCCCGTCAGCCAGTTCTGGAGCACCCGCTGGAACTTCGAGGTGATGTCCGGCGCCGGCTACTTCGTCATCGCCCCCAACCGTCGCGGTGTCCCCGGCTTTGGCATGGAATGGCTTGAACAAATATCCGGCGACTACGGCGGACTCTGCATGAAAGACTACATGGCCGCCACCGACTGGGCAGCCTCCCTGCCCATGATCGACCGCGAACGCATCGGTGCCTGCGGCGCCTCCTTCGGCGGCTATAGCATCTACTGGCTCGCCGGCCACAACCACGACGTCAAAGGCTACAACGATGGCCGTCGCTTCAAAGCCTTCCTCGCCCACAACGGCATGTTCAACTTCGAACAGCAGTACCTCGAAACCGAAGAAATGTGGTTCGACAACTGGGATCTCGGTGGTCCTTACTGGGACTGGAACAACCCCCAGATCAAGAAGAGCTACAGCAACTCGCCCCACCTCTTTGTCGACAAGTGGAACACCCCCATCTGCGTCATCCACAGCGAATTCGACTTCCGCATCGTCGCCTCCGAAGGCATGGCCGCCTACAACGCCGCCCAGATGCGCCACATCCCCAGCCGCTACCTCTACTTCCCCGACGAAACCCACTGGGTGCTCAAACCCCAGAACAGCCTCCTCTGGCATCGCAACTTCATCGACTGGTTCGACCAGTGGCTCAAAAAATAACACTAAACGCATAACACCAAACCCCAAACAGCCCGCTGATTTCGGCGGGCTGTTTTCATATCTAACGCTTTGTAACCCAACAAGCCCGCCGATTTCGGCGGGCTTGTTTCGTATCTAACGGTTTGTAATCCAGATAGCTGTGGTTGCCAATAAATATTATTCACGCGCGTATCAAGAATTTTGCGTATCTTTGCACTTTAAAAACTAGAAACGAAACACATGAAAGTAAAAGTCGGAATTGCACAGATGTCCTGCACCGAGGACAAAACCCGCAACATCGAGCGCTACACCGAGAAAGTCCGCCAGCTCGCCGCCGACGGAGCCCAAATCATCTGCCTCCAGGAGCTCTTCGCCTCCCTCTATTTCTGCGACGAAGAACGCTACCAGAACTTCGCCCTCGCCGAACCCATCCCCGACGGCCCCACCTGCCGGCACTTCATGGCCCTGGCCAAGGAACTCAGCGTCGTCATCGTATGCTCCCTCTTCGAAAAACGCGCCGAAGGCCTCTACCACAACACCACCGCCGTCATCGACGCCGACGGCTCCTATCTCGGCAAATACCGCAAAATGCACATCCCCGACGACCCCGGCTACTACGAAAAATTCTACTTCACCCCCGGCGACCTCGGCTACCGCGTCTTCAAAACCCGTTTCGCCACCATCGGTGTCCTCATCTGCTGGGACCAGTGGTACCCCGAAGCCTCCCGCATCACCGCCCTTATGGGCGCACAGATACTCTTCTACCCCACAGCCATCGGTTGGGACGTCCGCCAAAACGAGGACGACAACCGCGAACAGTACGACGCCTGGCAGACCATACAGCGCTCCCACGCCGTCGCCAACGGCGTCCCCGTCGTCTCCGTCAACCGCACCGGCCTCGAAGGCGGCATGCAATTCTGGGGCGGCAGCTTCATCACCAACGCCTTCGGCCGCATCCTCTACCAGGCTCCCCACCTCCAAGAGGATCTCCACGTACAGGAACTCGACCTCGACCAGACCGACCACTACCGTCGCCACTGGCCCTACCTCCGCGACCGCCGCATCGATTCCTACGCCCCCATCCTCAACCGCTACATCGATTAACCAACTCATAACTCATAACTTAATAATCATGTCCCCCAAAGAACAAGGCTACTACATGCCCGCCGAATGGGCACAGCACGAAGCCACCTGGCTCACCTATCCCAAGAACCCCGACTCCTGGCCTGGCAAGATCGAAACCATCTATCCCTCCTACCACCTCTTCGTCAAAACCCTCGCCGAGTGCGAGCAGGTGCACATCAACGTCGACGACCAGCCCATGGCCGACCACGTCGCCGACGCCCTCGCCAAAATCGGCACCAACATGGCCAACATCCATCTCCACCTCATCCTCAGCAACGACGCCTGGTGCCGCGACCACGGCCCCGCCTTCCTCCTCAGAAAGGGTGGGGCAGAGCGCGCCATCGTCAACTGGAACCACAACGCCTGGGGCGGCAAATACCCCTACGAGCTCGACACCCAAGTCCCCCTGCGCATCCACGACCTCATGCCCGACACCCCCCTCTTCTCGCCCGGCATCGTCATGGAAGGCGGCAGCATCGACGTCAACGGCTCCGGCGACCTCCTCACCACCACCTCATGCCTCCTTAACCCCAATCGCAACCCCAACCTCAACCAGGACCAAATCGAGCAGTACCTGCGCGACTACTACGGCGTCGACAACATCATCTGGCTCGGCGACGGCATCGTCGGCGACGACACCGACGGCCACGTCGACGACATCTCCCGCTTCGTCGCACCCGACACCATCCTCACCGTCGTCGAACATGACGCCTGGGACGAAAACTACCAACCCCTCCAGCGCAACCTCCAAATACTCAACCGCTCCCGCCTCTCCAACGGCAAACAGCCCACCGTCGTCGAAATGCCTATGCCCGACCTCGTCTTCTACGACAACCAGCGCCTCCCCGCCTCCTACGCCAACTTCTACATCGCCAACTCCAAAGTCATCTTCCCAACCTACCGCTGCCTCGCCGACAACGAGGCCGCCTACATCCTCGAAGCACTCTTCCCCGACCGCGAAATCATCGGCATCGACTCCACCGACATCGTCTGGGGCCTCGGCTCCTTCCACTGCCTCTCCCAGCAAATGCCCGCAATCAGTTAAGAGTTAAGAATTAAGAGTTAAGAGTTCATGATGAAAAAGATCCTCCTCGCAATAATTTCAATTTTCAACTTTCAATTTTCAATTGCCCAAGCCCCCTTCCTGCCCGACACCGTCACCCCCGGGCAGGTGCGCGTGGACCAGGTGATGCGCCTCATCGACGGCAACTACACCTCCACCCCCGACATGGAGCAGCTCTCCACCGAGGCCATCAACGCCATGCTCCGCGCACTCGACCCCCACAGCGTCTACATCCCCGCCCGCGACGTCGAACGTGCCAACGAGGGCCTCAACGGCAACTTCGAAGGCGTAGGCATCAGCTTCCAGATCGTCGCCGACACCATCGTCGTCCAGTCCGTCATCGACGGCGGCCCCTCCGAGAAGGTAGGCCTCCTCGTCGGCGACAAAATCGTCGGCATCGACCGACGCCCCGCCACCGGCGACAGTATCAACAACCAATTCGTATTCAATCACCTCCGCGGCAAGAAAGGCACCGTCGTCAACCTCGACATCCTCCGCCAGGGAACCATCTACAACTTCGAAATCACCCGCGACCGCGTACCCATCTACTCCGTCGACACCTGGTTCATGGCCGACTCCACCATCGGCTACATCCGCCTCACACGCTTCGCCCGCACCTCCGTCAGCGAATTCAACAAAGCCATCCGCAGCCTCGAGAAACAGGGCATGCAGTCCCTCATCCTCGACCTCCGCGGCAACACCGGCGGCTTCCTCGACATCGCCTGCGCCCTCGCCAACGAGTTTCTCGAGCGCGGCCAGCTCATCGTCTATCAAGAAGGCCGCCGCACCCCGCGCCAGAACTACAACGCCAACGGTCGCGGACACTTCCGCAAGGGCGACCTCGTCGTCCTTATCGACGAAGGCTCCGCCTCGGCCTCCGAAATTGTCTCCGGTGCCGTGCAGGACTGGGACCGCGGCACCCTCATCGGCCGTCGCTCCTTCGGCAAAGGCTTGGTACAGCGCATGTTCCCCCTCAGCGACGGCGGCCAGATACGCCTCACCACGGCCCGCTACTTCACCCCCGTCGGCCGTTGCATCCAGCGCCCCTACGACAAGGGTTCCGACGCCTACCGCGACGACATCTCCGAGCGCTATAAGCACGGCGAACTCGTCAACGCCGACTCCATCCACTTCCCTGACTCCCTTAAATACCGCACCGCCCACGGCCGCACCGTCTACGGCGGCGGCGGCATCATGCCCGACATCTTCGTCCCCATGGACACCATGCGCCTCTCCGACTACTACATCTCCCTCCGCGGCAAAGGCCTCCTCAACACATTCCCGCTCCAATGGGCCGACGCCCACCGCAAGGACCCCCGTGTCAAAACCTTCGAACTCTTCCTCCAGAACTACCACTCCTTCGGTCTCGACGCCCTCCTCGCCGCCGCAGCCATCGAAAAGGGCGTTGTCCGCGACACCGCCAAGGATGCCGCCGAACCCCAACGCACCGCCCACAGCGACCAGTACCTCGCTCTTATGCTCAAAGCCCAGGTCGCCAAAGACCTCTTCGGCATCGAATACTACTACAAAATCATGAAGGAAATCGACGAGCCCTACCTCCGCGCTTTGGACTTTCTGCATGACAAAAAGTAACCTTTCCAACCTGCGTCAAATAGGGGTCAACTAGGTACCAACTTCGACATATCTTATATAGTATTCATATAGTTCTTATATAACCCGTTGGCGGAATTAAACCAGTGCATATTTAACTCTGCCAATCGGCTGATTATTTAAGTAATTGATGTATTGAGCGACAGTCAGTGCACTGATTTTGCCGATGATGCGGGCAAACAGTCCGTCGGTTTGTTTTGCATAGTTGCGGATTGCTTCTTTATTTCAATTACAAAATTACTGAAAATCTGCAATATGTACAACTTTTTCTTCATCTATTT
>Ga0310697_10004179_pt1 | contig 14322 bp, 10 predicted proteins | sample 172DNAGHGlowgp2_FD_203883 | JGI IMG/M metagenome (GOLD analysis project Ga0310697, IMG submission 203883) | Sheep rumen microbial communities from Palmerston North, Manawatu-Wanganui, New Zealand - 1728 DNA GHGlow gp2 (v2) (version 2) | ecosystem: Host-associated > Mammals > Digestive system >...
CATCGACTTCACCGCTCGCGATTTGCAGCGCCAGGCCAGCGAGGCCGGTCAGCCGTGGACCATCTGCAAGGGGTTCGACGGGTCGGCAGCCATTGGCGAGTGGGTGCCCAAGGAGAAGTTCCTGGATGTGCAGCGTCTGCAGTTCCACCTCGACATCAACGGGCAGACCGTGCAGGAAGGGCGTACCAGCGACATGCTCTATTCGGTGGACGAAATCATCAGCTATATTTCCCGCTTCTTCACCCTGAAGACGGGCGACCTGCTGTACACCGGCACGCCTGCCGGCATAGGCCCCGTTCACATTGGCGACCACCTGGAAGGCTGGCTCGAAGAGCGCAAAGTGCTTGACTTTCATTGCCGCTAAGGCAATAAAGGCGGCACCATCAGCGTTATATTACTGATGGAACGAGTCCGCAGACTCTTTTTTAGTATGGTTCTCCTGCTGACGTGCATGGCAGCACAGTCGCAAGAGTTCTTTAACTTGACCGCCCAACAGGTCAAGGTTGATTCCCTGCTGCCACTCTTTACCTATACCCAGGAGCTGGGTGCCGGCTATGCCGACTCCGTTTACACCGTCTCCATCGACTATCCCGAATTTTTCGATATGAGCGAAGGCGACGTGGAGCGGCTGCACAAGATAACCAGTGTAGCACTGCCCGCCATGCCCAAGATAGAGCAATACATCGGTGTGTCGCGCCGTCGTGGCACACTCTATGTGGCTTTCGTGCCCATCGTCTTCCGTGACGGACGCTACCAGAAGCTGGTCAGCTTCAAGCTGACGGTCACGGCCAGTGCCCCTGCCCAGGCACGTTCCTTGGTCTCTTCTGCCGCCACCAGCCGCTATGCCGCCCATTCCGTGCTGGCCACAGGTCGCTGGACAAAGATCCGTGTGCCCTCCTCTGGTGTCTATGAGCTGACCGATGCCCTCATCCGCCGCGCCGGCTTCTCCGACCTGAGCAAGGTGAAGGTCTATGGCTATGGCGGTGCCTTGCAGCCCGAGAAGCTGACGGCCGACTACCTGACAGCCACTGACGACCTGAAGGAGGTGCCCACCTGTACCGTGGGAAACCGCCGCCTGTTCTATGCTGCAGGGCCTGTCAGTTGGAGCAGTAATACCGCCGCTACCCGTATCCGCAACCCCTATAGTGACTACGGCTACTATCTGCTGACCGAGAACGACTCTACTGCACTGACAGTGAGCGAGGCCGATTTTAAGACAGCCAGCTATCCTCAGCCCCAGGATTACCATTCGCTCTATGAGGTTGATGACTATGCCTGGTTCCACGGTGGCCGAAACCTCTATGACAGCCAGCTCTATGGTGTCGGCACGTCGCGCAGCTATCAGCTACCAGCCACCGCCGGATCGGCTGGACAACTGACGGTGTCGCTCTCATACGATGCCTCCTTCGGGGCCAGCGTCACCGTCAACGGCACCGCCGTCGGCACATTCGCTGTCACGGCCTCTCTCGACCGCTATACCAATGCTGCCGTTGCTACCAGGACCTTCAACGTGGCCGACCTACAGGCCTCCAACAGCATTACCATCCAGCAGACATCGGGCGGCAATGTCCGCCTGGACTATATCTCCCTGCAGTACGATACCCCACAGCCCTGGGCTGACCCGTCAACGGCCACGTTCCCCGTGCCGGAGTATGTACATAACATTACAAACCAAGATCATCATGCCGACAGTACGGCTGATATGGTCATCATCATCCCTACGTCGCAGAAGCTTCTGGCTCAGGCGCAGCGCCTGGCAGAGTATCACCGCCAGTATGATAAGCTGCGCGTCAACATCGTTCCAGCCGACGAGCTTTATAATGAGTTCTCAAGCGGCACACCCGATGCCAATGCCTACCGCCGCTACCTGAAGATGCTTTACGACCGTGCGGAGCGCGACGAGGATATGCCCCGCTACTTGCTGCTCTTCGGCGACGGTGCCTGGGACAACCGGATGCTCACCTCGGGCTGGAAGAACTATTCCACCGACGATTTCCTGCTGTGCTACGAGAGTGAGAACTCCTTCAGCGAGATTGACTGCTATGTTTCCGACGACTACTTCTGTCTGATGGACGACGATGAGGGCGGCAGCATGCTCGTCAGCGACAAGGCCGACGTGGCCGTGGGACGCTTCCCCGTGAGCACGGCCGATGCCGCCAAGACAATGGTCGACAAGAGCATCAGCTATATTCAGAACACCAGCGCCGGGGCATGGCAGAACACCATCTGCATGATGGGCGACGACGGCGACTCCAACCGCCACATGAGCGATGCCGATGCCGTGGCCCGCCAGGTGGCAGAGAGCCATCCGGCCTTCAACATCAAGAAGATTTACTGGGATGCCTATGAGCGCCAGTCGTCATCGACGGGCTACAGTTACCCTGAGGTGACCAAACTCATACAGCAGCAGATGAAGAGCGGAGCGCTGATGATGAACTACAGCGGTCACGGAGCACCTTACACGCTGTCGCATGAGCAGGTGGTCCACTTAGACGACTTCAGCGCATCGGCCTCCGGGCGGCTGCCGCTGTGGCTGACGGCCTCGTGCGACATCATGCCCTTCGACGGTCTGGAGGAGAACATCGGCGAGACCGCCCTGCTCAACCCTCAGGGCGGTGCTGTGGCCTTCTATGGCACCACACGCACCGTCTATGCCCACTACAACGGCTATATGAACCGTGCCTACACCCGCTATGTGCTGGGCAACGATCAGAGCGGTAACCGCTGCACCATCGGCGAGGCTGGCCGTCTGGCCAAGAACCTGCTGATGACGCCCACGTCGCAAGGTAATGATATAGGTATGGACCAGACGGCCAACAAACTGCAGTTCACCCTGCTGGGCGACCCTGCCCTGCGGCTGGCCGTGCCTACCCTGAAGGTGGTGGTCGACAGCATCAACGGTCATGCTACTGCCACGAGCACAACCCTGGCGGTAGGGCAGACCGTGACGGTGAGAGGCCATGTCGAAGGAGCCACGGCTTTCAGTGGGGTGGTGACCGTCACCGTGCGCGACATAGAGCAGCAGATTACCTGCCGTCTGAACGATGAGGCTGAGGCTTCGACGGCCTTCACCTATACCGACCGTCCCAACGTCCTGTACACCGGCAGCGACAGTGTCAGGAACGGGCAGTTCACCCTGCGTTTCGTGCTGCCGAAGGATATCAGCTATAGCGATGGCACCGGACTCATCACCCTCTATGCCATCAGCGCCGACAAACGCAGCTCTGCCCATGGCTACACCACGAGTTTCACCATGAAGGCCGGAAGCCAGACGGCTGACGACGGCGTAGGTCCCAGCATCTATTGCTACCTGAACAGCAGCGCCTTCGTCAACGGCGGTACGGTGAACGCCACGCCCATGTTCCATGCCGAACTCTACGATAAGGACGGCATCAACGTCTCCGACGGTGGCGTAGGTCATAACCTGGAACTGACAGTCGACGGACAGATGGCACGCACCTATGTGCTGAACGACTATTTCCAGTTCGACTTCGGCGACTACCGCAGCGGCAGCGTCAACTACAGTCTGCCGGCACTCTCGGCCGGTCAGCACCGTCTGCTGCTGCGTGCCTGGGACGCCCTGAACAACTCGTCAACAGCAGAGCTGCAGTTTCAGGTTGCCAGTGGCTTAGAGCCCAGCATTTTCAGTGTCGACTGCACGCCGAACCCTGCCAGCACGTCAACGACGTTCATGGTCAGCCACGACCGTCCCGGCTCGTCGGTCGATGTGCAGATAGATGTCTTCGATACCTCCGGACGCCAGTTATGGCGCCATACGGAGACAGGGGTGCCCGCTGACCAGTCGTACACCGTCAACTGGGATCTCACTACCAGCGGCGGCCACCGCCTGCAGACGGGTGTCTACCTCTACCGCGTCCTGCTGAGCAGCGACGGCAGTTCGCAGGCTTCGCAGGCCAAGAAACTGATTATATTAAAGAAATAACATAACATCACACCACTCACAATGAAGTATAGCAGCAGATGGGCGAAAGCCTTAGTAATTGTATCCTCATTATCATTTAGCGCTAATGCAACGGCCGACGATGGTGACAAGCTCAACACCTTCAACCCCGTGGAGCACGCCATCATCTCAGAGACCATCGCCCCCGATGCCCGCGCTGCCGGTATGGGCGACGTGGGTGCCGCCACCGACCCCGACGTCAACTCCCAGTACTGGAACCCCGCCAAATATCCGTTCTGCATCAGCAGGGCCGGCGTAGCTCTGAACTACACGCCGTGGCTGCGACAGTTGGTGAACGACATCGACCTGGCCTACGTGGCGGGCTACTACCGCATTGGCGACTATTCGGCCATCTCTGGCTCGCTGCGCTACTTCTCGCTCGGTGAGGTCTATACGGACTATGGCAACAGCGACATGACCGTCAAGCCCTACGAGATGTCGATTGATGCCGCCTACTCGCTGATGCTCAGCGAGACGTTCTCCATAGCCGCAGCCATCCGCTGGATCTACAGCGACCTGCGCTTCGACTATTCTGAGGACTCCAAGCCCGCCTCGGCCTTTGCTGCCGACCTGGCCATGTACTACAATAACTATGTCATGCTGGGACAGCGCGAGTGCCAGCTGGGTCTGGGTATGAATATCCGCAATATCGGTTCCAAGATTTCGTTCTACGGCGACGAGGAGAGCCAGTTCATACCGGCTAACCTGCGTCTGGGCGCCTCGCTGATGGTGCCTGTCGACGAATACAACCGGTTCACCATCACTGCCGATGCAAACAAACTGCTGGTGCCCACCGTGCCCCGGCAGAACGAGGGCGAGAGCAACTCGGAATACCAGGACCGTGTGCGCCGCGAATACAGCGACGTAGGCTCCATCAAGGGTATCTTCCAGAGTTTCAGCGACGCCCCCGGCGGCTTCAAGGAGGAGTTGGAGGAGGTGCAGTGGTCGGTGGGTGCCGAGTATGTCTATCACGACCAGTTCTCGCTGCGTGCCGGCTATCACCATCAGGCTGAGTCGAAGGGTAACCTGAAGTACTTCACCATCGGCGGCGGCTTCCGCATGAGTGTCTTCTCGCTCGACGTGGGCTACGTCATCTCCACGGCCCGCAGCAATCCCCTTGACCAGACCCTGCGTTTCACCCTGGCGTTCGATATGGACGGCATCAAAGATTTGTTTAGGAAGTAATACCCACCCCCAGCCCCTCCCGTGCGGGAGGGGAGTTTAAATAGCAATTTGGTATGAGAAATAATAGGTTTGAGACAACGGATGCTTCTACTTATCAGTTACTGCTGGATAAGGCAAGAGAGATGAGAAAAAATCCCACAGAGGCAGAGTCTGTTTTGTGGAGTTATTTATCTGATAATAAGTTAGGTGTCCACTTTCGCCGACAACATCCTGTTTATGACTATATACCCGATTTCGTTAGTCTCAAGAACAAGTTGATTATTGAGATTGACGGTGGTTATCATTTTGAGGATGAACAGCCGGAAAAAGATGCTGAAAGAACAGCGTACCTGAATCAGGTTGGGTTTCTTGTCCTTCGTTTTACCAACGAACAGGTATTAGGTGATATAGATACAGTACTTGAAGAAATAACCAATGCATTAGAAGACGCTGAGGCTATCCAGACTCCCCTCCCGCACGGGAGGGGTTTGGGGGTGGGTTCCCGAGTCGGCTTCGGCTACGACGTTCACCGCATTGTTGAGGGCCGCGAACTCTGGATGGGTGGCATCAAGATACCATTCAATCTCCCCTCCCGTTCGGGAGGGGAAGGGGGTGGGTTCGTTGGCTTTGGACTGCTTGGTCACAGCGATGCCGACGTGCTGATACATGCCATCTGCGACGCCCTGTTAGGGGCTGCCAACATGCGCGACATTGGCTACCACTTCCCCGACACGGCGGCCGAGACCGACGGCATGGACAGCAAGATAATCCTCAAGGAGACCATGGCGCTGATAGCTACGAAGGGCTACCGCTTCGTCAACCTTGACGCAACCATCTGTGCCGAGCGCCCGAAGATGAATCCCCACATCCCGCAGATGCAGCAGTGTCTCGCCGACATTATCGGTACCGACCCCGACAACGTCAGCATCAAGGCTACCACCACCGAGCGTCTCGGCTTCACCGGTCGTGAGGAGGGCATCTCGGCCTATGCCGTTGTGCTGATAGAGAAATAGACCATTGTTGTTTGACACAGGGGGACAGACCCCGTGTGTCCTCGCATTACGCAGCACTTGCCTGATGCTTACGTTTCAAATAATCCGTCCAGCCCCACTTGGCTCTGTATCATCTCTGCGTATTTCCCGGGGGCTATGCCTTCTGTGGTAATCATCGTCAGCCAGGGAGTATGGCGAAGCCCTGTTTCTTGGATAAAGGCATTCTTGCGCTTGCACATCTTGTCGTATTCTTCCTTTTCCAGTTTATACGCTTCCTGACTGTATTTCACCTCACAGATGTTGACAATCCTGTCAGCCCGCTCAATGATGATGTCTATCTGGGCAGCGGGTGTTGTCGTCCTGCTTCGCCAGGAATAGCTGAGCGTAGATATGGCATCTATGCGCAAGGCGTGCTTAATCTGTTGGATGTGGGCCATGCAAATCTGTTCGTATGTGAGCCCCATCCACGCGTTGACTTCAGGTGTGTTGATATGGTGTGCCCAGTATTGCAGTTCCACCTCTGCCCTGTCAATAAAGGTAAGGTAGAACAGACTGAAGAAATCGCAAAGCTGGTAAATGGCGTCTTTCCGCTTGATTTCCTTCTCACGGACGATATTCTTACGTATCAGGTCACACCATACCAGGTCTTCCAGCCGCTTCCCCAGATGCCCGTTGTTTGCACACTTCAGCACCCCTGCAAGTTCCTCGCGCGTCAGACCTCTGCGGCTTTTGCTCAACGCCTTGACGATGTCGATGTATTTATCGGGATTCTTGTATAACGTGTTGAAAAGCCGGCGAAACTCGCGGCGCATCTGCATGTCCTGGCTGAAAAACAGGCGGTCAACATTCTGTACCAGACTTTCTTCATGATCCAACAGACTCAGATAATACGGTATGCCGCCAAAGACCATATAAGCCTGAAGTATCATCTGGCGGCTCCATACGAACCGTTTGTCATCAAGATATTCCTCTGCCTCTTTGAGCGTAAAGGGATGAATGGGCATTTCAACGGTGATGCGGTCGTGCAGTCCACCCTTACTGTCAATCACATTGGTTATCATCCAACTGGTGGCACTGCCACAGATAATAAGCACTATGTTATCGTATTGGCTGGCCCAGTTGTTCCAGAAATAACCAACGGCACTGGCTACGTTCGAGCCTTCAACGTCCATGGCAGGCAATTCATCGATAAATATGACACAACGTTCGCCACTGCTCACTTTCTGCTTCAGTGCATTTTTCAGCATGATAAAAGCCGTCATCCAGTCTTTTGGCTGCTCAGACATGCCGTAGCCGTAATCATACATCGCGTCGGCAAATGCCGTGAACTGGTCTTTCAGTGTTCCTTCGATAACGCCAGTCATTTTAAACGCGAACTGGTTTTTGAAAAACTGATGAACCAGGAATGTTTTGCCTACACGCCTGCGGCCGTAAAGTGCTATAAACTCGGCGCGCGCGCTATTGACTGCTGCCGTCAGTCTTTTCATTTCCACTTGTCTTCCAATAATAGTTTCCATTGTAGCATGCTTCTTGATAACACCGCAAAAATACAACAATCTTTTGAAACGGGCAAGCAATTCGGGCGAAATCTATCTGTTTTTAGGTAGATTTCGCCCGAAATCTGTTTGTTGTGGGCGAAATCTATGGCTTTTTGGGTAGATTTCGCCCGATCCATGAAATCCTCAGGCTCTCGTCATACTCCCGGCGTTCGTCCTTCGTCATGGAGCCCACCTCGGCAATCTCCGACAGGCGCTTGAACACAGCATCCTGGGCCAGGAAGGGCATGCGTTTCAGTGACACAGGGGGATGACACAGGGGGACAGACCCCGTGTGTCCTCGCTTCATGGAGCGACGTGGCCAGCGGCAACATCTCGCTGGAGAAGTGCCAACTCGTGTTCTTCCACCGTCATTGCTCGTCCTACGGCAACTACAACGGCTTTGCCGAGGCTGAGAGCGGTGCCATGACGGCTCTGCCTAAGATGAAGGAACTCTGGCAGCGTGGCGTGGGCTTCGTGCTGGGCCGCTCGGCTGTGAACTACGCTATCGCTCTGGGTGCTATGCCCGAGGATGCCTATCCCAACAACGTGTGGGGTGGCGGTGGCGGCGAAGGCTCCGACCTCATGGGCGACGACCCATGGCACTTCTACGCCTACGACATCACCCACCCGCTGTGGAAGAACCTCAAGACCTATCCCGGTGCTGCCGACAATGCCGTCTATACCCTCGACAAGGACTACACCATCTGTAACACCACGTCGCAGTACGGCTTCTGGGACACCTACGGTGGCGGCAAGGACGCTATGGAGGCCAAGACCGGTGCGCGTGCCTTGGGCGGCGACAACAGCGTCTCCTCTTGGGAACTGAAGGGTGCTAACGGCGAGTTCGGCAAGGGTGGCATTATCTGCCTCGGCTCAGGCCTCTTCGACTGGAACTCTCCCACGCCTTACGTGTCGAACTATCACGACAACATGGGTACCATCCTGCTCAACGCATTCGACTACCTGACGAAGTAAACTACGAATTATACGAATTTCACGAATTAAAGAATAGATAATTATGAAGACAATGATATTAAACAAGTGGCTGATAAGTTTATCATTTATCATTTGTAATTTATCATTTAGCATGATGTTCGCATCATGCGCAGATGACGATTTCAGCGGCGACCCCGCCAAGGACTGGAACGGCACGACCACATTCTTCGCTCCCACTGACGAACAGGACTTCGGCACCTACTATACCCCCGCTATCGGACGTGTTGGCGACCCCATGCCTTTCTACGACCAGAAGGCCGGCGACTTCAAGGTGCTCTACCTGCAGGAGTTCGACAACAACATGAGCCACCGTTTCCACCCCATCTGGGGCGTATCGACCAAGGACGGCGCCAGCTACCAGTCGCTGGGCGAGATACTGCCCTTCGCAGCTAACGACTATCAGCAGGACGCTGCTCTGGGTACTGGCTGCGCCTACGAGAAGGATGGTACGTACTACATCTATTATACCGGCCATAACGGCAACTGCAAGAACCGCGAGGTAGTGATGCGCGCCACATCGACCGACTTCAAGACCTGGACGAAGGACGAGCTGTGGACGCTCAACGGCCCTGACTACGGCTATTCGGGCAACGATTTCCGCGACCCGCAGATCTTCGTCGCCGACGACGGTCTCTGCCACATGGTCATCGCTACCTATCCCGTTAATGGCGGCGACCCTGTCTTTGCCGAGTTCAAGTCCAGCGACCTGAAGAACTGGGAGCACGTTGGCCGCATCCGCATGATCTGGGACCGCATGCTCGAGTGCCCCGACATCTTCAAGATGGGCGACTACTGGTACCTAATCTACAGCGAGAGCTTCCGCGCCTCCTGGAGCCGCAAGGTGAAGTACATGATGGCCAAGAGCTTTGACGAGCTGAAGAGCTGCTTCAACGACGGGCCGAAGTGGCCTGCCGACGGCCACGAGGGCGTGCTCGACAGCCGCGCCTTCTACGCCGGCAAGACGGCCTCGAACGGTACCGACCGCTACATCTGGGGCTGGTGTCCGTTCCGCTCGGGTGCCGACATTCATGAGAAGAACACGAACGTGGGTGCCGGCGACGGCAACGAACCCAACTGGAGCGGTGCCCTCGTCTGTCACAAGCTCATCCAGCATGCCGACGGCACGCTGACCCTTGGCGCCGTTCCCGCTATGGCCGCCAAGTATAACCAGCAGCAGCCCCTCTCCGTGATGGCTTCCAACGGAAGCAGTGTGTCCGGCGGTTTACCCGCCGGTCCCGTCACCACCTCCACCGGTTCCGGCCCCGTCACCCTCTCCGGCGACAATGCCTACGTGCTCTACAACCGTCTGGGCACAGCCAACCACATCTCTTTCACTGTGAAGACCTCCAACAACTGGGATAAGTTTGGCATATCCTTTGTTCGCGGCACCGATTCGAAGAAGTACTACACCGTCATGGTTAATCCCGAGGACGAGAACCACCGCAAGGTGAACTTCGAGCAGGAAGGCGAAGAAGGTAAGGGCTTCATTGAGGCTGCCGACGGCTATTGGTTCGAGCGTCCTGCTGACAACATCTACAACATCGACATCTATACCGACAACTCGGTGATGGTGATGTACATTAACGAAGTCTGCGCCTACACTCAGCGCATCTACGGCATCCAGAGAAACTGCTGGAGCATCAATAACTACGGCGGCTCCGTCACCGTCAGCGATGCCAGGGTAACTGCCTATTAAAGAGAATCATATATATTAACTAAGTGTTCAGGGGAGTGGCAGCAACGTCTGTCGCTCCCTTTTCCTTTTCTAAACGATTCTGACTTAATGGTTGACAATTGTTTCAATGAACGTATTTTGTTAGCTACTGCAACATTGTTTATAGTAATTATATAGAAATGAATGTAATTTTGCACCAGAAAAATTTAAATTCCTAATATTACTATCATTTAAACAAAAACAACATGAGAAAACTATTATTACTCTCAGCAGCACTGATGGCTACGGCCAGTATGAGTGCACAAGTCTTGCTCTGGAACGGAGATGACAAGGAATTGGGTTCCGATGGCGGTTTCTGGAACCGTGCCCAGCCAACAGTCGTTGAAGATGACGGCAATAAATGTCTGAAAATAACACTCAAGGAAAACTCCGGAGGATGGGCCGATGAGCACCGCATGGCTGCCTTGCCTTTGGCAGAGGCTGACTTCAAGGGGCTGCGCCGTCTTACCATGCGTATCAAGATGGCCGAGAGCCACAATGTCATGATCAAGCTCACCAAAGAGGGCGATGGCGGCTATACAGGCGACGAGACACGCCGCTGGTTCTGGTATGATGCTGCCAACGGCTGGCAGACCATGACCTACGAATACAGCATCGGACCTAACAGCGACAAACTGACCGATACAGGCAATACGCTGCTGGAGATCTGGCCGTACGAGTTTGACAACAAGTGGGGAGAGGAAATCTTCATCGATGACATCCAGCTGGACGGCCCGATGGTAGGCGACGTGGCAGTCAGGACTCTTGATGACGCATCGCTGACCGACAAGCAGGTCATCGTCGCTGGTTCGCTGAGCAAAGGAAGCTATCAGAATACATGGGATGGTGATTGGCACGTTGAAGCCTACGATGACTATTCGCTGCTATTGAGCAAGCTCTCCGACAACGTCTGCTTCCTCAACCTGACAGGAGCTGTCGTTGCAGACGGTGACAGTCCCCAGCTACGCCAGAAGAACCCCAACCTGCTGATTCTTTCACCTGTTGACTTCTTCGACACCGACAACGTCATCCGTTGGGACGGCGAGAAGAACGCTACGCCAACGATGGTCATCAACGAGGCCTATCCTTTCTATACCCCCATCGACTTCCAGGCTACCAACGTGGAGCTGACTCGCAAGTGCTATGCAGGCTACAACACTTTTGTACTTCCTTTCTGGGTTTCGGCAACCGACTTAGGCGCAGCAGCTGTCTATACCCATAAGTTTGGTACAACGTTCAAACAGGATACTGACGAGTACAATCCCAACGGCGTTGCAGGTGGAAACGTGCCTTTCATTGCTGATTACGCAGCAGAATCCGATGAAGTGATGAACTTCTCTGAAAAGGGTATCTGCACCACTCCCGACAATTTCGATGACTCAGATTTCAAGGGCGTCTATAGTCCGCAGTCTGCTGAGAATCTTTGGGGTATCAACGGCGACGGGAAACTGCAGAAAGGCGGTTCCAGCGCTACCATTAAAGCTTTCCATGCCTATTTGGCGGACATTCCTGCTAATGCACGTGCGATTACCTTCGAGCAGACAACGGGTGTCAAGCAAGTTGAGCGTTCAGAGTGGAAGACAAAAGGTTTCTATAACCTCAATGGTCAACGTGTAGCACAGCCCACGAAGGGTCTCTATATTGTCCACTCGGCCGCGCTCGACCAAAGGTCGCTTGCTAAAGAAGGGACGCAAGAAGGACGCTTGCAAGGCAAGAATGGTAAAAAGGTTATGATTAAATAATTAGGAGGATAGAAGAATGATGACAAAAAAAGAGTATATAGCACCTGCCCTGGAGGTCGAGGTGGTGGACAATATCCAGCTATTGAGTGGTTCTGTGACGATTGAACAAGCAGATGGCTTGTTCGACGATGAGTTCCACAGCCGTGGACTCAGCTACGACTTCGACGAGGAATTTGAGTATTAACCACAGTACTATGTTGTAAGTATGTTCAGTAATTATATAATTGTATGAAAAAGTTATTTTTGCTTATTTGCCTAATGACCGCTACCACCATGGCGTCGGCTACCGATCTGTGGGAAGGAACCCACGCAGTGAATTGGGACAACACACTAACTATCGGCGCTGACAAGTTTGCTGACGCACTGGTAGGCCAGAAAATTGTCATTGAGTTTACCAACGCTACGGGCGAAGTGATAGAACTGCATAGCAATGGAGTCATGCTGCCAGGTACACGCTATGAGCATCACCTCTATGCCGACCAGAGCGCTATGGAGGTATTCATTACCACAGGTATGCTGGCAAGCCTGAAGGAGTCAGGAATGGAAATCTGTGGCACGGGCTTTACCGCTACCAAGGCATGGTATGGCGACGGTAAAGAGGGTGTCGATGTCAACACCGTTTGGATCGGCTTCTTCTGGATGGACGAGTGGAGCACCCTGGAGGTGGCAAAGACCGCCTTCGACGGCATCAACTGGAGCGACTACAAGGCCATCCGCTTCTATTCAGAGGCCAACCGTACTGACTATATCATCAATGTACTCACCAAATGGGGCGACGACGGCAAGCTGGGCGACCAGAACACGATGACCTTGACTAACGAGTATGCCGAGCTCAGTCTTGATAATATCGATATGGCAGCAAGACTGGCCGATGTGGACAGGCTGATGGTGCAGTGCAACAAGGAAGGCGGCGACCCCTTCAACTTCACCGCCATCGTACTGGTGGGTAAGGAAAGCACGGGCATTCGTAACCTTACCGTCAGTCCATCATCAAGCGCTTCTGATGTGATGTTCGACCTGCAGGGCCGCCAAGTTACTCAGCCAGCTCATGGACTGTACATCGTTAATGGAAAGAAAATCATCGTTAGATAAGTATTAGTTAGTAGTTAGTTAATGAGGGGTACGACTCGCGTTGAGCCGTACCCCTCTTTCATTTCAACAATTCTTCAGCAATAATTACAGTCCTCTCGCGTTTTGGAATTGGGATTCACCCACTAATGATTTTGAACAAAATTCTGTAGTTCCCTGATTTAGGTTGACTACCTTTTTTGCTTAACCCTTAGATAGGTTGACTCGGTTAAACGTTAACCCAACTTTAACACTTTGGACTTGATTTTTCTTGCTAATCAGCGACTTGCACATTCTCGCTATGGTGACTGTGTTCTACAGATTTTGATTTTTCGGAACGGCATTTTCTTGTAGTTCAACATGGAGTAGATATCAGCGGCCTGTTCCGTTGGCGTGCTACATATTCTCATTTCGACCCTCTCGCCCATCGCATTGACGGCCTCCGAGGTCACCGCCTTCTGCGTGCTCATGATCCGTACTATCTCCGTCCAGTATGGCGTGGGGTATTCTGCTTTCGGGTCCGGGTCTGCCTTTTTGCGTTTCTCGTTCTCCTTCTTCATCTGGTGACGTATGACGTTCACTATCCAGTATGAGAGCAGTCCGAGGAAGAGGTGGGCATCCGACCGGTCGTCCTTCTGGTGATATATCGGACGGAGGTTGAGGTCTATCTTCAGCTGGCGGTTCGAGCACTCTATCTCACGGATGAGATTGTAATAGTCCCATGTGGTCTTCTCGTCGAGCGTCTTCACGTTGGTACGCAGGAAGTAAGTGCCGTAGACCTGCTTTTCGGGTATTTCGAGTGTCCAGGTGACAGTGGTGACCTTGTCCTTTGCGTCCTTCCGTATGTCTATGTGGTAGTACCGGGCGATGGAGGGATAGCGGCCCTCAAGCTTGCCGATGCGCTTCAGGACGGCCTCGTACCTCTTCGTTCCGCCCTTCTTCTGCAGTGAGGCGGTGATGGTATTGAGCCCCTCCTCGAAGCGGCGGCGGAAGCTGCGGTTCATCGACTCCTCCTTCAGCGCCTTGGCCGGAGAGTCGATCTTCAGGTAGTAGTCCTCGCCGTCGGTGTGCACCTCCTGCAGCTTGATGGGCTGCTTCTTGCTGTCATGCACGGTGACCGTCCTGGCATCGGCACCGACGGTGTAGT
>Ga0310697_10004180_pt1 | contig 14322 bp, 11 predicted proteins | sample 172DNAGHGlowgp2_FD_203883 | JGI IMG/M metagenome (GOLD analysis project Ga0310697, IMG submission 203883) | Sheep rumen microbial communities from Palmerston North, Manawatu-Wanganui, New Zealand - 1728 DNA GHGlow gp2 (v2) (version 2) | ecosystem: Host-associated > Mammals > Digestive system >...
GAAGCACTTCGGCTCGCAGGGGCAGCAGAAGTCGTTCTCGTTGGCGCTTCGGCTGTCGCAATTCGACTACGCCTTCGCCTACAACCACCGCAAGCCGATCCTGCTGCTGGACGACATTTTCGACAAACTGGACCGCACGCGGATTTCGGAACTGCTTGGCATGGTGGGGAGGGAACACTTCGGACAGGTGTTCATCTCCGACACCGACGAAACACGGGTGCGGAGCATTCTGGGGGAGCATGGGATTGCGCATGAGATTTTTGAAATAAAACGAACACAAATTGGCACTAATTAGAACGAAATAACACAGATTGACATCGGCAAAAGACAAAACGAGAATGGCGATGTGGCTTAATCGGCTGATTATCAATGTTAAAAAAAACAAACGAAAGCGATGGGAGGAATCAAAAAAAAGTGTACTTTTGCCGCCGGAAAACGGGATATAGCGTAGTCCGGTTATCGCGCCTGCTTTGGGAGCAGGAGGTCGCAAGTTCGAATCTTGCTATCCCGACAGGGCGAAAGCCTACGGTTCCGTAGCTCAACTGGATAGAGCAGCTGCCTTCTAAGCAGCAGGTTCTGCGTTCGAGTCGCAGCGGAATCACAAAAAGTCCCTCTCATACGAGAGGGACTTTTTTTAACCTTTTGACACACAGAATTCTACTTCACCAAGGTCACCGTGCCCGTGCGTTCCATCAACGTTCCGTCGGGCGTTTTATACTGCACGATCCACACATACACGTTCATCGGGGCAAGCACCCCGTTGATGCGGCCGTTCCAGCCCTCCTGCGGATTGGTGGTCAGGAAAACAAGTTCGCCCGTCCGCGTGAAAATGCAGAACTGGTAGCTGTCGAGCGACACGAAAGAGTTCACCGGACGGAAAACCGGGTTGTTCGCCCCCAACGGACGGAAGGCATTCGGCAAATACAGCGTGGGCGGCTGTATCACCTGTATCTGGTTGGAAAGACTGGTTTCCGCTATCCCGTAGTCATTTGTATTTTCCTGTGCCTCAATATAATAAAGGAATTTTGAACCAGACTCATACAGCGAAGAAATATCGTCCGTATAGGTATTCATGGTGGCCGGCGCTGTCTCGGTGACCGTATTGAAAAACTCCTCGTTTTCCAGCTTCCGCATCACATAATATTGCGCCACCTCCCCATCCCAATTGTCATAACTTTGCCAAGAAAGGATGTTGTTCTGCGCGTTGTTCTCCCCTCGCAACAAGATGTTGTGCGACACTTCGGAAAGTCCCGCCTGCGTCCCGCAAGTGTTGACCAAAAACGTGCGATAATAGTAGATATTACGGCTGAAATTGGCCGCGCTGTCGAAAAAGACATAGTCTGCAGTGCCTTGCGCATAGGCCTGCGTGCGAAAATCCTCGAAGGAAAGCCCGTCTTCGCTGCGCTGCAGCGTGATGCTTGCGAACGGCAGCGTGTCGCCGCTGGTCAGCACCTTGATACGGATATATTCGTTGTCGATGACGGAGACGGACCGGATATAGGTGAAATCCTGCGACTCGTCTGCCGAAATCGTGACCGGCACGCGATTGGAACTCGCCGTCACCGTCCCGCCATTGTTCACCACACGCACATACACAAGGTAAGCAGTGTTAAGGTCCAGATTCTCAATCAGAAAACTCGTCCCTGTGGTGTTACCTATATTCTGCCAGTTTTGTCCCTGGTCAGCGCTGAACATCACCTCAAAATGGTCAATGTCGTTCCACAGGTTCGTGTAGGTGGACCATTGAATGGAAGCCGTCTTATGGCAGGCATCCGCATTCTGCAGGTGCAGAATCATGTTGCCCTGCTGGTTGTTGGTCAGCGCGGAAACATTTCCGCACGAATCCATGGCGGCAATACGGTAAAAGCGCGAATCGAACGTGGGGTTGATGACGGGATCTATCCAAAAAGTCTGCCCATATACCGTGTCCAACGGAATGGTGCCGTTCGGACTCATATAATATATAATGTATCCCTGCATGTACGGTTCCGTTTCATGGAAGCCCAGCATCACCTCATTGGTCGGGGTCACCGTCACGCTGTCAAGCACCGGAGACGAAGGGCTGACACTGTCCACCAAATGGGCGGACCCGATGGTGGTCATGAACGGGCAACGCTCGTTGACCCCGTAGTTGTTGTAAATGCTCACCTGGTAGGAGATGATGTTGTCGCAGACATCCGAGGTGTCGGTGTAATCTAACTGTGTGTTCGGCACGGATGCGAATGGCTCGGTCGGGAAGTCGGCCTCGAAGCCGCGTTTCTTGTAAATGTCGAATGTGCTGCCCCAGGAGGCGTCTAACGTGGTGGTCGGCGACTCCCACTGCAAATAGGCCAGCGTGTTGTCGGCCTGCGCTGTCACCGTCAGACTGATGGAATGGATGGTGTCGGAGTGGAAACGGTTGCCGTTGGAATCGACCGCCACAATATAGCAGTTATACACCGATGCGATCGGAATATTGTTGATGTCCTTGGAACCATAATCGCAAAGAGTGAAGCTCTGCGTGGGGCTGCTGTAGCCGAAAAGGCTGTCACAAAGAACGTTGTTGATGTAGAAGTAATACACCGCAAATTGGCTGCAGTCACTGCCACTGCTCCAAGCCATCTTCATGCGCTGATTATTGTTCATCAACTTAAGGCACTGCATCTTAGGCGGTTCCAAAGCCGACACGCCCCATGCCAAAGCTAACAAAAGTCCTAAAAATAGCTGTCGTTTCAAAATCTGTTTCATTTTTCTGCCAAATAGTTCCCAACGACAATACGGGTGAATTTATTGTTTGTAAAATACTTTTTCGCCAAATTCAGAATCTCTTCCGGGGTCGTTTCCCGGACAGAAGACAGATAACGATACATCTCCGACTCATCCAGACCGAAGCGGTGGAAGAAGGCGTACTTCTGCATCGTACTGACGGACGTGTCAACGGAACGGAGCTGAATGCCCGCCATATAGTTCTTCACCATATTCAGTTCCTCATCGCCAACCACCTCATCCTGAAGACGTTGCAGTTCTTCAAAAGCTGAATCGATGGCATGGGCGGTCTGCGCGGCATTCACATCGCTACTGATGGCGAACACCGACTGGTTCCCGAAATAGGTGCTGGACGAGGAGACCCCATAGGTGAGCCCCTGCCGTTCTCGGAGATTCTGCATCAGCCGGGAACTGAAATAGCCGCCCGTCAGCGTGTTCAACACAGAAAAGGCCGTCCGGTCAGGATGGTTATAGCCGTCCGAAACCTGGCACAGGATGACGGACGACTGCAGACACCCTGCCATCGGCCGATACACGATGTCGCTGCCTGCCGGTTGTGACGGCACTTGCGGAAGAGACGGGGACGGAATCCCGCCCGGGATAGGAGAAAACGCTTCCGAAATCACGCGCTCGTCGCCATCCCCGATGTTCCCCGTGACGAAAACCGAAATATTCTCCGCACAAAAACTCCGCTTGTAAAATTCTTGCAACTGACTTATTTCCAGCGAATTGATTGTATCCGATGTCGAAAGTTCCGCGACTCCCGGGAAAACATCCGCGAACAAGGTGTTCCACATCAGTTGCCAAGATACGAAGTCGGTCTTTTGAGAGTTATAGGCCAGATTTTTCACCTCCTTATCCTGCATAATTCTTAGATTATCAGCACGATAAATAGGATTAACCAAAAAATCCGCGATAACGGGCATAATGGAGGACAAGTTGCGGCGGGGCGCCGAAATCACGACCTGCACCCACTCCAGCCCCACGTTGACGGAGACATTGGCACCGTTAAAGTCGAGGCGTTCGGCCGTCTCCTCCGGTGAAAGGGACGGAGAGCTCTCCCGAAGCAACGTGTAGGCGAAATTGCACACATGCTTGGCCGGCTGGAACAACGACCCCGTGTGCACCTGAAGCAGCACATAGACCAATTCCGAATAGGGGTTGTCGAAATAAAAAACCGGAACGCCGTTGCTCAGCGTCTCACAACGCGGTTTAGGCAAAGAAAAGGATTCTATCGGATGTATTAAAGGTGGTATCGCTCTGTTTATCATGCAATTATGGTACTAAAAGGATTTGTCCCTGCTTGCGTTGCTCGTTTCCCTGTCCATCCTTGTACTTGATGACATAGACGTACATGCCCTGCATCAGCGTGCGCCCGTGCACCTGTCCGTCCCACCCGGCGCGGATGTCGCGGGCGAGGAACACCAGGTCACCGTTGCGGTTGAAGATGGAGAGCTCGTAGTCGCGCGGCTCGAAGTTGGCGTTCACGTAGAAGAGGTCGTTCAGGCCATCGCCGTTGGGCGTGAAGGCCGACGGGATGAAGAACTCCTCGGCGGCAGGCGCAGGCGCTTCCTCCGCAGGAGACTCGTATTTCGCCACTTCCGCATCATCAGTCTCGGCAATGTCCTCCTCCTCAACGCTGGATTTACTGACAACACGTGGAGAGCAGGATATTATCTGATGGATCGCCTCATTCCGTGCCGGCTCCAAGGCTGTTCCACTACGTTCGGGGAGTTCCATAATGTCGTCACGGGTGATGGCGGGTTTATGAGAGCACAGCACGGGAATCTCATCCGCAGGCAGCAATTTGTCCGAGGCTTGGCGTTTCGCCACGACTCCGGCCAGGGTGGAGCCCTCGTGCGCGGCCGCGTGCGAAGTGGCGGCGACTTTGGCGGGGGTATCCGACGTAGAGGTCGGCACGGCAGGTGTCGCCGGCGTTGCCTCGGCAGTTGCGGGAGCAGTGGCTATCACTTCCGTACCAACGGCAACGGGAGCACTCATCGTATCTTCCATCTTATTGTTCCCCAATATTTTAACAAGTATCGGAACCGTCACGAGCAGTGCCACGGCACCCGCGATAACGGCGGCACGGCCTCGCGGGGAAAGCCCGGGTTTCCGGCCGAACTTCCGCACGTAGCGCCGGTCGCTCGTGATGGCCGCCCAGTCCTGTTCAGTGACAGGCGACTCCATCCGCCGCAGCTCCTCAATGGGGTTCGTCTTATGTGTATCTATATTCTTCATTTCTCAGATATTTCTCAATTTTTTCACGCAACTTCTTCTTAGCCCGCGAGATAAGCGACCTCACGTTGGTCGGCGTCTCGTCCATCATACGGGCAATCTCGTCCTGCCCTACCCCATCGACCACATACAGGTTGAACGCGGTTCTGTACTTCACCGGAAGGCCGTTCACCATCTCCATCAGCACGGGCATCGGAATACCGTCGTAGTAGCCCTCGCTCTGACCACCCGGCTCCTGCAACAGCTGGCTCATCGGCGTGACGGAGTACAGCTTGCTCTTTCGCAGGTAGTCAATCAGCTTGTTGATGGTGATGACCCGCAACCAACCTCCGAGGTTGGTGATGCTGTCATACTTTTCAAAATGCGTCAGGATGAAGACGAAAATGTCATGAAACACATCCTCTGCCTCTTGAAAATCAACCAGATAGCGCACACAAAGTCCTTTGACCATAGGCCCGTAGGTGTCGTAAAGCTGCTTTTGGCTCGCAGTGTCCCCTTTACGGCAGCCCTCTATGATGGCTATCTCTTGTTCTGTCTGCATTTGTGATCAACGTTTCATTGACGAAATAAACGGAAAATTGTGGCAAAAAAAAAGAAGAAACGGAACAGAGCCCTACAAATCGAGGGAAAGTTGGTTCTTCAAGTGAAAACTCTTTCTGTGATAAGGTGTTAGGCCAAGCCTATTGACGGCCTCGATATGCTTGGGTGCCGGGTAACCCTTGTTGTTTTTCCAGTCGTAGTCGGGGAATTCCTCCGCGAGACGGACCATCAGTTCGTCTCGGTGGGTTTTGGCGAGAATGGAGGCGGCGGCGATGGAGAGATAGGTGGCGTCGCCCTTCACGATGCAACGATAGGGAATGTGCCACCGATCGGTGAAGCGGTTGCCATCCACCAGGATAAGTTCCGGCGTGACAGACAGTTGTCCGATGGCAAGGTTCATGGCGTGGATGGAAGCGTGCAGGATATTCATGCGGTCGATGTCGGTTTCCGAGACCTCCACCACGGCGTATGCAAGGGCGTCGCGCTCGATGATTTCGCGCAGTTGCTGGCGTTTCCTGGCCGTCAGCTTCTTGGAATCGTTGATTTCCGAATTGGCATAGCCGTAGGGGAAGATGACGGCAGCCGCGCACACCGGTCCGGCCAAGCATCCTCGTCCGGCCTCGTCGCACCCGCACTCGACTGTCGGGGTCTTGGAATAGTTGGATTTCAGAGACATAGCAACACACACAGGCTGACGATAAGGAAATCGAAAACAAAGTGGTAGCGTTTCTGACTGACGGCCACCGACATGTAGAGGGCGACGGGCTGGGTGAGATAGACCAGCGCGGCGGGCAGCGGAACGACCCCGAGAAGCAAGAACAGCAGCATGGAAATCCACAGCAGGTTGACGTTGTTGAACGCCTGCCGGATAACAATCAACTTACTATCCAACAAACTTTTATCGCGCAACATCAACATCACGGTGACCACCACGAAGTAGGCAAGCGCCACATACTCGATTACCCGCATCCCCGTGAAACGGCGCACCGGTACAAAGACATCCACATCCCGCCAGGATTGCAGGAAAGCGGGCAACCCGTTGGAAATGAACGCAATGGAAAAAGCGTAAATATAAGGGATGGCGATACCGATAAGCAAAATCAAAATATCCTTGAAAGAGGTCACATTGTTGATGGCAATCATCATCACCAAAAACAAGACTATCCCAAACGCACTGATATCCAACATTGTAGCAACGGCAATGAAAAGTCCGAGAATGAAAAGGCGGTCTTTCATCTTCGAGGCCTGCTCGTTCGGTGAATAGACGAGCAGCGTCACGGCGATGAAGAAGACGGTCAGCAACGCAGGGCTGAGCACCGTCAGAAATTTGCCGCAATTGAGCAGAAGGAGCAGGAAAACCCCGGGCAGATAACTGCGGTTTTCGAAAAAATGATGCCGGTGACTGAATTGGATAAGTGCGGCCGCTGTCGCGAGCAACATAACCAGCACGCACACGCGAACCACATACGAGTTCCAGGCCCACACTTTGGCCACGTATTGGAACAGCATCATGGTGCCCTCGGCGGGCATGATGGTCATTTGCACGAAAACAATCCATGCAGACCATATCGCCAGCAGCACAAAAAGAGCCAGCTGCAGGTTAAGGTTCTTGCTTAAAAAATGGAACATATTTCCGGGAGATCAGGGGTCAGTTTTTGGAAAACGGAATGCAGGGAGAAGGGGCGCATTACCGGGAAATCTTTGGCGAACACTTTGGCGAAGTGCCATTCGCCGTCGTTCCCCGGCAGGCACTGGACACACACAAGTTGCTCATCCTGAATATTATACAATCCATTATCAATACGATTCAAGGCATCTTCGAATGTCATGCGGAAATAGTAGTGCATGCGTTCCGGGGTCAGCACCTGCGGCAACTGCAGGGCTTCTACCACCTTGTCTTTTTCCGCATCCCCGAGATGCGGCGGAAGCGGCACGACGGTCACCCCGCAGCACAAACCGGCCAACAGCGCGGCGCACGCGGAAAGGTCCGGCCGCATCAGCACGCCGATCCGCTCGACACTCATCGCATCCAGTTCGTTCATGATCGGGGCGACACGCTGGGCAAGTTGGGCATACGAATAGACCTGCCCGTCGATTTTCGCGGCAGTCAGGTCCGGATTCTGCTCCGTTTGGCAGATGTAGGGCCTAATCACATTCTGATAAAGATTTCCCATGTTCATCACATTTCGCACTTGCGTGTAAAAATAACAGCGCAAAAATACATTTTTTTTGTATTTTCGCGGCCGATTTAGTGGACATATATATAATGAAGAAAAAGCTGTTGTGGTCTCTGGTTGCACTGCTCACCCTGTCGGTGGGTTGCCAACGGGAAATCGACTTGAAACTGCCTGATTACCAGCCGAAATTGGTGATTGAAGGCACGATCGAGAATGGTTCCCCTGCAGTGGTCATGCTCTCGAAAAGCATCCCCTACTTCTCGGAGATCAACATCGGCACGCTCATGAACGATGTGCTCGTCTCGGGTGAGCAAGCGCGCGTTTTCGTGACATCCGAAACGGGCGAGAGCGAGGAGCTGACCTGGCGAATCACCCCCGAAGCCCCTTACTACGTGGCCTTCATGGGCAGCCAAGTGATCGGTCGGGAAGAGACGCACTACACGCTGAGGGTGGAGTATGACGGGAAAACCTACACCGCCGAGACCTTCATTCCCAAGACCTTCAACCTCGACTCCATCGGCTTCGACCAGTCGGCGGAAATGCTGCGCGACACCATGGCCTCCATCCGGATGCTTCTCTCCGACCCCGCCGACGAAGTAAACTACTACGCCTTTTTCTGCAAAGTGAAATGCCCGAAATTCCAAGACCGCCTGTGGATCAGCGGATTGCCCGTGGCTTTCGATGACCGCACGTTCAACGGGCTCACTTTCAACTACGAGCTCTCCCGCGCCGGATTCTCCATGCTGCTCCGCGGCATGATGAGCGAGGAAGACCAGCGGAATTTCTCCCGCCTGACTTTCCGCCCCGGCGACACCGTCTATGTGAAACGCACCCAAGTCGATCACGACACCTACCTCTACCTGCTGTCTGCCGGCTCCGAGGCCGCGTTCGGCAGCAACCCGTTCACCGCCCCGCTGCCCGCCGTCACCAACTTCGACAGCGATGAAGTGCTCGGCCACTGGAGCGGCTTCGCCGCCAGAACCGACACCCTCGTCTGGTGGTGCGACAACTACGACGAACTCTTCGGACAATAACTTAGAACTTAGACTTAGAACTTAGACTTAGAACTTAGACTTAGAACTTAGACTTAGACTTAGAACTTAGACTTAGACTTAGAACTTAGACTTGAAACCTGAAACCTGAAACTTGAAACTTGAAACCAGAAACCACCACCCTCATGTTTTTCGTAAAATCATACCGTTTTTTTGAGCAACACAAACCCCTTTTATACATCTTGATGGCGCTGAGCACCGCCGTCTTCATCTTTTTCGGCCTGAAGGTTCGCTTCGAGGAGGACCTCACGAAGCTGCTGCCCTCCAACGAGAAATCGGAAAGCGAGCTGGTGTTCGGCAACCTGAAGGTGAAGGACAAGATTTTCATGCAGATGACCGGCGCGGAGCCGGAGGTGCTGGCAGAATATGTGGATGAGCTGATGGACTCCATCCTCACCGACGACGAGGGCATCGCCAACACCCTCTACCGCATGGAACCCGACATGGCTCTCAACGCGCTGGACTATGCCCTGCAGCATGTGCCCTCCTTCGTCGATACGAACCTGTATGCGCTCTTCGACAGCGCGATTGCCCATGCCGACGAAACGATGGCGAAGAACCACGAGCTCATCATGAACGACGAAACCGGCAACGTCACCCAGATGGTGACCACCGACCCGCTGAACCTGCGGCAGTATCTGCTGCCGGACCTCGCCAACGGCACCGGATTCACCCTTGTCAACGACCACCTCTTCTGCGCCGACAGCACCGTTGCGCTGATGTTCGTCTCCCCTGATTTCCAATCGTTCAACTCCGAGGCGGGCGACAAACTGGTGCACCATCTCAACCGCTGCATCAAGGCCTTCGAGGAGAAACACCCCGACGTAGAGGTGCTGATGCACGGCGCGGCAGTGCGCTCGGGCGACAACTCCCGCATCATGAAGCGCGACATCGGCATCACCATCGGCATCTCATTGATAATCATACTGACAGCCCTCTGCATCAGCTTTAAGCGCCTGAACATTATATGGCAGAACGTGCTGCCGTTAGCATACGGCACTTTCTTCGCCCTGGCCTGCATGTACTGGATCAAGGGCGGCATGTCACTGATGGCCATGGGCATCGGCTCAGTGGTGCTCGGCGTGGCCGTAAGCTACTGCCTGCATGTCATCATCCATCAGCGTTTCGTGGGGAATGTGGAGCAGATGCTGGCCGAGGAGGCGCGCCCTGTCTGCTTGGGCTGCCTCACTACTATCGGCGCATTTCTGGGCCTGATGTTCACCCAAAGCGAGCTGCTCAAGGACTTCGGGCTTTTTGCCACTTTCGCCCTCATCGGAAACACCTTCTTCGCGCTCATCTTCCTCCCGCACTTCCTCCGCGAAAAAGACAAACGCCATAACAACAAGATTATCAACAGGATAGATAAAATCAACGGTTACGCCTACGACAAAAACCCGTATTGGATTGCCGTTCTGACCATCATTATCTTGGTCGGATTCATCTTCACCCCGAAAGTGCAGTTCGACAACAACTTGAAGCATATCGGCTACGAGAGCGATGCCCTGCACCGGTCGGAAGACCTCTACGCGGAGAAGAACGACCATGGCGGGGTGCAACGCTACTATGCCGCCACCGCTGCCACGTTAGACGAGGCTTTAGATGCGAACAAGCTGCTCTCCAGCACGTTAGACTCTCTCCGGAAGTCCGGGAAGCTGATTGCCTACACGCCCGCCGTCTCCATGCTGTTCCAGTCGGAGGCGGAGCAAGAACACCGCATCGAGGCATGGAAACGATACTGGTCGCCGGAGAAGGTGCGCGAGGCGATGACGGCCGTTCGTGCCGCCGCCGCGAAAAACGAGCTCGCGCCCGACATCTTTGCCCCGTTCCAGGCGATGGTCGAGCAGGAGTACGCAACCGGCAACCTCTACGAATCGGGAATCATTCCCGAAGGACTGCTCTGCAACTTCATCGAAGAGAGCGACGGCAAATACCTCATCTTCAACTCAGCACAGATGAATGCGGACAATAAGAAGGAAATCGACGACCGCGTTGCCGCCTTGCCGCACGCCGTCGTGGTCGATCCGTTCTACTACACCGGCAGCATGATCACCCTTGTCCACCAGGACTTCAACACCACCCTGTTCATCTCATCCATCTTCGTCCTCATCGTGCTGCTGTTCTCCTTCAAGGACATCTTTCTCGCCCTCATCGCCTTCCTGCCGATGTTCCTGAGCTGGTATGTGGTGCAAGGCTGGATGGCCATCTTCGGACTGCCGTTCAACCTGGTCAACATCGTGATTTCCACGTTCATCTTCGGCATCGGCGTCGATTACAGCATCTTCGTGATGCAGGGACTGATTGCTGGCATGAAAAGCGGCGACAACCGTCTGTTGGAGGACCACAAGGTGGCCATCTTCTTCTCGGCGTTCGTACTGATTGTAGTGGTGACGGTGATGCTGTTCGCCGCCCATCCGGCCCTCAAGTCCATCGGTGTCAGCACCCTCATCGGCATGGCCTCCACCATCCTGATCACCTATTCCCTGCAGCCGCTCTTCTTCCGCTGGCTGATGAAATGGCCGTTCATGCGGAAACGGGTGGAAAAAATGCACGCCTGACAAACTTGTACATTTATCGAAAATAAATGTATTTTTGCCGCCTGATTACATCGTTTATTATCTATCGTCAAAAATAAACCCATAATGAAAAAAATACTGACTATCGTCCTGATTTTCATTGCCTTCGCTGCCTCCGCACAGAAGGCGGAATGCCGTTTCACCCAAAGCCGCTACATCAAGGCCTCCGGCAAGACCATCGAGTCGGAAGGAAACCTAAAGCTCCTGTCGGGCGACAAGCTGGAGATGAACTACACCAAGCCCGCCGGCGACTATTTCATCATCGACGGGAAGACGGTGAAAATGAACATCCGGGGGAAGAAGTCCGTGGTGGACACCGAGAAGAACGCCGCCGTGCGGGGACAGCGGAACACGCTGATGAACTGCATCGCCGGCAACTGGAAACAGGCCGCCGCCGACAACAACGCGGAGACCTCCGTGTCGGAGAAGGGCACCAACAAAGTGGTGACCCTCACGGCCAAGAAGACCGGCACGCGCGGCTACGCCAAAATCGTCATCACCTACCGCAAGTCCGACAACCTGCCCGTGGAAATGGTCATGGAGGAATTCAACGGCACAGTGACCACCTACAAAATGTCCAACATTGTGAAAAAATAAGCCATGGCAGCGGAATTCGGCACTTTCAAGGTGAAAGACGGGGTCTATATCCCCGAAATCGGCATCGAATACCCGACCGACGACCCGCACCGCCGTCTGGTGCATGTCGATGTAGAGGACTCCACGAAGGGGCGCTACACCTTCGACGAGACCTACCCCTACCTCGACAAGTCATTCAAGTTCAAGCTCAACACCATTGCAGGCTGGGTGGTGAAATGGCTGATGATTGCCGTCCACAACCGCTGCCACTACGGTCTCCAGATCGAAGGTGATTTGCGGAAATACAAGGAACAGCTCCAGGACGGGGCGGTGTGCATCTGCAACCACGTCTTCGTGTTCGACGCGCTGGGGGTCAACTCGGCGTGCCAGAAGTTCCGCCAGGTGCGCATCCCCATGTTCGCCAAGCATTTCAACGGCCACGGCAGCTGGATCCTGCGGCAGGCCGGCGGCATCCCGATTCCCGAGACCCGCGAAGGCATCCGCAAATACAACGAGGCCTTCGACGAGTACGCCCGCCGCAAGTTCTGGTTCATCATCTTCCCCGAAGCGGTGCGCTGGGACATGTACGTGCCCATCCGCCCGTTCAAGCGCGGGGCCTTCTCCATGGCCTACAAATACAACCGGCCCGTCATTCCGTTCGTCTATACCTTCCGCGAGCGCAAGGGGATTTACCGCCTGTTCGGGAAGAAGGACTACCCCTGCGTGACGTTGCACGTGGGCGAGCCCATCTGGTTCGACAAGAGCGCGAACCGCAAGGAGGAAATCGACCGGGTGAGCCGCGCGGCGCACGAAGCCATGGAGCGCATGGCCGGCATCGAGGTCAACCCCTGGCCCTGCATCTCGGAAAACGCTTAAGGGCACGGCATACCGCCTCCCGCATACATTTTCAATTTTCAACAAAAAAAGAGAGGACCCGCGCAGGTCCTCTCTTTGGTTTCAGGTTTCAGGTTTCAGGTTTCAAGTTCAACCCACTAAACTTACTAAACTTACTAAACTTACTAAACTTACTAAACTCACTAAACCTCCTAATCCTTCTCCTTAACGCACCGCACACTATAGCCGAAGCCCTGGTGCGTTTCGATGCGCTTCACCTCGTCGCAGTCGTGCTGCATGGTGAAGACCACGGTGCGGAAGCCCTCGACGGTGGTCTCCACGGCTAAGAAGTAGCCCTCGGAGCCCATGCCCTCGAATCGTTGCAGGGCACCGTTGTACCAGCCCGCAGGCAGCCACGAGAACCCCGTACTGTTATCGCCTCCGCCATCCGTCCAGTAGAGCGGCGACTTCAGCGCGTCGCCGTGGAGGAAGAGCTCGGCGTACTTCTCGACCGTCGGCAGGTACCAGCCCTCCGGACAGATACCCTGGATGTGGCCGTGCTCGTTCACCGTGCTGTCCCCCACCCCGGCCGTGTCGCAATAGAGCTTGCCGTAGATTTCCACGTTCTCATCGACATTCGGATGGAAGCTCGATTCGTACTCGAAAACGCACGGGATCGGATCGTCGCAATTGCCCGTCTCCACGCATTCGTTGGCATCGCCGTAGCAGTTGGAGACGAGGTTGGTCTGCGTCCAGCAGTCGCAGTCGATGCGCACGCCGTGATAGACGTTGCCCTCGCAGTCAACCGCATCGGGGCACTTCGGGAAGACCACGACGACCTTCTGCTCGCAGCTGACACTATTGCCGCACACCGGGTCGGTAGCCACCCAGGTGATGACAGTTTCCCCTTCTTGGAAGAGGTAGTCCTCGGGAATGTCGTTGGAGACGGTCACGGGCCAGTCAGCGGGTGCGTTGATAATGGGCGTGCCGATTTCCTCGGGATAGATTTCCATCACGCAGTCACCGTAGGCGAGGGTGTCATAGTGGTCGGGCGGGCAGGTAATCGTGACTTCGGGAGCCACGGTCCAGGTGTAGGTCACACTCTTGTCGGCGGCGTGGTTGCCGCAGGCATCGGTGTAGTGGGCCGTCCAGGTATGGGAGTAGGTGTGCGTGCCCGTGGAGATGACACCGCCATCGGTCACGCTGTCGGCCGGAAGAGTGAATATGCCCTCGCAGTCGTCGGCAACCGTGAAGGTCGGGATGCCCGATGCAGGTTCGCATTCAAAATCATGGTCGGCGGCCGAGGCGGTGATGACAGGCTTCTCAGTGTCAACCGTCCAGGTGTAAGTTACAGAGACTTCCTCCGCCTTGTTACCGCACGGGTCAGTGTAGTTGGCCTTCCAGGTCTGGGACTTCTGGCAGCCCGTGCCGGTAGGACCTGTGGTGGTGATATTCTCGCCGGTAAGTGCAATCTCGCCCGCGCAGTTGTCGTTCACCTTGAACGTCGGGGCAACAATGGTCGGGTTGCAGGCACCGTTGGGATTGCTGTTCGCAACCACGGTGATGACCGGCTTCTCGGTGTCCTCC
>Ga0310697_10004182_pt1 | contig 14320 bp, 13 predicted proteins | sample 172DNAGHGlowgp2_FD_203883 | JGI IMG/M metagenome (GOLD analysis project Ga0310697, IMG submission 203883) | Sheep rumen microbial communities from Palmerston North, Manawatu-Wanganui, New Zealand - 1728 DNA GHGlow gp2 (v2) (version 2) | ecosystem: Host-associated > Mammals > Digestive system >...
ACTGCTGTTCAAAGCCACAGAACTGGGTGTGAACATTGGCTTTGCACCTATCACCGACGAGGAATATGAAGACTGGGTGGGCCATCAGGGCAAGAACCGCTATATACTCATGGTCATGGGACGCGAACTGGAGGCACGCCAGATAGAGGCAGCCACACGCGTCATTGCCGACCAAGGCCTCAATATCGATGCCATCCGTCGTATGACAGGCCGCAAGAGTATAAAGAATGCCAGCAAGCATACCCGTGCCTGCATCGAGTTCTCACTGCGTGGCGAGCCCCGCGACCGCCAGGAAATGCAGGCAAAGTTTCTGAAACTCTCAGCAGAGATGGAGATTGATTTCTCGTTCCAGAAAGACGATATGTTCCGCCGTATGCGACGCCTCATCTGTTTCGACATGGACTCTACGCTCATCCAGACCGAATGCATCGATGAACTGGCAGAGCGGGCAGGCGTCGGTGCACAGGTACGTGCCATTACCGAGAGTGCCATGCGCGGTGAGATAGACTTCAAGGAGAGTTTCACGCGCCGTGTGTCGCTGCTCAAGGGCCTTGATGTGAGCGTGATGCAAGATATTGCCGAACACCTGCCTATCACCGAGGGTGTCGACCGTCTGATGACCATCCTCAAGCGTTGCGGCTATAAGATAGCCATCCTCAGTGGCGGATTCACCTATTTCGGCGAATACCTGCAGCGCAAATACGGTATCGACTATGTCTATGCCAACGAACTGGAAGTGGACGAGAACGGAAAACTGACAGGACGGTATGTTGGTGAGATTGTCGACGGACACCGCAAGGCCGAACTGCTCAAACTCATTGCACAAGTAGAGAAAGTGAACTTGGCACAGACCATTGCCGTGGGCGATGGTGCCAACGACCTGCCAATGATCAGTGAGGCTGGACTGGGCATAGCGTTTCATGCCAAGCCCCGCGTGGTGGCCAATGCCAAGCAGAGCATCAACACCATCGGACTCGACGGTGTGCTCTACTTCCTTGGCTTCAAAGACTCGTACTTGGGTGAACAGGGAGTGATGTAGCGCTAACGCTAGTGAAAAGGTAAAAGTGAAGAATGAAGAGCGAAAAAAACTATAGTTTCATGTGTCGCCAGATGAAGCGGGGAATGCACTGCCACATCCGCGTAATGAGTCGCCAGCGCCAGTCAATGACACGCACATGACGGTGTTTCTCTATAGAGCGCACCATATCGCGAGCCACCTCCACCTTATTCATTAATATAGGATAGCGGAAACCATCGCCTTTGCCTTGGTTTCCGCTATTTTCTGTATCAAATCCGAGAAGGGCTGTAGCCACGAAGCCCGGACGCAGGTCAGTAAACCTGATGTTCAGTTTCTGAGCATTGGCCAGTTGTTCCAGCGACTGGATATAGGTATTCTGAAAGGCCTTCGTAGCCGAATAGGCCGGTGCAGGACCAAGGCCCATAGTGCCGGCAATGCTTGAGATGACGGCTATATGCCCTCCGCCATGGCTGGCCATATAGCGATAGGCCGTTCCCACCATACGTGTAAGCCCCATGGCATTGGTCTCCACCGTCGCCATCTCTATCTCCTCGGTCAACTGTCGGTTCTGATGCCCGATGCCAGAAGCATGGAAATAAAGGTCCATGCCCCCTACCCGCTCTATCAGTTGCAGCAGCCGGTCGCCGGCATCGCTCCTGTTTACATCGATGGCGGCCACACAGTCAAACTCTGCCAGTCGTTCCACCCGTCGTGCTGCCACACCCATCTTCCACCCCTGCTGCTGCAGAAGGCGTGCCACCTCAAGTCCTATGCCCGATGAGGCACCGACAACGATTGCCCTCTTCACTATCCACTATTTAGTATCCCTGTTCTTCCCCCACCAGCACTACCGTATGGCGTCCCCGTGGAGAGTTGCGCAGAAAATGAATATGATTGCAGATGCTTTCAGGAGAATTACAGTTGTGGCACACACCGTCCACCTGACAAGGCGTCTTGATGTCGAAGCGGGCTGCATTGATGGGCGCCGCCGTACTGCGGGCACGCATCAGGGCCGCCTCTACATTCTGTGCCACCTTGTTCATGCCAATGATGAAGATGACCTTCTTTGGTCCCCATGTGATAGCGGCCACCCGATTGCCATTGCCGTCGATGTTGACAATGACACCATCCTCACTGATGGCATTGGCACTCGACAAGTAGACATCGGCCGTGAAGGCCTGCTCATAAATCCTAACCGCCTCATCGCGGTCGGCAGCCAGGTCACGGTCGAGCACCGTGAGCGTTCCCCTGTTACGCAGAGCCTGCGGGATGCCCATGTCACGAATGGTCATCGAGCCACCCCATGTCACGCTGCTGCCGTCAGCAATCAGGTCTGATACTTTCTTCACCGCCTCTTCCGCCGTCGCGCAGTAGAAGGCTTCCATGTTGCGGCGCTGCAACTGCTTGATGAGCCGTTGTGCCATCCGCTGGTTGCGTTGGTTCATTGGTGTCATTGTCATGCTTGACTAAGTTTTTTTCTGCTGCCGCTCCTGCCTTTCCTAAGCAGAACTACTCATCCATCTGGAACAGCGGGTCTTCAGGCATCACCATGATGGGTGTCGTGTTGTATGCCTGCATCACCTTGGCCGGCACAAACTCGTTGGGGACCACCAGACGGAACATATACTCGCGCAGCCAACGGTCGGTCATGATCAGACAGCCTTTCTGCCCCCATGAGGCACCCCATGAGTTCTCCACCTTCCACTTCGTGGCCTTGCCCTTCTTGTCGAGGTCTACGGCCGTGAGCGTCATGGCATGTGTGGAGCCACTGTCAAATGTGGAGATACGCTGTGCCTTGTCCATGCCAAACGTGGTGCCGAAGAGCGAGCCGTAGTCAAAGTTCTCGGTGTCGGCATAGCCGCGCTTGCGGTCGAGCATCTTGCCCACATCATACGACGAGTAGAGTTTATGACCGGCACGAAGGGCATCGATGGCCATGGCCTCAATGTCGTCCATGGGCAGGTTCACATATTTCCAGTTGTGGCCGTCGTAGGTGTGACGGTCATACTCCACTTCATAGGTCTTGTAGTATTCACGGCGCGGGTCGTTCATCACCATGATGAAGGTGCCGTTCAACTGACGTCCCACCACCTCGTTGTAGAACGACTGCGGTGTATACTCCTTGGGCTCTCCCACAGCAAGGCCTTTCTCGTTTTTGAAAGCATAGGTAAACTTCTGCGGGGGTTCGCCTATGGTATACTGCAGCATGTGGTAAATCTGACTCAGCATACGCGTCTTGGCCTTCTCTATGGCCGCAGGCTTCTTGTCTTTCTGCACCATGTCGCGCAGTTGCAGACCGAACTCGCGCAGTTTCGAAGCGATGAGGGCGCGCGCCTTCGAGGTATTGTCGCTCGAATACGACTCTGGCATCACCTCTGCGGGCACCAGCCCGTACTTGCCAGCCAGGTCGGCCACGCCACAGAAGGTGCCTCCATCGCTGATAGGGCTGTGGAAGAAGAACTGCACACGCTGGTCGTCGATGGGGCTCTTACCAGTATCTATGCATCCTTGCAGCATGAAGTTGGCCTTCTCCAACTGGTCCCAGAAAAACAGGTGTGCTTGTGAGAATTCCACGGTGAGTGAGTCAGTGCGCAGGTTGAAGTCAGCCCGCAGCACGTTCATGCCGCTGAACATCCAGCAACGCCCGCTTGACTTCTGGTCGGTGATGCTCTGCTTCTTGGTCTCTATGCTGAAGTGGGTGTCGAGTGCGCCAGCGTTCTGGTGGTTCTTGGCCAGGTCGTCGATGGCATTGGCGGCAATGGCGTTGACCAGTGCGCGGTCGGCTGCCTGCAGTTTGTTTTCACTCTGAATGTCGCTGAGCATCTTCTCGCTGATGCCCCCACCCTTCTGCTGTGCCTGCACCGAGAGTGCCACACACAGGCCTACCAATAGGATTCCTTTTCTCATAGATTTATCTCAATATATTCACTTCTTGTTCGAAGTAACTCTCACCGACTTCTTTGTGGTCGTCTTCGTGGTAGTTTTAGTAGTGGTCTTCGGCTGATAATATCTCAATGCCTCAGGCATCCACTTCTGAATATCGGCAATGCGCTTCTCATCGCTGGGGTGGTCGCTGAACAGGCCGCCCGAGCCGCTACTCTGTGCTGCCATGCGCTGCCAGAAGGCAATGGCCACCTGCGGGTCGTAGCCCGCCATGGCAGCAAACACCAGTCCCATGTGGTCGGCCTCACTCTCCTGCTTACGCGAGAAGCCCGATGTCCACAACTGTCCGCCGAGCGACTGTCCCAGGGCTATGAGTTGTTGTGTGCCCTCGCTAACGCCAGTGCCCTGCAGCACGGCACCAAGGATGGCGGTGCCATACTGGTTCTTATATTCATTGCTCAGGCGCTCGGCCGAGTGCTTAGCCACGGCATGGGCGATCTCATGTCCCAGCACGATAGCCAGTGAAGCCTCGTCTTGCGTCACAGGCAGCAATCCCTCATAGACCACGATCTTTCCGCCAGGCATACACCAGGCGTTCACCTGCTGGTCCTTCACCAAATTGAACTCCCATGCATAGTTCTGCGTCTCGGCAGCCAATCCATTGGCGTTGAGATAACTCACCACGGCATTGGCCAGGTTCTGTCCCACACGCTTCACCATAGCGGTCTGCGTAGCATTGGTAGAAGGCTTGGCACTCTTCATGTACTGCTGATACTGCTGATTAGAGAGGCTCAGGACATCGCCGTCGCTCACCATCAGTGTTTGTTTACGCCCTGTGATGGGCACGGTCGATGAGGTGCCGCAGCCCACCATCAGGACTGCCACTAACGACCATAAAATGATTCTTACTTTTTTCATTGCTTATGATGTTTTTGAATTAATATTTCCAATCCAAGGAATTGCGTTCGCTCTTCTCCCAGAAATGAATACTGATCTTATCCGGAGCCAACTCCAGGATATAATCAGGATAGACAGGCACCTTTACCGTCACGGTTGTCTCGTCGACCATCTGGCCATTCAGGATGGTGCCTATTGGCAAGGCATTCTTATAGTCTTTTTCTGCCATATATCAAGCCTTGTTGTCTGTTTTATAGTTTTATCTTTGCAAAGGTAGTCTTTTTTTTCTACAAGGCAAAAGAAATGACAATAAAAATAAAAAAGACAACTTAGGCCGTACGGTCTAAGTTGTCCAAATTGTCTAAATTATCTCTATTTACTTACTTCAGGCCGCGGTTCTGCAGCGTCACGTTGAGCAGCATGAGATAAGTTCTGTACTGCTTGTCGTTGAGAATATAGTGCATATAGCGCACATCACGCTTCACAGCCTCGTCAACACGTATCTGACGCTCGTCAACAGGAGCGTTGGCAGCCAGCATCATCTCATTGCAGAAAGCAGCGTGGATGTCTTGAACGGCCTCCATCTGGTCTACTGTCAGGCCCAGTGTAACAGCCAGTTTACGCATGTTCACTGACATGTTGTAGGCCTCGACGCTTGCAATGGCGTTGTTGTTCTCATTCTCTGCGAACGACACGGTGGTCATCATCATCATGGCAACTACCATCAAAACAATCTTTTTCATACTCTTTTTCCTTTCTTTCTTTACTCGAGCCCTGGGATCGTTATCCTTTTTTTTGTGTTGTTGTTATCCTTTTTTAATTTTCAATTCTTTAATTTTTCAATTTTATCCCAGGGTCTCTACCTTATTAATATGTTATCCTTGTCGCCAGGATTTTCATCCTTTTGACGGTGCAAAGATAGAGGGTTTTTACGAACCGACCATCATTTTTTGGTCACTGTGTGCGATAACAGCCCGTTTTGTTGACCAAAATCAAAGAATTGGCAATAATTCAGAATTCTGTTCTGACAATCAGAGATGTGCTTTTCTTGGATACGGAAATACGGGGGCACGAGAGCACTGTCAGTGGAAAGAAAAGACAAAAAAAGGCTTTTTTGTTTTGTTCTTTACTCACTTCTTCGTACCTTTGCCAAAAATTAAACGAAAAATAGAAAATGGACAATAAAGAGAACAAGTACATCACCGTTAGTTATCAACTCTATTCCATTGATGCCGACGGCAACAAGGAACTGATAGAACAGACCGAGCAGGGCCGCCCGTTTAAGTTCATTACGGGTTTCGGTTTCTCGCTCGATGCCTTCGAGCAGCATATCAACGACCTGCCGCAGGGCGAGAAGTTCGACTTCACGCTGACGCCCGACCAGGCCTTTGGCGACTACGACGAGCAGGGTGTGCATAAGTTAGGGCGCGAGATGTTTATCGTCAACGGCAAGTTTGATGTTGAGAACATCTATCCTGGTGCCGTCATCACGCTGACCAACGAAGAGGAGCGCCGCTTCATGGCTCATGTCACAAGCGTGGAAGACGACGGCGTAACGGTAGACATCAACCATCCGCTGGCAGGCATGACGCTGCAGTTCACGGGCGTCGTGCTCGAAAACCGTATGCCGACAAAAGAGGAGATACAACACCTGCTGAACCATATGAGCCACGAGTGTAGCGGCTGTGGCGGCGACTGTGATGAAGGCGGTTGCGGAGGCTGCGGCGGCGGTTGTTGCCACTAAACATTCTTGCGTCCCTTCGGTAGCAAGCGTCCTTCGGCCGAGCGAAAGATTAAACATTAAAGATTAGACATTGAGCAATACATTCGGAAAACTATTTACGCTGACCACGTTCGGCGAAAGTCACGGACCAGCCATTGGCGGTGTGGTCGACGGGATGCCGGCCGGCATTGAGGTCGACATGGACTTCCTGCAGGCAGAACTGAACCGTCGCCGCCCTGGACAGAGTAGCCTTACCACCTCGCGACAGGAAGCCGACCAGGTGGAACTGCTGAGCGGCGTGTTCGAGGGCAAGACCACAGGCTGCCCCATCGGCTTCATCGTACGAAACCAGAATCAGCACTCGCAGGACTATGAGAACCTGCGCACGCTGTTCCGCCCCTCCCATGCCGACTACACCTATTATAATAAATATGGTGTGCGCGACCATCGGGGCGGCGGACGCTCATCGGCACGCATCACCATCAGCCGTGTGGTGGGAGGCGCCTTGGCCAAGATAGTGCTTCGCCAACAGGGCATCACCATACAGGCCTACACCTCACAGGTGGGCAACATTGCGCTGGAACGCGACTATCATCTCTACGACCTCAGCAAGACAGAGGACAACGCCGTACGCTGTCCTGACGAGCAGAAGGCCAGGGAGATGGAGCGGCTCATAGAGCAGGTGAAAGCCGAAGGCGACACCATTGGCGGTGTCATCACCTGCGTCATCAAAGGCTGTCCCGTAGGTCTTGGCGAGCCGGAGTTCGACAAACTCCACGCCGCCCTTGGCGGTGCCATGCTCAGCATCAATGCTGTGAAAGGCTTTGAGTATGGCGAGGGCTTCGCTGGCGTCGCCCAGCGTGGCTCGGAGCAGAACGATGTTTTCCAGAGTGAAAAGGTAATAGTGAAAAGTGAACACTCTTCCCTTAAAACCAACCATAGCGGGGGCATTCAGGGCGGCATCAGCAACGGGCAGGACATCTACTTCCGGGTAGCATTCAAGCCAGTGGCCACACTGCTGCGCGAACAGCAGACGGTGGACACGGAGGGCAACGCCACCACGTTTACGGCCCGTGGGCGTCACGACCCGTGTGTGCTGCCAAGGGCAGTGCCAGTAGTTGAGGCCATGGCAGCCATGACCATTTTAGACCACTTTTTATGCTATAAAGCATATAAAAACTAAAAAATATTCGATTATATTGCAAAAATACAAGAAAATCCATTGCTGAATGGATTTTTTTGTTTATCTTTGCAAAAGTAATGAAGGGTTTGTGAAAATCGTCATTACATTAGTTAAGTCTAGTTTAGTTTTTGTGTTGGTTGAGGGCTGATGATCATCAGCCCTCTTTTATTGCATATATATAACGACAACTTAGACAACTTGGACAACAATTTAATGTTAATTGAAAAATAGAAGGGTTGTCCAAGTTGTCTAAGTTGTCGTTATTACAACGGATACTAGAAAGCCACCTTGCGCGACTGGGTACGGCCGCCAGCCGTAGTCGTGCGCATGATATACATGCCCTTGCCCGGCGTGCTGACACGTTCGCCCGAGAGAGTGAAGTATTCTATGTGTACAGGCATGCCGTCGGTCACGCTGCTGATGCCGGTAGCACCGCCAGTATGATACTCCAGCACCACAATCACCTGCTGCTGCTCGCCAGTATTAGCAAAGGTAAGCACATCCTGCACATCGTTGAGCACGAACTCTGCCTTACTGGGAGCAGATGCCGTAGCCGTAAGACTGAGCAGTTGCCCGTCGGCTTCGGTATAGGTCACGCCTGCCACCTCTTTCCAATAGCAGGTACGGCTTTGGCTGTTGTTGGTCGTCGTGCTCCAGAAGGTCACCTTTGTCACTTTATATCCCTCCGGTATGCCTACCGTCACCTGAGCACCATTCGACAGTTTGATGCCCGTGCGCTGGATACCGTCAAACTCATAGGTCATCTTTTCTCCCTTGCTAAATGTCTTGTCGGTAGCTGTAGTATAGACCATGCTGAAGCCGATGTTGTTTGAAGGCGACGCTTCGTTGCCTACCAATTCTGTGCAAGCAGTATCATTGGGCTTATGGATCATGTTGCCCCATGCCAGACATGTTTTCATTGTTTCGCTGACAGGTTCATCGGTGCCGGGAGCAGGCTCATCGGGCTTCTCCTCGCCGCCCACAACCTTCAGGATGCCATCAGTATAGAGTTTCGAGATGTCCCAGGTCTGTCCCTCGCCCGGCGTCTCAGGCAGGATCTGTGCGAAGGTGCCGGTGATGGTACCGCCCGACAGGTCAAACACCTGATACTCCGTACCATTATAAGGTGCCTCGGCCCAGCCCTCGCCATCATTCATCTTCAGCGTCGCCGTTGAACTGATGGTCGTAGTACCCTTCAGCGTGATGGTGTTACACTTCTCACGGTCGGCCAGCACGTTGAGCGTGGCTGTGCCATTCAGTTTCAGCGTGCTGCCGAAGGTCAGTCCCTGACCGTTGACCAGCGTATCGCCAGCCTGCAGACAGCCTCCTGTGTTGATGGTGGTGGCCGAAGCCAGCGTGCCGAAGCCGGCCAGCGTAGCCCCCGTGCGTACGGTCACGGCGCCCGTGCCCGTATGCTTGCCGTTCACGATCAGTCGGCCCTTCGTTACGTATGTCGTGCCACTATAGACATTGTCGCCCGTCAGACGCCAGTCGCCTGAGCCCTGTTTCTCAATATTCGTAGTGCCCGGGTGCGAGCCAGCCTGGTCGTTATTGTCAATGACGCCATTAAAGGTCTCATCGGTGTTAGCACCGCCTACAATCCATGTGCCACTGCCCTTGGCCTTTACGTTGAAGCCAGACAGTTTGGAGCCGGCCTCACCCGAAAGACCACCCAGATAGTACGTCGATTCGTTTTTCGCGCCATTGATGGCCGTGCCGCTCTTGGCATAGATCGTGGCATTCTTGACGCCCACGCCATTGCGGATGGCAAACTGTCGGTTGCTGCCGTTATTGCCAGCCTTGGTGATTATCAACTTACCGGTGAAATTATCCCAGTTGCCCTCGATATACTCACGCAGATAGGTAACCCCCCACTCCAGTGTTCCATTGCCACTGACCGTACACTTGTTGATATTCCAGAGGTCGAAATACATGGTTGAGGTCGTACCTTCCTGTGCCTCGATAGGGAAGTTATAGGTGACGCTCGACTCGTTTTTACCCACGGTAGAGAACTTACCGCCAGCCATCACCAGTTTCGAGGCCGTGCCGATACCCTTGTCGGAAATATCCTTTGTAGCCAGTTTCACCTCGCCACCCTTAATCACCAGGTCACCATCAAAGTTAAAGAAGTTGGTGGTGTTCACCAGCACCTGTCCTTCACCGCCAATCTCCAGGTTGCCCTGTCCCTCCATGCTTCCGCTCATGGTCACCACGGCACCGCTGTTGGCGATATTAAACTCCGTGTCGCTATAGAGCGTAGCCGAACGGTTGGTGCTCGTGGATGAACCTGTATATTTATACACGCCGCCGTCCATCACCCAGTTCTGTGCAAACTCCTGGCTCATGCCCAGGCCGCTGGCGATGCCGCCGTTCTTCAGTGTCGAGAACTCCCACGTACCCTTATGGAGTACTGAGGCACCCTCGTACTGCTGGTCTGTGGCGATGGTCAGGGTGCCGTTGCCCGTCTTGTTCATCGACGCCGCACCGCTGATATAGCCTGCGCCGCCAATCGTAACGTTTGCATCCGAGCGCACCACGACAGCCGTCTTGGGCGTGGCCTCAGTCAGCGTGATGGTCTCGTCGGTGGCCGGACTGATGAGCCACTCACCGTCGCCATTACCGTCAAAGGTCTCTGCGTCGATGATGTCCACCTGCTCCGGACGCGTCTTCACCGTCACCTCGGGCGTATAAGCCGACTTCTCCTCGCCCAGGAAGGCACAGACGCGCACCACGTATGCCTTGGCAGGCTCCAGTTGAGCGTCTTCAATCGTGAACGTGTTCACGCCGGCCTGTGTGCGTCCAGCCTCTACGAAGGCGCCATTCTTCTGTATTTCCACGATGAAGCCTTCCTCGTTGTCCGAATAGTCGGCCCACGAGAGCGTCAGGCTGTTGGTGGTCGAAGCCGCCAGCGACAGCATCAGCGGCGCACGCAGGAAGAACTGACGGTCGGTCTTGGTAATAGAGTTGATATAGTTCTCAATATTGGCATAGCCATTGTCGGCAATGGTCATGGCATCGTTGGCGGCGGGATTGCAGCCGTTGGCCGTCTCCCATGCGTCGGGCATACCGTCACCGTCGGTGTCAACAGGCTTCTCACCGGCAAACATGCTCCATGTCGTGGGCACGCCGATGGGCAGTTCGTTCTCGTTGGTGATGAGTTTGCCTTTCTTGCCGAACGACAGCACCTCGTCGACCATATAGCAGTCGGCCAGGTCGCGATAAGGCAGCGAGGCCCCCACCTCCGGCAGCAGTTTCTCTACGAGGTCGGTGGCCGCCCATTTCTCCAGTTCGGGATAGGCATAGGGCGTGGCCTGACGGTCGCCGCCGCCGTCACCGGTAAACTCTGTGGGATTGTAGATGCCGTCGCGGTTCGCGTCCTGCCAGTTGTCAGCCCCATAGAAATGGAAGTCGCTGTTGCCGCCCGTAAGGCCGTTGCCCCCCACGGCAGGTCCGTTGATGAAGAGGTTTCCTTCGATGTTCACATAACTCGAACCCTGCGAGTCGCCGCCCATGTTATAGGCTGCATTCTTCCAGTTGTACACCATGTTGTTCACATACTGGTTGGTGCCCTTCACCTTGAAGTTACGCGTAGAGTTGTCCACCAGCAGGATGCGGTAGAGCGTGATATTGTCGGCCTGCATCAGTCCGCCGGCCGAGTGTGTCATCAGGCCCTGTCCCACTATCGAGTTCATCAGGGTGATGTTCTGCGGGGCCGTGCCTTTGTTGTCCCAGTTGATGGAGAAGTTCTCGTCCTGTCCCCATGAGAAGGAACAGTGGTCGAAAATCATGTTCCGGCCATTGGCAATGCCGGCAGCATCCTTGTCTTTCGTGCCCACGGCACCCATGCGGAAGCGCATGTAGCGCACGATGATATTGTCGGCACCCGAGAACGACACGCCGTCGCCATAGACGGTGATGCCCTCGCCGGGGGCCGTCTGTCCAGCCACGTAGAGGTTGTTTTTAAACACGATACGTGAGTTGATGCGGATGATGCCGGCCACATCGAACACGACGATGCGGTTGGGCTGGCTCACGGCATCGCGCAGCGAGCCTGTGCCGCTGTCGTTAAGATTGGTCACATGATAGACGGTGCCTGTGCGTCCGCCAGTGGCATAGCGTCCGAAGCCCTGTGCACCAGGGAACGCCAGTTGTTGTGCACCTACGGTCATACTGCCAACAAGCAGCATTAGTGCGATAAGTAGTTTCGTTTTCATCATTATAGTAAATTAGTTATTCTATAGTTCCTATGATATCCTGTACTGACAGACAGCCGTGGCGGTCGAGCCAGGCATCGATGCCGTCGCGCACCTTGATGGTCACGGCGGGGTCTACGAAGTTCGCCGTGCCGATCTCGATGGCGGTGGCACCGCACATGAGGAAGGCGATGGCATCCTCGGCCGTCATGATACCGCCCAGGCCCACGACGGGAATCTTCACGCTGTGCGCCACCTGGTATACCATGCGCAGGGCCACGGGCCTCACGGCAGGACCGCTCAGTCCGCCAGTGCCGATGCTCAGGGTCTTCCTGCGCCTTTCAATGTCCACGGCCATGCCCATGAGGGTGTTGATGAGCGACACGCTGTCGGCGCCCTCAGCCTCCACGGCACGTGCTATCTCGGTAATATCGGTCACATTAGGCGACAGTTTCACGATGAGCGTCTTGTGATAGGCCTTTCTCACGGCCTTCACCACGCTGGCAGCCCCGGCACAGGTCACGCCGAAGGCCATGCCGCCGTCCTTCACGTTCGGACAAGAGATGTTCAGTTCGATGGCGGGGATGCCGTCGAGGGCATCGATGCGGGCCGCGCACTCGGCATAGTCTTCAGGCGACGAGCCGCTCACGTTCACGATATAGGTGCCGCCGGTGGGCAGCAGTTGCGGGTAGATATGCTCGCAGAAATAGTCCACGCCTTTGTTCTGCAGGCCCACGCAGTTCAGCATTCCCATGGGCGTCTCGGCCATGCGTGGATAGTCATTGCCTTCGCGAGGTTTCAGCGTGGTGCCTTTCACGATGATGCCTCCAATCTGGTCGAGCGGCACAAAGTCCTGAAACTCAAGGCCATAGCCAAACGTCCCAGAGGCTGTCATCACGGGGTTCTTCAGTTTCAGTGCCCCTATATTCACATCTAATCTTGCCATCTTTGGGGAATTACGAATTGTGAATTATCAATTATCAATTATCAATTATCAATTATCAATTATCAATTGTGAATTATCAATTATCAATTGTGAATTATCAATTATCAATTATCAATTATCAATTAATAATTAATCTCCCCACATCAGCCTGCTGATGGGGAACACCGGACCTTCTTTGCATACACACACATTGCCTTCTGTGGTCTTCTCCACACAACACAGACAAGCCCCCAGACCGCAGGCCATCAGGTTCTCGAGCGACACCTCGCAGTCGATGCCCTTCTCACGGGCATAGCGGGCCACCGCCTTCATCATGGGCGTGGGACCGCAGCACTGTATCCTGTCGAAGTGCTCCTGCTGCAGCACGCTGTGGTTGGTCACGAAGCCTTTCTCGCCGGCCGACCCGTCCTCGGTGGTCACCAGCACACGCCCCCATTTCCCGAACTCACTGAGCATCAGCAGGTCAGAGGCCGTGCGGGCGCCCAGCAGGAAGGTCGTCTCTACGCCCTGCTCCTTCAGCACGGCACCCAGATAGAGCAAGGGAGCCACGCCCACGCCGCCGCCAACAAGAAGAACCTCCCCCGACCCCTCCACGCTCGAGCCCAGTTCGCTTGCTACCGCAGGGACGCAAGAAGGAGGGGAGAGCCTAAATCCATTTCCTAGCGGCAGCACGCAGTTCAGCCTGTCGCCGGCCTTCAGTTGTGCCAGGCGGCGGGTGCCGTCGCCCACGCAAGCCACCAGGAGCCACAGTTCATTGGTGTTTCTGTCTACGAAATGTATGGAGATAGGGCGGCGCAGGAATGTCGACGGCGAGCCATCCACGCGCACCTCGACAAACTGGCCGGGCTGCATCGGCGGCAACGCCTCATCATCGGTGAGCCTGATCAGCACATAGCGCTCATGTATCTGCTCCACAGCCCTTACCTTTAAATCGCGAATAAAATGGTTCATTGTTGCGTTAATCGTTGGATATTCGCGACAAAGGTAAGAAGATTTTTCCTTCTAACCAAATTTTTCACGTTTATAAATAATGTACGCGTAAAAAACAGGAAAAAAGAGGGTGTGTCATTTCTTCGCTGGAACGAAACTTTCCCACGTCTGATCGTCATAATAGACCCGGATTTCGGTGACATGACGGGGTGTTTTGTCAACTTTTTTTACCTCTTCACGGACGATTTCCTGCCGTGTATTTCTCACACCATTAAAGTTTTGTGCTGCCAGACGGGGTGAAGAGGGGGTAGGAGCGGGTGCCGCACCAAAATCAAACATCTGCTGCTGTCCGTCTTGCACAAATTTTAAAGACAGATCATCGCCTTGTCCGCCGGCCTCCTTGGCCTCGGCACCCCTAATTTTTGATTCGTACATCTCACCGTCTCCAAACATGAGCCATTCGAGGCTGATGTCAGGAAATGTCCGTTTGATACTCTCTATGATGTTAATGGTGGGGCGGGTGCGATCGTTGAAGATGCCACTGAGG
>Ga0310697_10004183_pt1 | contig 14319 bp, 11 predicted proteins | sample 172DNAGHGlowgp2_FD_203883 | JGI IMG/M metagenome (GOLD analysis project Ga0310697, IMG submission 203883) | Sheep rumen microbial communities from Palmerston North, Manawatu-Wanganui, New Zealand - 1728 DNA GHGlow gp2 (v2) (version 2) | ecosystem: Host-associated > Mammals > Digestive system >...
AATACGTCAACAAGTTGTAGTACATGTACAGCAGGATACTATTGTCCAGGTTCAAGTGACAGAGTACAGTGTCCAGGAAGTATGACAAGTGATGCATGAAAATCAGCGAAGACAGATTGTAAAATAGCATGTAGTGCATGAACATATTTGAAGGCATGATGATCATCATGTAGTACGTGTGAGGCATGAAATTACTGTCCAGGATGAACGTTTAATTTCAATGCAAGTAGTAATCAGTGAATAAATCAATGTCCAGGAGATATGACAAGTGATGCATGAAAATCAGCGAAAACAGATTGTAGAGTAGTATGTAGTGCATGAACATATTTGAAAAAATGATGATCATCATGTAGTACGTGTGATGGATGATATTATTGTCCATGAGATACATATTACTATAATGCAAGTAGTAATCAGTGAATAAATCAATGTGGATGTGGAAATAAATGTCCGTCATGATCTAGTAAGGCTACTCAATGTACAGCTGGAACATATCAAGATTCAAAAACGGCAACAGATTGTAAATCAGTTGATGATGGATATTATGCATGAGCATGAGCATGTAGTCAATCATCATGTACAACGAATGCGTGAACTAATTATAAAAATTCAGCATCACCAAGAAGTACAGTAAATGATTGTTACATAACATGTGAAGGAAAGACGTATTTATCTACAGCTAAAGCAAATAGTTGTGCATGAACATGTTCAAAAGGAAAATATAAAGCCAAACATACAGTAAGTTATGGAAGTAAATCAAATTGTGATGATGATTGTACATCAATAACTAATATGTATGCATGGACAAGTAACTGAACAGCAGCAAATAATTGTGGATTTAATTGTAAAGCGTGATATGCGTATAATTGAACGAAAAGAACATGTACATCATGTAATGCATGAACATACACAACAGATGGAAATACGTCAACAAGTTGTAGTACATGTACAGCAGGATACTATTGTCCAGGTTCAAGTGACAGAGTACAGTGTCCAGGAAGTATGACAAGTGATGCATGAAAATCAGCGAAGACAGATTGTAAAATAGTATGTAGTGCATGAACATATTTGAAGGCATGATGATCATCATGTAGTACGTGTGAAGGATGATATTATTGCCCAGGATGAACGTTTAATTTTAATGCAAGTAGTAATCAGTGAATAAATCAATGTGGATGTGGAAATAAATGTCCGTCATGATCTAGTAAAGCTACTCAATGTACAGCTGGAACATATCAAGATTCAAAAACGGCAACAGATTGTAAATCAGTTGATAATGGATATTATGCATGAGCATGATCATGTAGTCAATCATCATGTACAACGAATGCATGAACCAATTATAAAAATTCGGATAATTGAAGAAAAAATATAAATAGCTGTTATATATCATGTGCAGCATGTAGCTATGTATCTACAGCTAAAGCAAATAGTTGTGCATGAAGTTGTGGTAAGTGAGAAACTACTTCTGCGCATAATGTATATTATTGAAATACTAGTTCTCCTACAGCATGTTCTAAGCCAACTAATTCACATTATACGACTGCATGTAGTTGTGCATGGGAATGTGATTCTTGATATACAAAACATGGAAATACATGTAAAAAAGATTGTTCAGTATGTGGAGCAACTATACATCATGGAGAATCAAGGACATGTTATGCAGATAATGCGCCAGCATGATCATGTAGTTCAGAAGAAAGAAAATGTAATGATGGAACAGCATCATGAAGTTATGGATATTCTTATTGTAATAATGGATGTAAGAAGCCATGGAATAATGAGTATATAAAACATAATGATAGTATTACGGCATGGAATTATTCATCACCAACAAGTCCAACGATGTGTGCATCAGAAACAAGGACTTGTAATAATGGAACATTATGATGAAGTTATACGAATAGTAGCTGTACGCAGCAATATAGATCATGTACGATATGTGGAGCAACAGTAGCACATGGAGGCAAAAGAACATGTTATGCAGATAATGCGCCAGCATGATCATGTAGTTCAGAAGAAAGAAAATGTAATGATGGAACAGCATCATGAAGTTATGGATATTCTTATTGTAATGCATGATGTAAGAAACCATGGAATAATCAGTATATAAAACATAATGATAGTCTTACAGCATATTATGATGATGATCCAGCATGATCATGTTACTCAGAGACAAGAACATGTAATGATGGAACATTATGATGAAGCTATACATACTCAAGTTGTAATGCATGATGTAAGAAACCATGGAATAATGAGTATATAAAACATAATGAAAGTATTACGGCATGGAATTATTCATCACCAACAAGTCCGACAATGTGTATATCAGAGTCGAGAAAATGTAATAATGGATCATTATGATGAAGTTATACAAATAGTAGCTGTACACAGAAGTATAGATCATGTACGATATGTGGAGCAACAGTAGCACATGGAGATTCAAGAGTTTGTTATGCTTATAATACACCAGCATGATCATGTTACTCAGAGACAAGAACATGTAATGATGGAACGGCATCATGAACTTTTGGATATTCTTATTGTAACGAATGATGTAAACTACCACGGTCTAATTCTTATATAACACATGGAGAAAGTGTTTCAGGATGGAATTATTCATCACCAACAAGTCCAACGATGTGTGCATCAGAAACAAGGACTTGTAATAATGGAACATTATGATGAAGTTATACAAATAGTAGCTGTAGACAGAAATATAGATCTTGTTGGTCATCAGCATGTGGAACTGTAGCACATTGAGATACTTGTAAGACATATGTATCGGATGTTGCTCTGAAATGTGAACTTATAGGTAATGCAGTAAAATCTACATGTAATGATTGAGCGTGGATTAATGATCCTAGTAGTGCTTCTGGACCGGGTAGCTATACTACTTGTAGATTCCCTAATTGATGTGGGGCTAGTTCGTGATGTTCTTATACAAGTGCTTGAGGTTGGTGTAATACATATAAAACTAGTCTATCAAATTCGTGTAGTTCATTTGCTGTATCGTCATATTGTTGGGATTGATCATATTCTCCTGAGCCAGGTTGATATTCATCTTGTAGCGCTCCTGCGTCATGTTGGTCATCAGCATGTGGAACTGTAGCGCATGGAAACTCTTGTACAACATATTCATCTCAGGGAGAATATTATAATCGTTGTGAAAGAGTAAGTAGAACATCAAAATGTACTAATGGTAATTGGGATCAACCACCGTATGATTATTCAAGTTGTTCTAATCTATGAACGCCACCTAAACAATCATGCTGGTCATCAGCATGTGGAACGGTATCGGATTGAGGTACATGTACAACATATTCATCTCAGGGAGAATATTATAATCGTTGTAACAGAGTAAGTAGAACGTCAACATGTGATGATGGTGATTGGGATCAGCCACCGTATAATTATTCAAGTTGTTCTGATCTATGAAATCCGGATACATGAGGATGAGGATCAACAAGTGGTTCAGGTTATAAATGGACATATGTTAGTTCTTCTTGTCTTTATAGTAATGCTCATACTAATTCATGTACTCCATGAGGAAGCTGTAGTGATGTAGGTAAAACTTGTTGTAGAGGTGGTAGTGCGTCAAGTAGTGGTACGTACTATACATGTCAATAGTCTTGTTGGATATATAATTTAAGTAAAAGATGATCTCTAGTTATTAGAGATCGTCTTTTTTATAAAAAATATAATTTTTTAATCAGTCTTTTTTTGACTTTCTACAAATGATATTATTTGCTCTTTTATATGTTTTGCTTTAGATCTTTTTTCAACGAATCAAATTCGAATATTGGCTTTTCAGTCTCAGTCGTATTTATAGTCGATTTTATATTTTACTCAGATATAACTTTTGAAATAAGCTACATTAGAAGCTGATCTTTTAGTGAGGAGATTATCCAAAAAATCTTTCAAATCTCTAGAAAAATCTTCAAATGATTTATCGAAAATTTTTGGATCATAAATTATTGTGAGAGAATCTTTTGCATAGTTATCTAGTGCTAAATCTACTTTGATAATTGGGTTATTCCATGTTTGATAATTTGGAATAACGAAAGATTCTCATGTATTTTCTCCAAAATCATTTTTCCCAGACATTCATACATGAAGGAGTTTTATATATAATATTTGTCATTGTACAGTATCTCAGTTGATTTTAACTCTTATCGTGTCTCAGACTTTGTAATTTCTTATCAATAAAAAGTATGTGAATAAAGAAACAGTAAAAGTCTGAAAAGTTATCAATAGTCATCATACTCATACTGCTAAGATGGTTCAGACTAATTTATCTTTCGTGAGTAGATATACAAAAATTAGTGTAATTCAAATTAGTGCTCAGAATAAGTCTACGTACTGTAATTTTTTGTAATATTTTACGTAAAAATCTTTGTTATCCGTATTTCCTGACCATTCGTATGGATCTATATATTTTTTCTTTAAACGTGATTTGAATATACGAGAAATTGATGATCGAATAAGTAAAATTAAGATAATAATGAAAATGAAAGGTTGCTCATATGTAAATTTACATATTGTATCTCGTACGTATTGGAATGAATTTAAAATTTGATTTCGTCGCATATGTTTTTAGATATTCAAATAAAATGATAGCGCAAATTAAAAAGGCTTTTGAAAGCCTTTTTTATGTAAGAAAATAATTCTTCTAGTCCAGGGCTGGCAAGAATCGAACTCGCGACGCGCGGCTTTGGAGACCACCGCTCTACCTCTGAGCTACAGCCCTATATTGATCAACTAATAAGCCTGATTCAGTGTTTAAAGCACGATATATCTAGCAAAGAGTAAATCTTTGATCTCGCACTCCTCGTGAGAGGAAGCTTGCATTGGGAAGTGGTTTGCCCCTCGAATAGCAATCTGCTATACTGAGTAGAAGTAAGTAACCTAAATTACTACCTTCACGTTGCATCTTTCCCGTGAATAAATTCACAGTAGTTTACGTTTCTGTGGTACTTTCATTTGAGCTTTCGCTGTCCAGCACCCGTGAGATGCCTCCCTTTTTTCAATGTCAGGACTTTCCTAATTCCGGTTATCCGAAACTTTGTGCTTTAGTTGAACGATGTAGAATATACAAAAATCAGATTTTTTTTCAAGGCTTGTTATGATTATTCTACTGTTTTTTTAATTCATTGGATTTCTTTCCATAATATACGATTCGCATAGATTAATGCATCTATGTCTTCAGGTTCCCAAACTCTACCGAATTGGTCTAATTCTTCTGAATAGTGGAATGGAACGATATATTTGTTGTTTTCTTGAGAATAAATTTTGTTGAAAATCTCCATGAAATGTCAGTTTTTCATGATTGATGAAACTACGAAAATATTGTGGTTTCAGAATTCTTTTTCATTTATTCGTTTACATAACATACTAGAATAGAATTCTAAAGTTTGAACTACAAGATTTTTTGCGAATGGATTTTCTTCGATTTCTTCATAATTTTTATACCAATATTTGGAAATTCAGTTATCTTTATACATTTGCATTAATGCATTTACTCATAGATTTATACTATCGATGTGGCTGTAAAATCCATTTTCTATCAATACTCATTTGCAGTGAGAATCTCTGATGTAAAGTAAAAGAAAGTCATCCATATGCATATTGTTTCTCAAATATGTAATAGTCTGAAAACTTTCAGGATAAATTTCTATATTCTTTTGTGATTGAAAATCTCAGAATCTATCGTTGAAAATTCAGCAAGTTTCTCTATTGAGGAAAACGAGAATTATTCTACATGATATTTCTCCAGATTCTCAAATTAAGAATTGTTTTTCTATTCAGTTTACTAGGATTGAATCGATATGTGAAAAAAGGAACTTTTCTCTCGTTTGTTTCTCAGCTTTAAATAGTTTTTCCTGGACCATAGCTTGAATGTCGGCAAGTGTTATTTTTTTCTCGCTTGTAAATTGGATATCATAGCTGAAAAATGCGAATCTTTGGTCATCTAATAAAAAAATATGTTTGTATCTTGGATATTGAGTTGTGGATGTTATTATAGTAGAAAGTGGTTCGTAGAGTAAGTAGTTTTGAAGTCAGAATTCTGGTTGTGATTTAATTACGCGGAATTTCGGATATTTAGGATCGTAGTTTTCCTGCCGTAAATAAAACATCCTGCCAAAAAATAAAAATTTAAAAATCTGACTTTTAATCAACTAATTAATCATAATTAAAGGGGGTATTTTTTCAAGATTTTATCTATCCAAAATTAATTCATTAACTGTGAATGTAGAGATAGTTACATCTCATTGTAATTGGTATTTTGACTTGATTCAAGCAACTGCTTGTTTCATTGAAGTGATTCATCTCATATTAGGCAGCATTACTCATGTTTTTTCTCATGTAGTTTCGACTAATAGAACTCAGTTAACTTTTGGATCCATGTTTAGAAATGCTGTAACGTCTTTTTGTTCAGTAATTTCATTTACTACATCAATTATGATGTGTTTAGTTTGGGATTCCTGTTTCTTTAATATTCAATTGTACAATAAATTTATCATTTCTTCTAATGTTTTATCTGTAGTTATGACTCAGTTAGAGATTAATAGATTTCATTTTCCATCAAAAAGAGAGAAAAAAAGTCAGATTTTATCTTCTGGTTTATATTTACTGTAAATTAATTTTTTGATTTCTTCTAGCATTATTATATTAATCACGAAATTAAACTCATTTAGGAGTATATATAAACTAATTTATAATGCAAATAGTTTATGATAATAATCTGTTTTTTAGGTAAAAACTCCCCAAAAATTTGACATTTTTGAAGAGTGTAAGTATAATATATGTGTAGATTTAATATTTGATTAATTATGATGGGAGAGGGAGAAAAAATCTCTGGTAGTACCTTTGAGATAGAGGATGAATGAATGACAAAAAATTTTGATAAATTAAAAAGTTTATCGGCTAAATTTGATAAAACAAAATTTTTAAATCTTTTAATACCTAAAGCTATCATTAGATCAGATTATGAGCAATTTTTAACAGAGGCTGATTTTAAAGAAATAGATAAAAAGATTGAGTCCAAAGAGAAAGAAGTAAAGGAATGTTTGGATAAATATAAAGAATTAAATGATCCTAAACCAAAGTTTCTGCCTTTTCTTTTAGGATATCTATGATATAATTCACTTGATGATAAAAATGATTATCTTTCGGTTGTTGATTTCTCAATGGGTGATAACTCTCAGAGACTGTATTTGATAAATATGAAATCTAATAAAGTGGAGGTGAATACTACATGTATGCAATGAGAATGAAAAAAATGAGTGCAGACATTTTCTAATGAGTCGTGAAGTTGGCAGTCAAGTATAGGATTAGCAGTAGTACCGATGTATTATAAAGATTGAAATGCAAGGTCTTATCATCCAGAAAGAGGTAAATGAGATGAAAATCTTTTACTTCGTTGAACAGAACCAGGATTTAATGATAATATTTTTGACCGTAAAATTTATATGCATACATGAAATAGAAGTCAGTGATGCTTTACGTTACCACAAACTGATATCTGACATGAAGTGATAAGAAAAATGGCAAGTTGAGGTACGATAATGTCTTTTTATCCGGATGCAAATTATTTAAAGAATACTAGACTTCTGGAAATAACTTAAATTATTTATATTTTCTGTTTGTTTATTTTCAGGATTTCTTTATATTAATCTCATTATTTACATAATGAGATTTTTGTATGCACAATAAACTAAAATTCACTATACTTAAACAAAGGGGAAATGCAAGAGTTGGAGAAATTGAGCTAAATGGAGTAAAAATTCAGACTCCTATTTTTATGCCAGTTGGAACCAAAGCGACAATTAAATGATTAATTCTCGATATACTTCGTGATTCTCATTATATTTGAACTCATATCGAACCAATTAAACTTATTCTCGCCAACACTTTTCATCTATACTTACGTCCAGGAAATGAACTAATCAAAGCTGCTGGATGATTACATAAATTTGAAAATTGGGAAGATGGATTGATTCTTACAGATAGTGGATGATTCCAAGTTTTTAGTTTATGACTTGGGAAAAAAGATGATAAATGATTTTCTCATAACGTGAGGATGAAGCTAACTGAGGAATGAGTAAAATTTTCATCTCCACATGATGGAAGTAAACATTTTTTCACTCCAGAAAAGGTCGTAGATATTCAGTCAGATTTTGGATCTGATATTATGATGGTATTAGATGTTTGTTCTCCTTGAGATGCAGATAAAAAGCATACAGCTCGTCAAATGCAGATGACACATCGTCGAGCGAAGAGGGCTTTTGAACATTTTGGACCAAAATATGATGAAACTAGGGGAGTTTTGTTTCCGATTGTTCAATGATGAACGTATTTAGATTTGCGTCAGGAGTCGCTTGAATTTTTATCTCAATATGCACGAGATGGAATAGCTATTGGGGGAGTAAGCGTCTGAGAAGAAAGAGAAAAAGTTGAATCTGTAATTGAATATACAGCACCAAAATTACCAAATGATAAACCTAGATATTTAATGTGAGTGTGAACTCCTGCAGACTTTCGTTTTGCAATAGAGCAGTGAATAGACATGTTTGACTGTGTAAGTGCGACTAGACTCTGAAGGCATGGAATTATATTTTCAGATGAATGAAATATTAAAATAACTAATGCGAAATATGCTTCAGATTTTTCTCCTTTGACTTCGAATTGTGACTGTTATGCATGTAAATATCTGACTAAAGCATATTTTCACCATTTACTACGTGAGAAGGAGGTGCTTTGATGAGCGTTACTTTGACTTCATAATATCGTATATCTTGAACGTATTTTGGAAGATTGGAAAAGAAAATTTTTAGCAGAATGATAAAATAATTCTGAATGGAAAAGGAAAAATATCCAGAATGATATGTAGATGTGAAAAGCATTAGTCCAAATTGGATTACTGAAAATTTTTTGGATTTTATGAAATTGAAATTGGAAGACTGTAAGGGGAAAAATATTACGAGTATTGGATGATGATTTGGAATCTTTGAGATGGATATGGCTAAAGAGTGAGCGAAAGTCATTGCAGTTGATCCAATGTTTTCAAATCAGGAATGAATTGATGCTAAATTGCAGGAGAATATTGATTGGATGCAGGAAAAAAGTAGATGGAAAAATGAAGGTAAATTTGAAAAAATGAAGGCAGAAATTATAGATGTCCTTGCAGAAAGTAAGGATGAAAAAGAAATAGCGGAAGCTCAAGAAAATTTACAGCGATATAAGGAACGTCAGGCGGAAATTGAAGAATATATACGTAGACGTAAAATATTGATGAATCATTTAAAAAACTGGAAAGAAAACCAGAAAAAATATGGATTGATTCTTAATCCCTCCTCATGAGATAAAATTGAGTGAATAGATAAAAATAGTCAGGATTTTGTGGTTATTGCACATACGTTGTCGCATATTTATAATAAATCAGATTGAGATATAATAAAATTCTTGTCAGAAGCTTCAAAAATATTAAAATCTGAATGAAAATTGTATGTTATAGATTATTTATGAGATATCCCTGATCTGGAAAAAATACTTAAAAATACGAAATTAAAGGAATATTACAAAGAAAATAAGTGAAGCTTTGCGTGTTGCTTCGATAAGAAATGATTATCTAAATTTTTAGAAAATGAGTTAAAATAGTGTTATGAAATATTCTAACGAGAGTTTACTTACAGAGGAAAATTTTTCTAAAAATGAGATTTTGAATGCGGCATTAGTCACGCATCCACATTCTAAACAAATAAATCTGACTAAAGAAGAATTAGGTCAGACTTTAATTTTTGAGAATGGTTCAAATTTAACATTACTAGAAAATCCTATAATTGATGAATATGGAAATGAATATCGATGTAGTGAGTGATATTATATGGCACAGAGAATCGATGATTTATCAGCAAAAAAGATTATAGCATTTCTGTCTACATGATTTTGATTAGCAATGAAAGCTAGAAAGTTATATGATTTAGAACAAGATGAGGGGAAAAGGATAGAATTTATGAGAAATGCTATTAGAGAAAAATTTGATAATAATCCAGAATTAAAAGCAGAGCTTTTGGCGACATGAGATAGACAGATTATAGAGTATACTTATCGATGAGATGTGCGTTTCGGAATAAATCAAAACACATGAAAATGAAAAAATATTCTTTGAAAATTATTGATGGAGTATAGGGATAATAATAAATAATCAATGAAAAAATAAAAAAGCCTCTTTTAAACGAGAGGCTGTTTTGAAAAGTTTAATAACTGAGATCCTTCAGTGTAAGTATTTCATTGAGAATGCGCTGTATGTCTCTCAAGATTTCTTCGCTTTCTTTTTGAGAATCGGCGTACCAATCTGGATGATCCTTGCCAATAGGATAATCGCTGATTAATCCGAATCTTGAGTGAAGAACCTTGAGAAGACTAACAATTTTTTGAGATTTGAAAATAAATTCGTCAATAGCTTTGTTAATCCCCGCCAGTTTGCTATTTACAACGTATATGGCTATACTGTTGACAGCTGGCATTATCTCCTTATAAAATCCAGAGAAATACACCAAATCTCTTTTTTCATCGAATTTATCGATGATTTGAGAAAACTCATGCAATAGAGGATAGTCCTCTGAAAGCACATATAACGGCTTTTTGAGGTTAACCTCTCTAATTTTTTTAACACTTTTTTTCATTTTTTCGTTTGTTTTTTTTGTTTAACATATCTTTAAATATAAAGATTTGACTATAAAAATCAAATAAAATTAAAAAATATTGACATTTTTTATTAGAATTGAATTTATACACATTTTATATCATTATATTTGTAATAATAAATAATTGAAAGTTTGTGGTATTTAGTTATATATAAAAGGTCAAAATTTGTCATTCTGAACGAATGTGAAGAATCTTAGGTGTGACATAAAAGATTCTTCGGCTAACGCCTCAGAATGACGATGGTAAGAGTTGTCGTTTATTTTGTAGTAAATAATTCTATGTATTTCGCAGTAATAGGGAATTTCCCAGAAATTACATTAGCAGAATTAAAATTGATTGATGCAAAAGATATCAAAAAAGTCTGAAAACATTTGATAGTTTTTGATACTAAAAAAGAAGATCAGATTAGTTCTTTGGCATCGTTAGTGAAATGGTGAAAGATAATCTCAATTTCTGAAATTCAAAATTACGTTGGAGATAAGAAAATTCTTTGAATGGAAGATAAAAATCAAGCTGTCAAATTCAAAAAACAATTAAATTTAAAAAGATACAAAGAAGTTGGGCTTTTACACACAGATATGGATGTAAAAAAGAAATGAATAGAACTAATCAAAATCTGAGCAGAATGGGGGATTGTGCTTTGATATCAAAATATTAAACTGTACGAATTAGCAGATTTTGACAAACCTGGTCGTAGTATGCAGATGTGAATGATGCCCGCAAAACTTACACATACAATGATAAATATCGCATTATCACAGGCTGAGAATAAGAAATTTAAGTTAATCTATGATCCATTCTGTGGAACTGGAACTACATGAATTATAGCGAATTATTTATGATATGATTTTATAGGTTCAGATATTAAACTTTGATTTGCACTCAAAAACCAAGAGTGGTGGGAAAATAATAGAAATTTTCATAATCAGCTTTTTGATTTTTTTGATCAAGATATTTCTAAACCTTTGGATGAAAAATTATTTGCCCCATTACTTGACCATGAAACTTTAATTGTAACCGAGTGATGGCTTTGACCAATTATTAAGCAATCTACCACAGCTGAACAAGTTTATGAATATCAGCGTTGGGTAAAGAATTTGTATTTACAGTTTATTCAGACTATCGCAGATTTTTATGACCAGCATGATGAAAAAAGACCTGTAATGGTATTTACTATTCCGGTATATATCGGACATGAAAATATAATTCAGGACTTGATTACTCTTTTGTGTGAGAAATTGAAATGGAATTTAGAAGTGGTTGAAGAACTTTATAAAAGAGAAAATCAAAAAGTCTGAAGAAAAATCATGATTTTGAAGTAGTGTTTTATATGAAAAAGGAGTCTGAATCCAGGCTCCTTTAACTCTGTTTGATACTTAGAATAAGTTTTTACATTTCCTCTCCTTTTTCGTTGTAACCAGTGATTTCAAACTCTGATTTGAACGAATAGAGAAATGGCATAATATAAAAAGGTGTTTACAAAGTCCATATCTTAGCTTTTTGGAATCAGCGAAATTCCCATTTTCAATAAAGCATCCTCTAATGTTTCTCATTTTTTTAGTTCTATTTTCTTGTGAGAGTTCTCATTGAATTGTTTATATCTTAAATCATAATCGCCTAAAACTTTACTAATATATGTTTCATTATTTCATCTTTCGCGAAAACGGTTTTCATATTCACTTAAAGCATCTTTATCAGGATAACATAAATAATAATCAATTCAATATTTATCATAATTTGGTAAAGCTTCTTCTGGATGAATTCGCACAAGTACAATATCATATTCTTTTTGTGCTTTTTTAATTGCTTCTATATAATTCATGGGGAAATCCTTATTCAAAGTTCTTCATTCTTTTCATTTAACTTTTTCTGTATCATATTTTTCTAAATCACTATAATCATATTTATATGGTGTACTTTCAACATCCATAACATTACTATACTTTTTAGCCAATGTAGTTTTTCATATTCCAGCAAAACCAGCTATTACAATTCATTCTTTCATTTGATAAATTTATGAATTAAATTCTAATTGTTTTTAGTTATCGGAAATTTTAATTCAAGTTTTAAAAAATAGCGGTTTTATACAACCGCTATTTTTGCCAAGAACAACTTGGAGTTCTTAGCTTACATAGATAGGATTCAAGCTTTATGTATAATCACATACTCTGTAGCTCTTTCATATTAACTATACGTCCGAAAAATTCACTCCCTATACTATTCAGAAGTCTTTTTTGGGATTTTGTAGCGTTTGAGCATAGGTTAGACTCTATTATATTTTCAAGAGTCCATCCATGCATCCTTTCTTCAATATTCGTGCCAATCTCTTCAATTTTTTCGTAACAGTTGATTTTTACGTAAACTGTAATGCTTTTTTTACATATAACTCTTGTAGAAAAAACGAAAATATCTGGCAAAAAATACGGATTTCTAACTGCATAAATTTTCTTCATATTAATCCTTTCTTTTATTAGTTTGACATTTTATTTATTAATTTAATTATACAAATTTTACATTTTATTTATTAATTTAATTATACAAATTTTACTTTATTATTTCAATACAAAAAGGAAAATCCACCATAATAATGGTGGATTCAAATTTGAGCCAGGTAATGGACTCGAACCATTCCTTACAATACTTTAGCCAAAGTGCTTACCATCCCCCTGAAAGGGCCTACTAAGAGTCTTGCCTCAGCTCATCTTCGCGGCACAATACCTATTATAGTTTCTGTCAATGATACACCTCCGCGTTGGAGTCTACTAGGAATCTTGCCTCGGCTCATCGTCGCGTCATTTACCTAGACTTTTAATAGATATTACCCATTGTTGCTCTAGCCTCTGAGCTAACCTGACATTAATAATATATATATTTATTATATAAAGTCAAGTAAAATTCATAACAAAAAATAGCGACCTAAATGACCGCTATTTTTGATATTTGGGATAAATTTTATTCAGCTTTCTCTTCTGGTTTAACTACACAATCTACAGTTAAATCTCATGCTTTCCATTCAATTGTATCAGCTTTAGTTACTCATAATACATCGTCCTCAAATAATTCTATGCTCTTTCTATCTTCATCGTTGCAGTAAATTACTATCTTTTCAAGTGCTGTTCACATTGAGATTTGAGATTCAGTTTTGAATCTTCTAACGGCTTCAATAACTTCACTAACTTTTTCAAATTCAGCGATGATTTTTTCTGGATTCTCAATATTTAATATTTCAGTTGGGAATGCACATTTATGGATAGATATTTCGTTATCAGAATTTTTGAATTGATTTTGATAAATTTCTTCAGTGATATGTGGCAAATATGGAGCTATCATCTTGAGAGTAGCGAATAGCACGTTGTACAAAGTCCATTGTCATGCTAATTTTTTTACTTCTCAATTTTCAAATAATTCAGGTTTATATAATCTTACTTTTACTAATTCAAGATAATTGTCACACAAGTCGTGCCAGAAGAAGTCTTCAAAAGCGATTTTTGCTAAACCGTATTCGAAATTATCTAAGTATTCTGACATCTTTTTGATAGTTTCGTTTGCTCTAGCTATAATCCATTTGTCAGTTTCAAGCAAAGTAGAAGTATCGAAATCTGCTTT
>Ga0310697_10004185_pt1 | contig 14317 bp, 14 predicted proteins | sample 172DNAGHGlowgp2_FD_203883 | JGI IMG/M metagenome (GOLD analysis project Ga0310697, IMG submission 203883) | Sheep rumen microbial communities from Palmerston North, Manawatu-Wanganui, New Zealand - 1728 DNA GHGlow gp2 (v2) (version 2) | ecosystem: Host-associated > Mammals > Digestive system >...
TGGCCATCCGGTGGCAGCCGGTATCGTTGCCGCTGTTCTGGTAATCGGTTCCGTGTTCAGTGTATTCGCCGACAAGAAATTTTCGGTCCCGGACTTTCCGGAAAGCACCTTGGCATTGGATGTCTTGTTCATGGTACTGGCCGTATTGTATATCTTTATGGCCGATGCGGAGAGAGATTATTTGTTTCTGCCCGTCATGGTCCTTGGTTTTGCGGGCTCCTTCCTGGATGTCGTCCGTATGTTCAAGTCAGGCGAGTTCAAGGGTAAAACCTTCAGGGAGTTTTTCGATGACCATCTCCGTTTGCCGGTCTGGCTGGATCTCATTTTCCTGTTTTGGCCCATATACTCCGGATTTACTGACGGGTGGGATACACTCGGGGGCGTCGGCTATGTCTCGATGGTACTTCTTACCCTCGACCTGATTCACAATGTGGTTATTCTTCCATCGACGATCCGCAGGGAGAAAGAACGGTATTCCGAGTATCTGCAAGAGTTGGAGAAGGAGAAAGAGGCCTTGGCCAGCGTCGATACCGATGCTCCGGTCTTTGACGAAGAGGCGAGGCAACTGTTGCTTGAGCGTATCGATCTCATCGACCGTATCCTGATCGGCAAAATGTCCGGCAATGCCGTTTTCAGCCGGAAGGCGGAAAAGGAAGTGGAAAAAGTCGTGGCCGACAGATCGTCCTTTATCGAAAGTCTCGCCTTGCATTTTGCCGTAAGCCACCCGCAGGTGATCGAGCAGTTGCAACAGCATGGCCTTTCCCGGTACGAAATCGGATTGTGCTGTCTGTACTATATGGGTTATAGCGGTAAGGAGATCAAGGATATTTCCGATACTTCCATGGTCTACCATGTAAACAGTGCGATTCGGCAGAAACTTGGTTTGAACACCAACGACGTCAATCTCTCCACCTACATCCGGGATCTGTTCGCTTCTGCGTGATTGTTTTTCCAGGAGGGTGTTTTTCCCATGCCTTTGGCACGGCTCAGGGAACGTTTTGGAGCATTTTTGTTCCCTGGTGCATGCTGCAGCATTGCTGAGGGAACAGTGTAGGCCCCAAACGTTCCCTCAGGCGTGCTGCTCCAGTATTGGAACTTGCAATAAAGAGGGGTCACATCTTTTCGAGGACTTCTCTGTTTTTGTCTCGTTTTATTTCAAAACATACTCCGAAGTTCCTTTGAGGCCGGTGGTTCCGAAGTAGGAGGTGACGAGGCTGCCTTTCAGATAGACGCGGGTGCCGATGAGGTCGGGATGGTCCACGAGGTTGAGGGCGTTCCGGATCTTTCCCTTGGGCAGTTCCACGGCGACGCAGGAGGCCTTGGCCGTGACGGTGGAGCGGGTGGCGATGGCAAGGTGGGTGGCCTTCGTGACCTTGGAGGTCTTGACGGTCGTTCCGGCCGTGGAGAGGTCGCCGCCCACGATGTAGCCGAACACCCAGACGCCGTCTTCGCCTGCGTGGGACGGTGCCTGGGCAACGGAATAGGCTCCGTCAATCTCGTCGTCCCCGCCGGACCCGCCGCTGCCGGAGTTGCCGGACCCGCCGGATGAACCTCCGGAGGACCCGCCTCCGCCGATGATGTAGGATTCGCTGTTCCAGACCTTGGCCGTGTCCACGGCGACGGAGATGGAACTGGCCATGGCCGATCCGCCTCCGTGCGGAGCCGATATGTTGAGGGTGAGGATGGTGCGGGCGTCCAGCGTCCGGGAAAGGAGCGTCTCGTCCTTCCCCTGGTTATACAGGAGGAGCGAGACGGGCCCGGGCGGGAAGTAGGCAATCCGTTTCTCCGAATAACTGTACATCAGGCGCGTCTCTCCCGCCTTGAGATAAAGCACGCCGTCCGGGTAGGAGGTGAGGAAGTCCGGGGCTACCTGGAGCCGGACGCCTGCGTTCTGCAGGGTGCAGTTGAGGCGGACCGTCACGACCGCGCCTCCCTTGACTACGACCACCTGTTCGTCCCCGTAAAGCGGCCTGGAGAAGCCCGGGGCCGTGAATTCGATGGAACGGATGCCCACCGTGTAGCTGCCCGCATCCACCAGCAGGGATTCGGGGGATTCCCCGTAGGGACCTTCGTAGAGTACCTTCCCGTCCGCGTTGCTCACGCGGAGGATGAAGTCGTTCGTGTCCGGGATTTCGGCCGATGCCCGGGTCCCCGCCCCCTCGCTTTCGATGATCCAGCGGAGTTCCCCCTGTCCTTGGAGAAAGCCCAGGCTGAAGTCGTCGCACGCACTGACGGCCGCTGCCAGCGGCACCAGTGCCCAAAGAAATTTGAGTCGCATAGTTATAAACCGTTAACGGCCGGGCACCGCGCCCGGCCGTTACGAAATTATGCGGCTCGTCAGGGAAACAGGACCGGAAACATAAAAATGTGGCGAAATTTTTTCCGGTTGTTTCAAAGAAAAATGTTTCTTATCGTGTCGAGGCGACGATTCCGTCGATCTCCGCAAGTTCCTCGGCCGTGAAGGAAACGTTCTCCAGGGCCTTGAAATCGTCTTCCAGTTGGGAAACGCGGCTGGCACCCACGATGACGCTCGTCACCCGGTCGTCCTTGAGGCACCAGGCGAGGGCCATTTCCGCGAGGGTCTGGCCGCGGCGGGCGGCGACCTCGCTGAGTTTCACCAGGGCGGCGTGCATCTGCGGGGTCAGGGCCGACGGTTTCAGGAACTTGCCCTTTGCCATCCGGGAATCGGCCGGGATGCCGTCCAGGTAGCGTCCGGTGAGGAGACCCTGCGCCAGCGGGGAGAAGGCGATGAACCCGACACCTCCCTCCTTCGCCTGGTCCAGGATCCCTTCGGTCTCCGGCTCCCGGTTCAGCATGTTGTATCGGCCCTGGTAAATCAGGCAGGGGACGTCCCGCTCCTTCAGGTACCGGTAGGCGAAAGCCGCAGCCTCCGTCGGATAGTTGGAGATGCCCACATAGAGGGCTTTGCCAGCCCTGACAATGTCCACGAGGGCCTGCATCGTCTCTTCCAGCGGGGTCTTGGGATCGAACCGATGCGAGTAGAAAAGGTCCACATAGTCGAGGTTCATCCGCTTCAGACTCTGGTTCAGACTCGCCATCAGGTACTTCCGGGAGCCCCATTCGCCGTAGGGACCGGGCCACATGTCGTAGCCGGCCTTGGAGGAGATGAACAGTTCGTCGCGGTAGGGCGCGAAGGATTTCTTCATGATCTGCCCGAAGGTTTCCTCCGCCGACCCGTAGGAGGGACCGTAGTTGTTCGCAAGATCGAAGTGGACGATGCCGTGGTCGAAGGCGTAGTGGGTCATCTCCAGGGAGTTTGCAAACGGATTCACGTCGCCGAAGTTGTGCCCCAGGCCCAGGGCGATTTCCGGAAGCAGGATGCCGCTGCGGCCGCACCGGCGGAAGCGGATGCCGCTCTCATAGCGGCCGGGGGCGGGGGAGTAGATGGGGTTGATCATAAGGTATCTGTCTGTCAATGATTCACAAAGATACCCTTTTTTGGCGGAAAGACAACGTCGCCGGTTGACCGTTTCCCGATCGTTGTGTATTTTTGCAGGAAATTGATCGGCCCATGGACACTTTGGACATCCGTCCCGGGGAATACCCCGCCTGTATCGACCACAGTCTTTGCCTGTAATTATGTCACATCCGAAATTCATCCTCGTTTCCGATCCCGCGACGCCCCTCGTGGGAACCTTCGTCTATGGAATGGTGGACCAGCACCGCGACCTGGTCCGGGGCTATGTCAAGGTCCATGGCGGCGGCTGGTACCTCAAGGACGACGCCAGGCGCACGATGACCCTATACGGAAGTTCCGGAGACTACGGCGATCCCCGCCTCTCCTTCCTGAACCGCATCCCCCGGGAACTCGAAGGCTACACCTTCATCTTCTCCCCGGGCTGGAACCTCCCCGGCAATGTTCTGGATCTCAGTGAAGTGGAATGGTTTTGATTCGGTGGTACGCCGGTGGTACATGTAAATAGAAAAACCCCGCTGGAGGTATCTCCAACGGGGTTTTTCAGTGACTCCTACAGGAACCACACTATGCAACCCTTTGAAATCTCAATAAAATGAATTACATTTGCCTATCAAATAGTTATGTGTGTGAGTTCGCATATAATTGCAACGAGATTTTAAACAATTGCAAATCAGTGGTGCATTTTGGGCGAAAATGCACCACGCAGAATGGGCAGAATGGAGAAGATTTCTTTTTACATCCGGACATCGCGGAATGGGCAGGTCAAGGTCCGTTATAGGATCCGTGACGGCAGGGATATTCAGCTTATGCACAAGACAGATATCAAGTGCTCTGAAGTGGATTTGTCAAAGATGAATCCTGATGGCTCGACGAAGGGGAAGATTCACGTGTATAATACGGATCTGTCAAATTCGTTGAAGGAAGAATATCGGCTGATGAATGATGCATATACTTTTATGCGTGACCAAGGCTTGGATATGACATCTGATGTGCTGGAGCGTCAGATTGAGGCGTTGAGGAATCCCGTTACCGTTGTTCGAAAGGAGAATCCAACGTTAGTGGACCGTTTCCGGAAGTATGCCAGTGATGCATTTTCGGCGGGGATACTCGGAGAAAAACGATATAAGCACATTATTGTTGTCTCGAATAAACTGTATCGATTTCTGGTAATCAATGGCTTGAGCCGTATTACATCCGAGGAGTTTGATGTTGCGCATCTGATGGATTTTCGGGATTTCCTGTTTGATGAGTATCAATACGTAGATAAGTATCCGAAACTCTACAAAGAGATGAAGGAGCAGAACAGACCCAAAGCCAGGCTTTCGATGAATACTGTTACATCGCAGCTGAAAATGTTCCAGACCTTCTTTTCGGAACTGGAGGATTTGGAGGAAATAAAGAGGTCTCTTTTCCGGAAGCTTGGGAGAGAGAAACGGAAAGCGGTAATGAAGACCAAATACGACGATCCATTCTTTTTGAGGCAGGAGGAACTGTTCCGGATCTTGGATACGAAGGTTATGCCTTCCCTCCAGGACACGAAGGACGCTTTCCTGGTTCAGTGCGCCTTCGGCTGCCGTATCAGCGATTACGTGCTGATGAGTATGGATACGGTTGCCGTCAGCGAGGAGGGAATACCTTATATACATTATATACCGCTGAAGACCGCAGATGCCCAGGAAGGAAATACGGAGGTTGAGACCCCGATAGTCCGTTACGCATTTGATATCATTATGCGAACGGGATTCGACTTCCCAATTCTTCGCAATATTAACGGCGCGACAGGCTACAACACTCGTATAAAAAGTCTTTTGCAACAGTGCAAGATTGACCGGCTTGTTGCGCAGTATAATGAGGAAACTAGGCGTAACGATTATCTTCCTCTGTATAAGGTCGCAAGCAGTAAGCTTGCCAGGAAGACTCATGTGGACATGATGACCAAGGTCCAGGTGAATATGTACGCCGCCGGCCTACACAAGGAAGGGAGCACTGCCGTAGAGCGTTATACCCATCTGGAGCTGTTGGATCGGTTCATATTGATGAACGCTGCGTTTGATCAGGAAGAGTATCGCGTTGATGATCAGTTAAATATAGTCGAATAGAGTCAATATGAAACTGGAATTTAAACAAGGATGCCCCATTGACGAAAACGGTTATCCTGTCGATTTACCTGATTTGGGTTGTTTTCTATACCCCCCGTATATGATGCCTTATCTGGAGCAGAATGGGATAACAGTACGGTATCAAGAAGATGACGATCTCGACACTGCTCATAGGTGGGCAATACAGTATTGGATATTGCTCAATTCCCATTTTGCCGAATTCCACAACAGTCCTCTAGGAGATGAAAATAGTATTATTTCTATGGCTGTGGATGAATGTGAAATTCTGTTTAGGGGTTTTATGGCGACAGTCCTTGCATGGAAGAATTGCTCATTTCATATGTCAGACCTTCAGGCGAAATTATGGGTTGAATCCACAAAAGGGATTGTTTGGGCTTCATTTAGGAATAATAGGTTGTCGTCCGATACAATGAACAAACGGCGTGGCACATCAAGATTGCTAAAAAATCTGTTCTTCAAACTGGATGAACTCTATGATTCTTTCTCGGAGTCGGCTCCTGGTAGTCCCTATACATCTGTGGAGGCTCGTATTCTGTATAACTTGTGGGGTGATGACTATCGCCAAATGTATGAAAGCATTATCAAGAATGATATATTGACGTCCAGTGATAAAGCCAAGGTAAATGTTGAAGAGAACAAACGCGAGTTTTATGATCAAGTTGAGGAAAGGATTCGTGTGGCGACTGAAGAGAGTAGTGAACTGGCCTTTGAAGCAAAGGCGAAGGCTCTTTGTCATGACCTTGAAAGAATGTTTGTAGATTATATGCGTAGGTTTCGCACAACTAAGATTACGGACGGTAAAGTAACCGATTATATATGCAATCATTGGAAAGATGTTACGATTGCAATTCTTCATCGTGCCTACACAATTCTTTCCGCCGAATATGTTGTGGCGGTCAGCAAAGGACGTCTATCCTCTCTTGCCCCCTGTGAGGATGGAGAAGAAATGTATGCCCATGATAAGCGAGCAAGAATGGTAAAGATGGCAAGTATGGCGGTGGAGACTATTTGCAGTGATTTAGTGAAGAAGGGAAAAACCCACCTCTGGGATGCGAGCCTGAAGGCCTTGGATGTCCATTTTGACGATTTGTATATTGCAATGAAAGATGAGTATTTCACAGGTGTTACTCGGCTTGCTTTTGAATATGCAATTCGTGAAGCCGATTTCCATGAAGTGCTTGTAGAAGCCCAAAGAAAGGGAACGAGATCCGGAAAGATAGGGGCAATCTATTTCTTTATCAGTGAACTGGGCGATAATCTTGGGAAAGAGTGGTTGTATAAGGCTGCTGAGTCTGTTACAGCTCAAAAGGGCTCAAATGCTGTAAAAAAAATTCGCTCACATTCTAAAACCGATCATCAGAAAGCCTTTAAGGATTTGCTTAAAAAGCATATAACATATTACAAGCCTCGAGAACAGCGGCAACGTAGTACTCAGTAACTGTGCATTCGGTTGCATCCATGCGGTAATAGGTCGCATTAACGCAATTACCTTTTCTGCCTATTGTAGTAACTCGATAGGGAAACGACATCCTGGGTATCTAGGATGCCGTTTTTTGTATTGAAATAAACGCCTTTTTATTCATTGCGTTAGCGTTAACGCAATGTAATCTTTGCATTGCCAAACAGCCCCGACCAGGCGAGATTGGTATGGTGGTTCCTTCTTGGTCAGAAGGGTGCGATCACCATTTGTCAGACTTTAACAAATGTAAGTATGGAGGAGATTTCTATGTCCATTGATGACCTGAACACGCAGATTGCGAACGCGGTCAACGCAGCGCTCGACGCGCGCGAAAATAAGAAGAAGACGACGCTCGTCAGCCGTAAGGCCGCCGCCATGCGCCTGCACGTTGTTCCGTCCACGCTTTGGCGCTGGGCCCGGATGGGATTCCTGAAGCCTGTGCGTATTGCCGGCAGGCTGTGGTACCCTGAGGATGCCATCGAAAAGATTGAGCGCGGCGAAATCAACGTTTAGCCATGTACGACGGCCTCAAGGTGTTCTTCTGGACGATGATGAACTGGCTTAAGCAGCATCTGCCTAAGCTGGTCCTTCGTGTCTCCGAGGAAACCGGCGAGGTTATCCGCCATGAAACCACTTACAGGGGTATTTATGTTCATCTTTATGAAGGGTCTTCTCTTGGGGTTAAGCTCCATGGCAGCCTGCATAAGTTCTTTACGGGTGGCAATAATGATTCGTTGTTCACGTACGAGGATGTGTGCCATGCTGTCAAGGATTTCGCGGAAACCTTTGGTGTCAATCTCAGTCGGCCCTGCATTCAGTCGCTTGAGGTTGGCATCAACATCCCCGTTGAAAACCCCGAGAAGATTATCGACGCTGCCATTCTTTACCATGGTTGTGTTGCGTCTAGTTACGACAGAAATGGTGATGGATCCTTCAAAGAATGGACCTTCAATGACTACACCGTCAAACTCTACACCAAGGGGCCCTCCATTCTTAGATATGAGTTCCATTATCATCGTATGCGCAAACTGAAGGGTGTGCAGATATGCTCGCTTGCAGATCTGGTGGATCGCAGCAAGTTCGTTGCTTGCCTGTTTAACCTGTACTACTTTTCGAAAGAGTTCCTTTTCGTTCCGGTCGCATCGGCCGCCCTGCCCGGTGAACTTGGAGTGAAATGGGCTAACTGGCGAAACGATAATTATTGGAGGACCCTCGACCGTTCGCGGAAATCGCGCGAGAAGGCGAAGGTCAACATGGCTATCGCTTCTTACGATATGGATGATTGGAGGGCTTTTTTGGAGAACGCCGTTCTTGAACAGGGCGCGCTTATGCTTGGTACCAGCGTCAAGGAGCTTGATGCGACGTTTTCCACCTTCGGATTATCCGCGGAAACGGTCGCAGACCCGCCAGGGGACTGCGACCGTCCAACGGTTGCGATTTCGGATGCGTATCCATCCAAACCTGTTGTAAGTATATGTCTCATTCAATCGGTGCGCAACGAAGGACTTGGACATGTACCTACAATGGTGCGGTTGTATAGTGACGTCCATCTGGGAGGACGGGGGCCGCCAGGCGCGCTCAATGCGTCTACAAAGTTAAGATATCTTATTGAAACTTAGAATAATAGATATTTGTTCTTTGAGCCTATCAGCGTTTGACCGCCGATATTGCTCTTCTCTGGGCTGTTGATTGCCGTTAAGGCTCTCCGCATGACTCGTAAGATTGTTGAATAATTAAAACTTTTAAGAAATGAAAACTCGTACTGTTGAATCCCTTCTGTCTGCCATCAATGATCAGATGGTTAAGGCTCGTAATCGTATTGACCTTGAGCGCTCTTGTGCTCCCGATGGTAATCTTATCGATAGTGAGGAACTTTATGTGCAGCGCCGTATCCTTCGTGTTCTCCGTGAAATCCTTGAGCAGGCTTAGTTATGTGCCTTAATCCTCGCACTATCACTTTGAAGAACGGTGTCCGTTATGCAGGTTGCCTACGGACACTGTTTTTGATACAATTATGATGGATGCTTGACAAAATAGGTATTTTGACAAGTTGTAACTAGTTGATTTATTTGCGAATTACGAAAATAGTGATTATATTTACTTGTCAAAACATAATGATTATCACGAAATGACAATGATATCGAAATCGCATCAAGCGGCCGACGCGATGGACTGGAACGAAGCGATGGTGCTCGTCCAGAAGATGTACGACGACGGGATGGTTCGCGACTCCCTGTTGATCGATACCGGTTGCTTCCTCGGTCTCCGGGTGTCGGACCTTCTCCGGCTCCGGTGGGAGGACTTGCTGTCGGACGAGTTCGTCATCAATGAGCAGAAGACAGGAAAGACGCGGACCCTCCGTGTGAGTTCTTCGTTGATGAAGCACGCGAAGCGCTGCCGCAAGGAGCTCGGCAATCCGTCGTTGGATTCGTACGTCTTCGTGCAGGCGAAGGGGGACAAGCCCATTTCCCGTCAGACCGTGGACCTGATGATGAAGAAGGTCAAGGTCAAGTACAAGGTGAAGTCGGCCAAGGTCTTTTCGTCTCATACGTTACGTAAGACCTTCGGCCGGCGGATCTGGCTGCAGGAATGTGACAAGGGAAGGGGAGACCAGGCGTTGCTCTTGTTGTGTGACGTGTTCGGCCACTCGTCGATCGCAATCACCAAGCGCTACCTCGGAATCCGCCAGGAGGAGATCCTGTCGGTCTATAACTCGCTGGAGTAGCTTTCCCCCTTCACCTAATCACAAAGTGACGCCGTCTCAATGGCGAAAGCCGATGGGATTGGCCCGCTCCTTCCCGCCCTGCTCGGCACAATGCTGAAGGATCCGGTCCAGGGTGGGTGACGCCCCGTCAATGATCCTATCAAGGAGGCACAGGGCTGCCACGTTGTCGATGACGCCGCCGGACAGGGGAAAGCGGGTCGCGAGCGCCTCGGCTTCCTCGGCGGTGATCCACGGGAGCTTGGCCCGCCAGATCTTCGCCAGTACGTCCCTCCCCGGGACGGGGAACTCGATCTTCATCAGGAAGCGGCGGTACATCGCCGGGTCGATGGTGGTGATGAAGTTCGTGGCGGCGAACAGGATGCCCGAAAAGGTGTTCAGTTCCTCCAGGATGACGCTGGCCGAGGTGTTCTCCTCCTTGTCGGAGGCCTTCTCCACGGCCACCCGCTTGCCGAGCAGCGCGTCCGCCTCGTCGATGAAGATGATGGGGACGAGGTTGGAGATGGCCTGGACGTATCGGACGAGACGGAAGAAGTCCCGCAGGTTCCGGGGTTTCTCGCCGAAGTATGAGGCGTCGAGCTTGGCGCTGTCAACCAAGAAGAGGTTCCGTCCCGAGGCGAGCGCCAGCTGCCGGACAAACTCCGTCTTGCCCGTCCCGGGAGGCCCGAACAGGATCACCGTGATGCCGCCCCGCAGGCCGTTTTCCGTCAGTTCCTTGACCACACGGTCGAACTGGTCCGCCGCGACGGCCCGCGAGACAAGCCGCAGCCGGTCCCGCAGGTCCTCCGGGAAGATGAGCGTCCGCTCTCGGATGTCCCTGCTGGCTATGATGGATCCGAACTGAGCCACGACGGTCGGCCGGATGAGGTCCTCGCGGCCTCGGAACAGCACTCGGCAGACCTCCGGAGACAGCAGGTAGTTGTCCTTGGTCGCCCTGGATTCTGCCGAATCGTTCACCGCGACGGCGGCGGCCAGCCCCTGCCCCACAAGCGGATCGATCCCTTTCTGGAAGGCGTACTGCGCTTCTCCCGAGACGAAGGATGAGGAGTCGACGGGTTCGAGAGGCTTGGCTAGAAACCGCTCGCAGAGGCAGTAGAGGACACACTGGGCCATCACCGGGAGCCTGATCACTCCCAATGCCTGGAGCCCCTGGACGAAACGCGTCTCCGGGTATTGCATCGTCATTTCCCGGACCTCCCTGATGAGCCACGCCACCGGATGACCATCGAGTGCGAATGCGTGCTCTTCGCAGTTCTCCCGGAACTGTTTGCAGCACCAGGAGAACTTGAAAAGCAGCTGCTCTTCAGCCGGAAGAGACATGGACGCCCTCATGTCGGGGGTCTTTCGAATCTCGTTCATGGTCAGCGCGTGAAGAGGTTCAGGTAGGCATTGTTTACGCGAAGTCCGCCGCAGTCGGTCCACTCGGGAGCAGGACTGTCGTTTTCCATGACACGGTGGATGCCGTACGGCTCGACGTCCCCGCAGCAGAAGGGGTAGCGGTGCTCGCTCGTATAGCAGCGGGCCAGCAGCCGGTCGCACCGGTCCTTCTGGAAGTCCTGGTACTGCGGGAGAACGACGACCTGCCCGGTGTCGGCATCGACAAGCCCGATCACCTCCTTCCGGGGATGGGAGCGATACCTCTGGACCAACTGCCGCAGCAGGTGCTTGGGTGCGGCGATGAAGAAAAGCCGCGTCGCCCCGAGGTACTTGTCGATGGAGGACTTCCAGATGTCGTCCACGCTCGTCTTGATCTCGATCGACACGACGAACTTGCTCACGATCTTGCGGCGGGTCCTCCCTTTGTCGATGCGTTCCCCGCAGTGCACGACGGTCATGATGACATCGTGCTCGAAGTAGTTCCGATGGTCGTCGGGACGCGTGTAGTTAGGCTCCTGCACCTTGTAGTTGGCGCTGGCGTAGAATACGTCACCCTTCTCCTTCCTCGGGAGGAAAAGGATGGTAGTAAGGTTGGCAAGGAACGGTCCGAATCCAAGCTTTTCAAAGATCTGTTTCTGTCTGTCCATATCTTCTAGCTGATTGAATTCTCGTGGGTTACGCTTATAAGGGAAAGTCCCAGCTCCTTGATGAGAGCCAGGACTTCCTGCGTGTTGTTGTCGGCGATGAACTGCCGGATGATCTGTGTGTCTTTCATCGCTTCATCTTTTAGTTCCTCGCGTTCTCGGACCGCGACGCCTGCGCGATCCTGGCGTTCAGCTCGTCGATCATGGCCATGACAGCGGCGTCCCGCTCGGAGGTGTCGTAGGAGGTGCTGAATCCCTTCTGCTTCCGCTCGACCTTGGGGAGGATGCGGAACGGGAGCTTCTCGCCGTTCTCGTAGACGACGCAGTTGGTGAACGTCTCCTTCTGCCAGACGTCGATGCGGACCATGGAATTGAAGTCGCGGATGTTCACGAGCTTGGAGATGAGCTCGGCGGCGACGCTTCCGGAGGCGATGGCAGACACGTCGAAGCGGATCTCTCCGTTCTTGAAGTGGACGTCCAGGTAGGTCATCTCTCCGGTGGGCATCTCGTGCTTCCGGAGGGAGATGCCGGTGAGGTAGCCCTGGACGTAGTCGAACTCGCGGGACTGCTGTCCCTGGCCCATCCACTGGGCAAGCTTGCCCATGCGGATGTCGAAACGAATGGAGCGGTTGGCGGCATCGCGGGTGCCGGCAAAGTTGGTGTTGTTAGTGTTGCACATAACGTTGAAGTGAAAATGGATAAAAAGTTGAAAATAAGTAATGTATTGAGCAAGGCGACAGGAGATGTCGCCTTGATGAAAGGAACATGAGAAACCCTTGCGAGAGTGACGCCTCGAGCGGGTTTCTAGGTGACTATCGGATAAGATTGTTACTGTCGATGTCAATCGATTTCACGACTGCCTCGATCTTTTCCGCATGAATGCGCAGGTATGCGCGGATTCGGACGGCGTCTCCCTTCTTGGGGATCTTCGGCTCCGTTCCGGGCCTGACGATCTGGACGCAGTTCAGGGTAAGCGGCGGTCTTCCGCCCCCGAAGTTGTGGATGATGCGGAACCGGAAATGGATTTGTCCCGGATTGATTGCAACGTCAGAGATGACGATGCCGGTGATGATCAGGTGATTCTCTGATTTCATGATTTTTGGATTTAAGTAGTAAAGGATTATCCCCCGAGCACCCTCGATATGGGCGTCGGTCTCACCTGAACATACCGACCCCGTAGCGAGGGAAAAGGGGGATAAGAAATCAGAGAATAGATTGAAGAGTAATTGTTTAGATAACTTTTATTTGAGAGTGTTCCTTGCTACCCACCATTCGTTGATATCCTTGTACCCGGAGAAGAGAAGCGATCCGTCAATGATGACAGGGTTCCCCAGAATCTTCTTCTGCTCGCGCAGGCTGTCAAGTGCAGCGCGTCCTGCTTCGTCGTTGTCAAGGCAGCAGATGATGGTTCCGTGGGCCTTCAGATAAGGTATGGAACGGCCGAGGTTGGAGACGGAGTTCAGGACGCAGACGTCCGTGGTGGGGATCACGCGTTTGTCCTTGGCCAGCCAGGAGAGGAAGTCGAAGAAGCCTTCGAAGACGGTCAACGTGGCGGAGGTCGGGCGGTCCGAGAAGGTCCCTGCCGTGTCGATGGTGGTGATGCCGCCCTTCGTCGTGCATTTGAAGCCGGAAGGGGCCTTGAGGGCGAAGCCGCCGACGTTGTTGGGGAAGCCGATGTGGTCGTAGGTCTTGCCGAAGGTCTTGCCGCGGAGGATGACCTCCTTGCAGTAGCGGGCGGCGATTGTTTCGGGAATCCCTCGTGAGGCGACGTACTCCAGCAGGAACGGCGCCCGGAGCTCCCTGATCATGAGGATGCGGTTCGTCAGCGGGTTCGTCTCCTTGGATTTGCCGCCCCTCGGGACATCGCCGGAGCCGTCCTCGGAATCGGAGCCGAGCCCTCCAGATCCGCCCTGCGGCAATCCCAGGATATACTCCGCCGCCTCGCGCGCCGAGCAGCCCCGGCATTTCATCACGAGGTCGATGTTCCCGCCGCCGGTCCCGGCGCCGTGGTCGTACCAGACGTTCCGGTCCGGGTCGATGTGGAGCGAGGCGTCCTTGTCCTCGCGGAAGGGTGAATGATAGGTGTTCTTGTTTTTGCCCTCACGGGCTCCGAGCGCCTTCAGCAGATTGGCGATCGGGAATGACGAGATACGGTTGTCAGCCATGGTTAAAACATACGATGGTGAGACGCGGCCTTACGGCAACGCCATGTCCTGTATGTCCTCTTGAGAACCTCGTGGGGAGTGCGGCGCGAATGCGCTGTTGATGGACGCCGAGGATACCGGCAGTCAAGGCAGTCGTCCCCACATCAAGCAGTGCTCAATGCTTTGGCAAATATATGAAATAGAGTAAACCTATAAAAGGGATAGCGGCCTCACAATCATAAAATCATAGACTTATCTGATTAGTAATCAGTGTTTTTGCCTCTGCTGGAGAATCCGCTGTAAAGTGACCCACCTTGTCCGCATGTAATTGACCCACCCTTACTTTTTCTTTCATCAAGAATCGAAATGCAGGCTGTGAGGATTAAAAACCGCCTCAGCCTGCATTCTGTTT
>Ga0310697_10004187_pt1 | contig 14311 bp, 9 predicted proteins | sample 172DNAGHGlowgp2_FD_203883 | JGI IMG/M metagenome (GOLD analysis project Ga0310697, IMG submission 203883) | Sheep rumen microbial communities from Palmerston North, Manawatu-Wanganui, New Zealand - 1728 DNA GHGlow gp2 (v2) (version 2) | ecosystem: Host-associated > Mammals > Digestive system >...
AGGCTGCCCGTGCCCTCGGACTCGGTCTCAACGCCGGCCACGACCTCAGCCTCGAGAACCTCGCCTACTTCCACGAGCAGATTCCATGGACCGACGAGGTCAGCATCGGACACGCACTCATCTGCGACGCCCTCTACCTCGGACTCGAAGAGACCATCCACCGCTATCTGGCATGCCTGAAAAGTGAAAAGTGAGAAGTGAAAAGTGAAAAGTGGAAAGTGGAAGAGTGAAAAGTGAAAAGTGAAAAGTGAAAAATAAAAGTTACTTGGAACCCCATTGTCCATTATCCATTGTCCATTATCAATTATCCATTATACATTATACATTATACATTATACATTATCCATTATCAATTATACATTACCATGGTTTACCTATTCTTCGCTACAGGCACCGAGGAGCTGGAAGCCCTCGGAACGGCCGACATCATCCGCCGCGCTGGCCTCGACCTGCAGATCGTTTCCATCACCGGTGAACACCTCGTCACGGGCGCTCACGGCATTCGTGTGGAGTGCGATGCCCTGCTCAACGACATCGATTTCTTCGACGCCGACCTCCTCGTGCTGCCCGGCGGCATGCCCGGCGCCACCAACTTCGCCGACTGCCACGCCCTCGTCGAGCGCGTTCGCGACCACGCCTACATCGGCCGTCCCGTGGCTGCCATCTGTGCCGCACCCCTCGTGCTCGGCCGCATCGGCCTGCTCGACGGCAAGCGTGCCACCTGCTATCCCGGCTTCGAGGACGAACTGAAGGGAGCCACCTGCACGGGAGCCCTCGTCGAGGTCGATGGCCAGTTCATCACGGGCAAGGGTCCTGGCGCCGTCTTCGAGTTCGGCTATGCCATCGTCGAGATGATGAAGGACAAGGCCACCGCCGATGCCCTGCGCCAGGGGATGCTTTGGAGCGAGGTGAGATGAGCGACTACGCCATCATCGTTGCTGGAGGCAAAGGTCTGCGCATGGGTGCAGACCTGCCTAAGCAGTTCCTGCCCATCGGCGGACGTCCTGTGTTGATGCACACGCTCGAGGCTTTCGAGCGCGCCATCCCCGGCATTACGCTGGTTCTCGTACTGCCGCACGACCAGCAGGACTTCTGGCGCGACCTCTGCCGTCAGCACGCCTTCACCCTGCCGCACACCATTGTCGATGGCGGCCGGACACGGTTCCATAGCGTCCTCAACGGCTTGAAGAGCCTAACAGCCTCTTCGGGGGCAAATTCTCTCGTTGCCGTTCACGACGGCGTGCGTCCCTTCGTCCCCGTTGATGTCATTCGTCGTTGCTACGAAGCCGCCCGCGAGCACGGAGCCGCCATCCCCGTCGTACCCGTCGTCGAGACCGTGCGCCAGCTCAATCCCCCATCCTCTACGACCCTCGACCGCTCGCTGCTGCGCCTCGTGCAGACGCCACAGGTCTTCCGTCTCGACCTCCTGTGCCGCGCCTACGAGCAGCCCTATCGCGACGCCTTCACCGACGACGCCTCCGTGGTCGAAGCCCTCGGCCATCCCATCACCCTCGTCGAAGGCAACCGCGAAAACATCAAGATCACCACGCCCTTCGACCTTACCGTAGCCGAAGCCCTTTGCGCCGCCCGCTAAACGCTCCACTACCCCACTCACCCATTCCTCATCTTCAGCATCACCCAGATAACGACCGGGGCGCCGAGGATGGGGGTCAGCACGTTGACAGGAATGAGCGAGGAAGGCATCGTGGAGAGAAGGTTGCACACGAGCGTCAGGCACGAACCCGTCAGCAGCGTGGCTGGCAGCAACGTGCGATGATTGGCCGTACCCAGGATGAGACGCGCAATATGAGGGACGGCCAACCCCACGAAAGCGATAGGACCGCAGAAGGCGGTGGACGTGGCGGTGAGCAAACCCGTAACCACCAACAACAGGGTACGCGTGCGAGAAATGTTGATGCCTAAATTGGCGGCGTAGTTCTCGCCCAAGAGCAAGGCATTGAGGGGTTTAATCAAGAGCAACGCACCCGCGATGCCCACGCCCATCGTGGCGCAGAACACAGGCAGACGGTCCACCGTCACGTTGGCAAAACTGCCCAACCCCCACACCATGAACGACCGCACACCTTCCTCCGTAGCGCCGTAGTTCAGCAGCGAGATGGCCGACGACGCGAGATAACCGATCATCACGCCCGCAATCAGCAGCATCGTGTTCGAACGCAGCACGCGCGAGAGCATGATGAGAAAGGCCATGACGACCCACGCACCTGCCATCGCCGCCAGGATGACCAGCAGGAAACCGCTCAGCGAGAAAGCGCCCGCAGCTACCGTGCCGCCGAACGCCAGCGTGACAACGGCCACGCCCACGTTGGCACCGCCGTCGATGCCCAGGATGCTGGGACCCGCCAGAGGGTTGCGGAAAGCCGTCTGCAACAGCAGACCCGCCGCCGCCAGACCGGCTCCCGACATGACGGCCGTCAGCGCCTGCGGCACACGGTTCTCCCACACAATGAAGCTCCACGCCGCACGCTCCCCATCGCCACCCAGCAGGATGTCCGTCACCGCCGAGGCCGGAATCGACACAGCGCCGAAGTACACGTTGGCGGCAAACAACGCCACCAACGCCACCACAAGGGCTCCTATCGACCATTTCCTCTGCATTCGACTGCAAAGATACGCTTTTTTAATGGATAATGGACAATGGACAATGAAAAATATTCCTAACTAACCTTTTATTACCGCATTTTTACCTGTCCTTGCGGCGTCAAACATATGCAAAAAAGAGACTGCGTCGTCGTGACACAGCCTCTTCTTGAAGGTGACCACCCTGGAGGGGGTCTGCCGTCGGGGGTGCGATTTTCAGCACACAGCGGCGTGCGTACTCAGCGCGGTGAAGCGCTCAGTCGGGCGCTTTCTTATTAATCAACTATTTTTTGTTACCTGTATTTGAAGCTGGATCCGCCGACGAACTCACGCATGATGGAGGTGGGCGGTATCTCCTTGTCGCCGACGGGGATGAAGTAGTGGATGAACTTCAGCAGGCGATGCGCTTCGCTGTACTCGGGACAGTTCTTGGGCACGGAGGCAAGGATGATCTCGGCGTGGGTGCGCAGGACGGCGAACTCGATGTTGAGCGCCGAGTTGAACATGACGTCGGCCGTCTCCTGGAAGGGCAGGATCCATTTCTCCTCGGCATCACACACGTTGGGCCATTGGTTGATGGTCTCGCGTGCCGTGAAGGCGCCCTTGTTGTAGTCGCGGATGATGCGGCGCAGCAGGCGGTTGTCGCGCGTAGGAATCCAGTTGTGGTCGTCGAGCGATACGCTGGTGAGCGCCGAGACGAAGATCCTGAACTTCTTCGAATCGGGGATGTTAGCCGTCAGCACGGGGTTGAGGGCGTGGATGCCTTCGATGATGAGCACGCTGTCGTTCTGCAGCTTCAGGCGCTTGCCGTTGTACTCGCGTTTGCCGGTGACGAAGTTGTACTCCGGCACTTCGACGCGCTCGCCACGCATGAGCCGCGTGAGATGATCGTCGAGCAGCTCGCAATCCACGGCCGCCACGTTGTCGAAGTCGTAGCTGCCGTCGGGCAGCTTGGGCGTATCGACGCGGTTGACGAAATAGTCGTCGGTCGAGAACGACAGGGGGCGCAGGCCGCAGGCGAGCAGCTGCACCGACAGGCGCTTGCAGAACGTGGTCTTGCCGGAGCTCGAGGGGCCCGTGATGAGCACGAGGCGTATGGGGTTCTCGGGGGCACGGAAGCGCTGGTCGATCTCCTCGGCGATCTTCACGATCTTCTTCTCCTGCAGCGCCTCGCTCACCTGGATGAGTTCCGAGGCAAAGCCCTTGAGGATGGCTTTGTTGACGTCGCCGACGTTGGACAGGCGCATGATGATGTCCCATCGCACCTTCTCGGCAAACATCTCGTAGGTCTTGGGTTGCTCCACTTTCGGCGCCAGCACATTGGGGTTCTGCATGTCCGGCACGCGCAGCAGCAGGCCGTCGTAGTATCGCTCGAGCGCCCACACCTTGAGGTAGCCGGCCGACGGCACGAGGGGGCCGTAGTAGTAGTCCACGGTGTCGCCCAGCGTGTAGTAGTCGGTGTAGATCTGTCCGCTGGTCTCCAGGAGCTTGACCTTGTCGGAGAAGCCGCGGTCGGTGAACACGCGGATGGCCTCCTCCGTGGTGGCTTCCGTGCGACGGAAAGGCATGTCGAGGTCTATGATTTCCTGCATGCGCTGGCGTATGCTTTCGAGGTCGTCGTCGGAGAGTGCCTCGCCGTTGCGCTTCTTGAAGTTGCAGTAGTAGCCGCGCGAGAGGGGGTGCTCGATGAAGAGTTTCGAACCTGGGAACACGTCCGTGGCGGCCTTGTAGAGCACGAAGCACAGCGAACGCGTATAGACACGGCGTCCGGAAGGGATGCGGGCATCGAGGAACTCCACGTCGCGGTTCTGATAGAGGCGGAACTTCAAGCCCTGCGACGTGTTGTTGACTTTGGCCGAGATGACAGGATAAGGCATCTGGAGCTCTTCGGCGAACTCCTGATAGACCTCGAGCAGCGACGAGCCCTCGGGGAAGCTCTTCGTGACGTTGTTGTTCTTGCAGCGAATCTGAAGCATAGGGCGTAGAAATAGTTGAATAGTGGATTTCTGGCCACAAAGATAGTGATTTTTTATTTTTTATAGCTCATAATTCTTATATTATATGTGTTTTTTCACTATATTTGCGCCATAAAACTCAACAATCGACCTTATGTTACGCAAAATTCGCCTCACTTTTCTCATTAGTCTGACCGCCGTAGTGGCTCTGGCTCAGCACAATCTCGTTTACAAAGACATCGCCGCCGTCGAAGCCGTGAATGTGAAGTCACCCGTGGGTACGGTGCCTAAGCTGCCCTATCAGCTGTGGGTGACCTACGCCGACGGCTCGAAGGAGTACCGCCAGGTGCGATGGACCAATGCCGCACCCGCTGCGGAGCAGGCGATGGCCGATGCCGCGCAGCACCCTGCGGGCTCGACCTACGACGTGAAGGGCTACATCACGGGCGACAACACGACGACGATGGGCTTCCCCGTGGCGGCACACGTGACCGTGGTGGCCCAACCCCTCCACAAGGGAGGAGAGAAGGAACCTGTCGCAGAACCGCTGCCGCTGAACAAGGTCGTGATCAACGGGGATAATCGTCTGACACACAACCGCGACATGGACATCGACCAGCTGCTCTCGTTGGACGTTCGCCAGCAGCTCTACAACTACCGCGACACCTACGGTCTGCCCACCGAGGGCTACCCCGAGGCCGACGGATGGGACTCGCCGACGACCAAGCTCAAGGGACACGGCAGCGGACACTACATGAGCGCGCTGGCCATGGCCTACGCCTCATGCGCCGACCCCCAGAAACGGGCTCAGCTGAAAGCCGCCATCAAGACGATGGTCGATGAGCTGCGCCGTTGCCAGGAGCGCACATTCGTCTATGACCAGACGCTCGGACGCTACCGCGAGGCACGCGACCTGGCACCCGAGGACGAGCTGCGCGAGATGAAAGGGACATGGGAGGATTTCGACCGCTACAAACAGGACTACGCCCACTACGGCTACGGATACCTCAACGCCATTCCCGCCCAGCATTGCGTACTCATCGAGGCCTACCGCGCCTATAACAACGAGCAATGGGTGTGGGCACCCTACTACAGCGTCCACAAGCAGCTGGCTGGCTTGATCGACATCGCCAACTACGTGGACGACAAAGCCATCGCCAAGAAAGCCCTGACCATTGCCAAGGACATGGGACTATGGGTGTGGAACCGCCTGCACTACCGCACCTTCGTCGATGACAGCGGCTCGCAGGAGCAACGCCGCGCACGCCCGGGCAACCGCTACGAGATGTGGAACATGTACATCGCCGGCGAGGTGGGCGGCATGGAAGAAGTGCTGGCAAGACTCTCGGAGATGACCGAGAATAAAGAGGACAGCGAACGCCTCCTCGAAGCCGCTACCTACTTCGACAGCCCCGCCTTCTTCACGCCCCTGTCGAAGAACATCGATGCCATCCGCACGCGCCACGCCAACCAGCACATACCCATGGTCACTGGTGCCCTGCGCGTGTTCCGTGGCAACGGCAATCCTTACTACTACGACCTCGCCGAGAACTTCTGGACGATGATCCAGGGACGCTACCGCTACGCCATGGGCGGCGTCGGCAACGGAGAGATGTTCCGCCAGCCCTACACGCAGGTGCTCTCGATGTGCACCAACGTGGGCACTGACTGGCGCGACCGCTCCACCTACCCCGAACCGACGCTGAACGAGACGTGCTGCGCCTACAACCTGGCCAAGCTCACCAAGGACCTCAACTGCTTCCATCCCGACGACGCGCGCTACATGGACTACTACGAGCGCGTGCTCTACAACCAGATCATCGGTTCGGTGAACCCCGAGCACTACGCCGTGGTCTATCAGTACGCCGTGGGTCTCAACGCCTCCAAGCCGTGGGGCAACGAGACGCCCCAATCGACCTGCTGCGGCGGCACGGGTGTCGAGAACCATGTGAAGTACCAGGAGGCGGCCTATTTCGTCGGCGAGGACACGCTCTGGGTGGCGCTCTACCTGCCCACGACGGCACAATGGGACGCCAAGGGAGCCACCATCCAGCAGGATTGCACATGGCCTGCCGAACGCTCCGTCATCACCTTCCCCAAGGCCAAGAAACCCTTTGCCGTGAAGCTCCGCACGCCCTACTGGGCCACACAAGGATTTGACATCAAGGTTAATGGACGCAGCGTAGCCAGCCGCTACCAACCCTCGAGCTACGTCACGCTGCCCGTGCGACGCTGGTCGCCCAACGACGTGATTGAGGTCACGATGCCCTTCACCCTTCACATCGACTTCGGCCCCGACAAGATGGAGGTGGCAGCCACGGGCAAGAACGAACCCCGCACGCGCTTCGAACCCGCCTGGTGCGGAGCACTCATGAACGGACCGTTGGTGATGGCCAAAGAGGGCGTGAAATCGTGGAATGAGGCAACCTTGGACATTACGCGCGACGCGCGCAATATACAAGGTTACATCCCTGATTATGATGTCAACCGCCATGCCACCCACTACTTCCGTTTCCTCATGCCCGGCGAACCCGTGCCTGTGGTGGCTGAAGGAGCTGAGGGGCTTGGCGTTGACGATAGCCGACTGAAGGAAGCTATGGCGCTGGCACGTAGCCGCCGCGATGCGCAGAACGCGTGGAACGCCCTCGCGGTGAAGGTGCCCGAGTACGCCCCGTGGGCTAAGCACGGCTACGCACGACTCATGGAGCAGTTCGACCGCGCCCGCGCCCTCTACGACGATGCCGAGCGCAGCCATTCGCAAGCCGCCATCGACGCCATGACCACGGAACTCAACGCCGCCCTCAACACCATGCGCCCCGGCAACCTGCCCGAGCTCGAAGACCTCGACGAGCTCCTGCCATTGCTCAAGCAAGCCAAGGAAAAGCCATCGCCCAGCGATGCCCTCCGCGAAGCCATCGAGTATGCCGAGATGGTCGTCAAATACGTCAGCGACGGCAGCGGCACACAGGACATGATCGACCGCGCCGTGCGACAGCTGAAATAAGTCTACAAAGCCTTTTTATTGGTTATGAATTAGTTGATTATACAAGCAGATCTCTGTGAACTATGACGTTGAACTAGTTGAAATACGGAAAAGATATTCTCATTACTTCTCCTTCGCATCAAAGTGATAGGTGAAGGAAATGTTGATGAAATGATGCATTTGGTCGCGCCAGGAATAGATGTTCTGGTAGGCTCCTTGCTGGGCATAGAAAGTGTCGAATTGGTTGAGGATGTCGTCCACCTCTACTCGCAGACGGGCCTTATTGTTCCACAGCTTCAATGTGGCGGACGCATTCCATAGCAGGTAATTGTCGTTCATTCCGCTTGCAAGGTAGCCGCGACGGATACATTCCGTCAGGTTAGAGGCAATGGTCAGGTACTTCCATTCCATCGTGACGTTCGCACCTACGCGGTTGTTCCATAACGTGCTGTTCTGCTGTGGCGACTGGGAGTATCGCAGATGGTTCACAGTTATAAAGGTGAATACGGAGCATTTCAGCCACAAGTGGTCATAGCTTAAAGTCAGGTTCTCCGAGGGCGAGAAGTTATTGCATCGGTTCAGCTGCCAGTCTTCATTCTCATCTGTGCGCGTCAGGTAGCCGAAGGATTGGCCATAGCGCAGGCTGAGGTTGTTCTTTAATCGGAACTCGTTGCCTAAGCCCTGGTCATAACCAATGGTGAGCGTTCCCTGTCTGCCGCCCTGCACCATCTCGGGGTGCAGGGTATAGACATTGGTCTGCGGGTTGTAGTCTTGCACGTACTGCATGGCGCGATCGCTGTTGGTGAAGTTCGCGGAGAGGTTTATCATTCGTTGCTGTTTAGTAGCCACGACATTGTAGGTGAGCGTGAGGTTGTTTGTGTGGGTATTGCGCAGATTGGGGTTGCCCTCGCGGATATAGAGGGGGTCGCTGTCATCGCGGTAGTGGATGGCATCGATGATATTGGGCTGTGAGGTGCGGAAAGAGTAGTCCAGTTCCAAGGACGATGTCTTTGTCGTCTTCCATTTCGCTTGCATCTGCGGTTGCAAGAACAGCGCATGGCGGGTAGCGACGGTGTCCAATCGGCCCCGGACGTAGTCCTCATGCTCGCGTACGGCTTTCCACGACAAAGACGGCATCAGCTGAAGGGTGTTGATGTTGATGGTGGAGCCGAACCTTATTGTGTGGCTGTTGCAGACATAACGTTCGTCATAGCTATTACCATCGTTCCGTATGTTGTTTTCGTAGAAGTCCTGAACATTTTTCTCGTATATGCTGTTAAAAGAATAACTGGCGTTGAGCAGCACTTTCTTGTGCACCCACTTGCGGGCGGCGGCGGTCACGAGGGTAGTAAGGTTGTTAGTGGGCGTGCGGGTGGACTGGTGCAGCGTTGTTGATGTCCCGTCTTCGGTGAAGTGCTCGATAAGTCGTTCTGTTAACTTGTCATGCAGGGCTTCGCTGTAGTTGAAGCTGGTATTCAAGCTCAGTGAGCCGTCCTTGATGTAGTGGGTCCAGCCGGCACTCGTGCTCACGTTCGTGGAATGACCCTCAGAGGTGGATTGAGTGCGGTTGCGCAACAGCATACCAGGCAGCATCTGCGAGTCGAAAGCGGCCGTGAGGGTCTGTTGCCATGTGGCGTAAGGATCCCTGTCGAAACGTGCAGAGCGGTTGTCACTGTGGGTGCGCAGACGTTTGTGGTCGATGGAAGCCCTGACGCTTACGGTGTTTTTGGTGTTGATGGTGTTTCTAAACGAAGCCTCGGCATTAGGGTTCAGCGCATGGTTGCGCTGGTAGTTGGAGGTCGTGGTGTAGTTGTACGTCTCGCCGGGGAAGAAGTCCTCGGTATCCCTACGTGTGCGGCTCCATCGGTCGTCGTGCGCCATGCCTCCGCTTACAGCCCAACTGCTTTTCAGTGTCTGGCCACCCTCCGTGCGTTTCCAGTTATGCTGGTAGCCTGCGGCGCCATACTGTTCCTGACCGAAGTCTTTGGACATATTGGCAGAAGCACTGCTCATGGTCTGACGTCGTTGCTTGCTGAGGTCGTTGGCTGAGGCGGTGATCATCACGGGATTGCTCTCTGAGAGTCTGTGTACGGTGGCTTCGGCATCATAGTGCTTGGGCGTCTGGTAGGCTCCTTTCACGTCGCCATAGAATTTGTCGAGGAAGCTCTTCTTGATCTTCAGGTCGAGCACCATGTCCTCGCTGCCGTCATCCTTGCCGGTGCGCTCACTGAACTCCGAGGCCTTGTTGTAAGCCTTGATTGTTTCGACCGCCTCAGCGGGCAGTTCCTTGTAAAAACCAGAGTTGCCGAAAAGGCTCTCGCCGTTCATGACCACACGTATAGGCTTGCCGTTGAAGTAGAGGCTGTTGCCGTTCACCTCCACGCCTGGCAGTTGTGCAATGAGTTCTTCCAGGCGTGCTCCTTTCTCGAGATGGAAAGCCTCGGGATGGAACACGATGGTGTCGCCGCTCAGCGTGAACCGTCGTGCCCGTTCCTTCACCAGCAGCGCCTTCATCATCACCTCCGACACCTTCAGCTTGATGTCGCCCAAGTCCACCGTATCGCGGTCATTTTCGGAGATAGCTATGTAGTTGATTTCCTTAGGATAGTAGCCTATCAGCTTGGCTGTTATCTTGCCCGAAATATTCGAGAAGAACAGGAAGCGGCCCAGCGAGTCCGTAGCAATGTGACTCCCGTACCTGATATCCTTGCCATCACGTTTGTAACCTCCTGTGCACAACAAATCGACGCCCTCCAATGCCTCCTTCGTCTCGGCATCGATGAAACGCCCGCGGATGATCTCGGCATTCACAGCCGAGGTCACCGCGAAAAGAAGCACAAGAATTATACAACAGATTCGGCGAATCATAGTAATCAGTCGATTTGTTCGAATTAATCACTGCAAATGTAACCGTTATTAGCTGAACAGCCAAATTTTTTGTTTAAAAAGAACACATCAAAAACACATCAAAGCCGCGGAACGTGCTCAATATAACACTGTTATTAAGCCGTTTCTTTAACGGGATTTTGTCGATAATTAGGCAGAATAATCAAGAAGGGGGCTCAATTTGGCGCAAATGATCGTCCAACTCGTGGGCACTGCTCAGACCGAACAGTTCCTTGGCCAGTGACGTACGCGCGTTGGGGATGGAACCCTTGTTGGCATTGGTCAGAATCGTGATTTCATGATTGTCAAAGCCCAGGAAGGAGAGGATGGAGACCTTGAATTTGAGCGCGGAGAGCTTGCGGTTGACAATGAACAGATAGAAAGCTGGATGGTACTGCTGAACCGCCTCGACCAGCTTCGCCCATTCTTCCGTTATCGCTGCGCGCGGCTTCTCCCTTTGGGCTGTTCCGTTTTTGTTTACACAATGTTGTTGTGCGATGAGATGGAAGTGTTGGATGATTTCAGACTCTTCGACCTTGCGGCTTTGCACGATGTCCTGGCTCAGACCTATCTGTTCTTGCAGGCTCCTGACGGTTGACTCCAGCTGCGCGATCAGCTCTTCCTTCTCCTTCAACAGCTTTGTTATGGCATTGTCCTTTGAAATGGATTGGTTGAGGATTTGCAGATCATGTCTTGCCGCATCGAGTTCGTCAGCCGCTTTGCTATAGCGCGCCATCAGTCTGGCCTTCTCTTCGTTATTCTTCTGACGATAGCGCAGCGTGAATAGCGCCGCAATGAGCATAATGGCCAGAACGCAGAATAAGGTTGATCTGAATCGGCCGGCCCTCGCCGTCTGCTTCTGAGCCAATTCTTTCTGGCGGGTATAGTTGTACATGCCTTCAGCATGGATAATGGCTGTGGACTGGATGCTCATTTGATGTGCAATCAGGGATTCTTCCAAAAGTCGAGAGTATTTGATTATGGAGTCACTATTGGCTGTCTGCTGATAGACAGCCAATAGGCCTCTATGAGCATCCACTATTTCATCCTTAGTCTTGAGGAGCCAACGGAACTGGTTCTCTGCTGAATCAATATTATTGCTGCCTAAATAAAACATACCTTTGAAGAAATGGTATTGCGCACGAGTCGGATCAGTGATAAAACCGTCACCTCCGAATAGTCCTGAATTGTGTTCATATTCATCTATCATTCTTCGTGCCCGTTCGTATTGGCAGTGCTCAACAGCTACATGAATAGGAGTGGGATAGACTTTGGCTGCTTCCTGCGTGAGGCCGAGATCAAGGAACTGCTGCCGTACAGCTTCGGAGTTTGCAAAGATTGCGGCAGTATCACCAAGGGCATAGTAGGCGGAATTGCAAAGAAGCTGTCCGCGAATATAGTTTATAGTGTCACCTGCCAATAATGCATTAAGACTCATCTGCTTTTGAGCCTCCAAATGCTTTTCGGGCAAATGCTGCCACATATATATTTGTGCCATCTGTCCATAAACACGGTACAGCGTAGCGTAGTCACAATCATCAGCGGTGGTATCTGCTGCAGCGACCGCCTCTTCCCAAGTGATGATGGCGATGGGGGCTTCATGGAGGTCGCGATAGACGCAGCCGAGGGCGTAGCCGGCACGGAGGCGGTCGTTGGATGAGGTCCAGAGGCGGTGGAGGGGGTGGCGGTAGTAGGCGACGGCGTCGCGAAGAGAGATAGCCTCTCCCCGACCCTCCCCAGATGGGAAGGGAGTGCTTGTCGAAGAGGAGTGAGGGGACAGATAGATGGTGTCGGAGGTGAAGGGTACGTAGTTGCGGTTCTGCTCCAACGCCTGCTCCACCGCAGCTCGCATCCGATGCGCCCTTCGCACCTCCATCCCGATGCCTGCGGCCACCGCCAGGCAGGCAACGATGATACCTATGATGATCTTATACCTTGTCTTCATGCTGAACGACTCTGTCACATTCTCATTTCTGCCGCAAAGATACACCGATTCTTTGATTCACCCAATTTTTGATGAATAATTATGGTGCCATCGTCGTTTCCCAGAGTTGATTGGGATGGTTGATGGTTGTATTGAATTTGATTGTTGCTTTTGTCAGAAGAGGTAGCGGACGCCGATGAGCAGGTTGAGGCGGACGATGCCGTCGTTAACCACTTGCCCATTCTCGCCTACCTCCTGAACGATGTTGAACTGCGTTGACATGATCTGGAAATCGGCACCGATGCCCCAATGTGCATTGAAGCGGTATTCAGCACCCAAACGCGTCATGAAGCCTAAGCCGTTCTCGCCGTAGGGCTCTGCTATTTCCTTGAACGGGCGTGGCTCGTTGATGGGCCATGCCTTGACGGCAGGATAGCCCATGTCGCGACTGCGTACATAGCCGATACCTGTTGCCGCTTCCAGGCCGAAGTGTTTCCATCCGCGGTAGGCAAACACGAAGCTCGGACCAATATAATGATGTGTGAAGCGGCCATAGTCGTCGGAGAACCAGGTGTTGCTGAAGCAGTAGTCCAGCCCCACGCCGAAGCCGATGCCCCACAGGTGCTGGTAGGTCGCTGCCACGTCAATGCCGGCCTTTCCCTTCATCTTCAGTTGTCCGTCCTCTGCAACGCCGCCATTCCCTGTCGGCGTGAGCACGGGGACATAGATGTCGGAGGTGACCAACGAAGGGCCAATACTCAGCTTGAACACGTTACTCGGTCGTTTGTCCTGTGCGGTCGCTGTTTCTGCTCTGCACCATGTCATTGCTGCCATCAGAGCAGCCATAAGAATATATCTGTTCATCTTTGTAAGAGTTTTAATAGTAACGCTATTTACGGATACACCACCGTCCAGTCATGCTCTTCAAGCCACTCGCGGGTCAGCTCATAGCGACGAAGTTCGATAGGTCGAAAATTTCTTTGCTTCAAGGAATCTATATCGGGATATGGCAAATGAAGATAAGAGTAGAATTCACTCTTTTTATATACAAAAAGCTGGATGATTGGATATTCCTCAAACATATCCTTGCGATCGAATTCACACAGAATACGAATTTTCCCACCTGGAGGACAATCATTCCTATGGTATGTACTTTGCCACGTTGTCATCATTGTGTCAGGATAGTCACGGCTCATACAAAAGGTCAGAGTGTCTTCACTTTCGTTTCGGAAATCGCAAAAATCAAATGGCCCAACTCCTCTAAACATTAGTTCACATTGAGTGAAGAGAAAAATTGGTAGCAGACTGACAAGAAAACGGATTACTTTCATATGGCTATAGTTAAAAACGATGTAGATTGTAAAATGAAGGTGATCATGAAAAGTATGCTGATTCGTTTCATCGTAGTATGTTTTTATAGGTTTTCGATGCAAAGGTAGCCGTTATTAGCAGAACGGCCAAATTTTTTGTTCAAAAAAAACACATCAAAAACACATCAAAACCGAGGAACGTGCTCAGGGTTACATCGTTACCTGTTCCATTGATGAATGATGATTGATGATTGATGAGATATTATTTGAGAGATTTGAATCAATTTGTAAGATTTCTGTCACGTCGTGACACTCATTATCCTTGAGAGATCTGAGAGATCTGTGGAATCAGTGTGCGATAAAAATGGTCTCATATAGGACTGAAATTGGTCACACAGATTTCTCAGATTCCACAGATCATGTTGCTGCTTGAAAAAAATCTGTGCAATCAGTGGAATCTGTGTGCGATAAATAGTGGTCTTGCATAGTAGTTTAAAATGTCTCACAGATTTCTTAGACTCCACAGAATGTCTGAGTGCCAGAACATACTCTGGCACTCGGATATCAGCAAAGTGTTTTTCCTGTTTGTTTCTTCATCAATGGACTTGAATGAATGGCTAATTCGAGAGACTTTCAAGAAAGCTGTCAAGCT